>Ga0209373_10001602_pt1 | contig 25711 bp, 22 predicted proteins | sample Higcelweek5metaG_FD_187173 | JGI IMG/M metagenome (GOLD analysis project Ga0209373, IMG submission 187173) | Freshwater pond sediment microbial communities from the University of Edinburgh, under environmental carbon perturbations - High... | ecosystem: Environmental > Aquatic > Freshwater >... | reverse complement strand
TGGTGCAGGTGGCGCTGCTGGCTGCCGGTATTGCCTGCCCGCGTGACAGCGACCAGCAGCAGACGGCACTCGGCACCCTGGTTTCCGCCGACGGGCGGGGTGTTGGGTTCCAGCGTGGCGATCTGGTGTTTTTCCCCGGCCATGTCGGCATCATGGTGGATGGGGAAAGGCTGCTGCATGCCAACGCCTTCCATATGGAAGTGGTGGCGGAACCGTTGGCTGATGTGATCGCCCGCGCCGGGGCCAAGGGGATCAGCGCCGTCAAGCGACTTTGATCGTATGCCCGCTGTAATACCAATCTGCCTTGATCGTGACCGATCAAGGCAGATCTCATATTCCCTCAAGCCGCGGTCGCCCGCATCCGCGGGCTTGGCTCGCGCCGTACGGGCGGCGGGCCGGCGGTCGCCAGCCTCCAATCTGCCTAAAGGTCAAGCTTTAGGCAGATTGGTATAAGCCTGTGTGATGTCACACGCGTGCATTTCATGGTGCTGTAAAGGCGAAGGCCCGCCGGTCGAATGACCGGCGGGCCTTGCTGTCTAACTGTCCTGTTCCGGTATGGATCAGAACTGGAACTGCATACGGACGGCAACCGCATCCAGGCCCTGTTCGGTGCCATTCGGACGATCAACCGTGGTGTTGACGTAATTCACCATGAAGCGAATGGCGTTGTTCACGTACCAGTTCACGCCGAGGGTCCAATTCTTTTCCTCGCCGGTGCCGGTACCGGCAACACCACCTGCACGGTCGATCAGGTTGACCGTGGAATAGCGGGCGGCCAGTTCCCAGGCGCCAAAGCCGTTCTGGCCAACCGGCCAGGCCGGCTTCACACCCGTCCATTCACCCGGCTTGTAGGTGCGACGTTCACCGGTCAGGATGTAACCAGCCGACACGTAGTAGCCGTCGAATTCCGGATCCTGGAAGCCGTTGCGGGTGTTGGTACCCGGCAGACGCTCCTCGGTGTCAGCGCCGAACATGTAATATTCACCGGCGACCCAGAAGTTCTTGTAATTGGCACCCAGGTCGGCGCCATAGGCCCACTGGTTTTCAATCTGGTTGATCGTGCCGGTGCTGGTCAGCGAGGTGCGGTTGCCGCCGATGCGCAGGCCCGGACGATCACCATAGGACGTGGTGGTCGTAATCGCGGTGGCGCTGGTGCGGGCGGTGGTCTGCGGAGTCACCTGATAGACACCCGACACGCCGATGCCGGCACCACCTTCATTGCTGCCGTAGAACTGGTAGGCGGCGCGGCCCAGCAGGTTGACCATGTCGTCAACGGTGCCCGTGGTGCCCGTGGCGTTGCCCGTCACATAGCCGGCGATGAAATAGTTGGTACCCTTGTTGGAGATGCCGACGCCGGTCCGGCTGTCGGAGCCACCAATGCCGACAACGATGTTGCCAACCGGTGACCGTTCCATAAAGGCGATGTCGTTGGAAGACGTGCTGTCATCCAGCGTGAACTTGGGCTGGAACACACCCATGATCACCTGGGTGTCCTTGATGCCGTTATAGGTAATGTTGGCAGCCTGGATCTGGGAGGCACCGCCGCGGTCATTGGCGAAGTTACCCGTGAATTCGAAGCCCCAATCCTTGTACACCGTACCGGCGACGCCCAGGAATGCACGGCGCATCTGGAAGCCGTCGGTGGCATCGGTGGTGTAATTGTCCTTGTTCACCCAGGTGCCGTAATCCATGTGGATGCGGGCGCGCAGGGCAACGTCGAAATTCTTATCCGCGGTTTGGACGCGCATACGGCCACCGTCGGCGGAAACCTTCGGCATGTCGGTCAACCGCTTTTCGGTGGTGACCTTATCCTTGGCGACGCTGTCCTTCAGGCTGGTCAACTGGCCTTGCAGGGCCTGGATCTGCTGCGCCAGTGCATCAAGCTGCGCCTGGGAAGCGTTGCCCGCGCTCTGGGCCATGGCCGGGGCGGCGATGAAGGCCGCGCCAAGCACAGTGCCGGCCAGCAGGGAAGTCTTGAAGGTCATTCTTGTTTCTCCGGTGGGAATTCGCGCCGAGAAAAGCTGGATGACGCCTCCGCGACCGGCATATTGCCAAAGTCTTGATCGGATACGTCCCAAGCCCCGCCGGAGGGCTATCAAAAGCCTATTACCAATTTGATGAGTTTTTGTTTCAATAAAATGACGCGCCCCTGGTGTTGCATATTCAACACGAAGAAAGCCCCGTCCATGGCTTGTCATAAAACTGTCAAAAAATCCCATACCATCCCTCCCCATCAGGAGCGGGATGGTGTCCTGCGTTCAAATCCGCACCTCACGTAAGGTCTGCAAATAATGATTGAAAGGCAAGGCGATAGCGGGAAATATGTATGGGTTCATCTGAACCGACCGCGATGCGTCAAGACCAGGAAAACGGATGCCGGCCCGCAGCGCATTGACCTCGGAGGGACAGCCGGAATCACGCGGGGCTGATCCCTTGTCGCTGTTGCCGGACACACAGGTTCCGGGTCGGCTTTTCGGTGGCCGTTTCGTCGTACCGGTCCTTGTTCTCCTGGCTATCAGTCTGTTTTTCATTCTGGCGGTATTGACCGGCGCCGCCATTCATTACGATCTGGCTGAGGCAGCGAAATCCCGGCGCAGCGTCCAGCAGGCATTTATGACGGCGGAATCGGCGATGGCCAGTACCATCACTGATTATGCAAGCTGGGATGATGCGGTCATTCATCTGGTCGATGGGATGGATGCAAATTGGGCCGATCGCAATATCGGCGTTTATCTGGGGGCCATCCATCAGATCACCACCAGCTTGGTGGTTGATCGCGACGGATCGGTGATCTATGCCTCCCAGAACGGTAAAAGCCTGCCGGAGCCGGAAAAATGGGGACCGTTGTCGCCCGCTTTGTTCCGCATGGTGGGCGCGGCACAGGCCGCCCCATCCGGCAGGCCGGGGCCGATTACCGGGCTTGTGTCGGTCAATGGCATGCTGTTCATGGCTGCGGCTTCGGATATCCGGTCAGAGGATGGGGGGGCGCCCCGTCCTGATGGCCGGGTTCTTATCTTCTTGAAACCGTTCGACAGGCCGGCAGCCCTGGCGATGGCCAGACCCCTGCTGGATGAGGTGGATATTCTCACCGTCCGCCCGACGAGCGGGATGGCACGTCTGGAACTACCCCTGTCAGAGGCGTTTTCGCCGGAGGGCGCACCGGCCGTGGCCTGGCTTTCCTGGCCGGCACCGATGCCGGCGTTGCGCTTTCTGATGACGCTCAGCTGGTTCCTGCTGCCATTGCTGCTCGTGCTTCTCGGGGCGGCCTTTCTGGTGCTTCAGCATGTCCAGCGGGAAGCCCTGCGGGATATGGTTGGTATCGGAGTGTTCAAGCGTGTCCAGGTACGGACCCGGCATCTTGTTGACAGTGTGCCTGATCTTCTATGCGTATTGCGCCAAGGTCGGATCGACATTATCAACTCTGCCGGCTGCAAGCTTCTGGGGGTATCATCTCCGGCTGATGTCCAGGCCCAGACTTTCGTCGATCTGCTCAGCCCTGCGGGACGGGTCGCCTTCCAGCGGCTGCTGCGGCAGGATCAACGGGGGGAGGATGATCAGGACCGCTGGCAGATGCTTGAACTGGTGAATCGTGAAGGAACGATAGTGCCAGTGGAATTGTCCGTGCAGCCCATCGGGGGTGAGGCGGAAGGTGAACTGGTTGTCATTGCCCGTGACCGCCGTTTGGAACTGGCCCGCCGTGCGCAGATGCATGCGGCGGACACGCGGGCCGCAATCGCCGAGCGTGCCAAAGTGCACTTCCTCGCCAATATCAGCCATGAACTGCGCACCCCGTTGAATGCAATCATCGGCTTCTCCGCCATTCTACGCGATGAACTTCTGGGCAATCTTGGTGCCCCGCAATATCGCGATTATGCCGTGGACATCCATGATGGTGGTGTCTATCTGCTGCGGCTGGTCAATGATCTGCTGGATATTGCCCGGCTGGATGCCGGTGAACTGGAATTGCGCGAAGGCTGGCTGGATATGGCCACCCTGCTTGACCGCTGTGAAAGATTGACGACCCAGAAGGCGGTCGAACGGAACGGTCGCATCAATACACGGCTTGAAGTGCCGGGCTTGCGCATTCTGGGTGACGAAGTGCGGTTGAAGCAGATGCTGGTCAATCTGATCAGCAACGCTGTTATCTACAGCTATACGCCGGGGGAGGTGCTGGTAACGGTCGGGATCGACCCGGTGTCCGGCGATATCATCATCAAAGTTGCCGATAAGGGGATCGGCATGACGGTGGAGGCAATGCGGCTGGCACTGGAACCTTTCGCCCAAGTGGATACCGGTTTCAGTCGGCGTCAGGCTGGTGCCGGGTTGGGCCTCCCCCTGGCCAAGGGCTATGCAGAGGCGCATGGCGGCAGCTTGACACTGCAAAGCGCACCTGGACGCGGGACTACGGTCAGCATCCGCCTACCGGCGTCACGGGTTCAACAACCGGTTCCGTCTGTATCCTGAGATGCGCGCCCCACCGTTGATTAGCCGGCCAGCAGCCCGATGGCTGCCCAGTCCATCATCTGCGCCCTGATCCAAGTGGTGTCGCGCCCGGTGGCGAGCAGGATGGTCAGTAGCAGCCTCGCCTTACGTCCCTGGAGTGTCCCACCGTCGATCAGGCCGTGGGCGATCAGTTGGGCCGCCGTGCCCGTCCCCTGGTAAGTGCCTGCTGGATCGGTATCACCTCCACCGCAGCGGCTGACCAGTACGACCGGTCGCGTTGCCGCCAGACAGACCAGGGGAGCCGCCAGGGCCTGGGGCACATGTCCTGAACCCACGCCCTCCACGATCAACCCATCCCAATGCGAAGGGGCGAACGCTTCGATCAGAAGCGGATCAGTGTCCAGCCCAATGGACAACAGGGCCACACGGGGAAGCCTTTCAATGTTGGGAACCGGAAAGGGGCCCGGCTGAGGCAATGGGCGCTGCAACAGGCGCACACGCCCCGTCACCACCGTGCCAAGCGGCCCGATACCGGGGGAAGCGAAAGCGCCGATGCGACCGGCATCCACCTTGCGGACATGGCGGGCGGCATGAAGTTCCCCATTCATACAAATAACGGGGCCTGTGGTTTGCCCGCGCAGGGCGCGAACCGACAGAAGGGCATCGTACAGATTACCTGGGCCATCGGCGCCGGCGGCATCAGCCGTGCGCATGGCCCCCGTCAGAACCAGCGGCACTTCAGCCGGCAACAATAAAGACAGCAGAAATGCTGTCTCTTCCATTGTGTCTGTACCCTGGATAACGACGAAGCCGTCGGTGCCCGACCCGGCACGCCGGCGGATTTCCGTGGCCAGCGCTACCAGATCGGTTAGGCGCAGGTTTTGACTGCCGATATTGCTCCAGACCGTGACGGTCACATCACCGGCATCGGTGATACCGGCATGCCGCAGCAATTCGTTGCTGTCGGCCGGTGCGGTTTCACCAGCGACGGAAAGTATGGTGCCGCCAAGAATGAACAGGGAAATACCAGCCATCTGGAACCGTGCTTCACCGTGTGAAAAATATACGTGCCCGGATATGCCTTTCAGCCCAATGGCACCAATGCCCAGTTGGCGACGGTGCCCCGCGATGGCGGCGGGATCAGCCGCAGGCCTGTTGTGTCACCGGCGAGCGGTTGCGGTGCCGGTCATCCAAAAGGGAAACAGCCCAGATCATGAAACCGCCCATGGCCAGCGCGCTACCGACCAGACCCGTGGAGGCCCAGCCATAGCCGGCCGTGATGGCAAGACCGCCCAGCCAGGGCCCCATGGCATTGGCGAAATTGAAGGCACTGTGGTTAAGGGCTGCTGCCAGGGTCTGGGCATCCTTTGCCACATCCATCAGACGGGTCTGTAATGCCGTACCCAGCCCACCCCCACAGCCGATCATGAAAACCGTGATGGCCAGTGACCAGAGATGGTCCACCGAGAAGGTAAACAGCAGCAATGATCCTGCACTCCACAACAACATCGCGCCTACCGCCGGCATCAGCGCCCGGTCCGCTGCCCAGGCACCGATCAGGTTTCCCGCTGTCAGCCCAACCCCAAAGATCGCCAAGGCCATTGGCACCATCGCCGGCGATACCTTGGTGACTTCCAGCATGGTGGACGCCAGATAGGTATAGACGCAGAACATCCCGCCGAAACCAACGGCACCGATACCCAGCGTCAGCCAAACCTGACGTTGTTTCAGTGCCCCCAGTTCCCGCAGCGGGCTTGCCCCCGGAATGGGGCGATCCTTCGGCGCGTAAAGTAACAGGAGTACCACTGTCAGCAGGCCCAGAAGTCCGACCAGGGCAAAGCCCCAGCGCCAGCCGACCATCTGGCCGATGGCATTGGCAAGGGGAACGCCGATGATGGTTGCGACCGTCAGCCCCAGCATGACCCGCGCCACGGCATGCGCACGCTTGTTGTGTGGCACCAGGGTGGCCGCGACCAGTGCTGCCACACCGAAATAGGCGCCGTGGGGAAGGCCGGACAGAAAGCGGAATGCCAGCATCCAATGATAATCGGGTGCCAGGGCCGACGCGCTGTTGGCCACCGCGAATAGGGTCATCAGACCAATCAGGAGCACCCGCCGGGAAAGTTTTGCTGCCAACACCGCGATGACGGGTGCGCCGACAACCACACCCAGCGCATAGGCGCTGATCACGTGACCGGCTGTTGGCTCATCAATACCCAGATCCGGCGCGAAATAGGGCAGCAGGCTCATCACGGCGAATTCGGTGGTGCCGATGGCAAAGCCCCCCATGGCCAGGGCAAACAAAACCAGGCCGGGGCGTGTGGTGGAAGCGGACATAAGGGAGAAATCCGGCTGTGGCAATAAAGGTCAACGCAATTGTTGCGCCGCACAACGGTTAATCATGTGAGCATCTGAACTCCTCAAGTTCAATGCCCGACAGGTTGTTGCAGTGCAGCGTCCGATGCATGGCTGAACGAATGGCTGGAGTGGTGCGGCGCCGATGCCTGGCGGCGGGAAAGCGACTGCAACGTCGGTGCTCAAAAAAAATCCGCAGAAGGAAATTTTTTTCGACAGGAACCACTGTCTCCTTCGTGGAAAGGACATGCGCGTCAAACAATGACGTTGCTATCGGCGGTATGGCTTACCGCCAGCCAGAGGTATGCTCCCCTCAGGCGGGCATGTCAAAAACACCGCAAGGCTCCATAGCCGGGCGGGTTTGTGATTGTCCTGGGAATGGCAGATGGAAAAGACCGTCACTTCAATGGGGCGGTGAAATCAACCTGCATTTTCTGCTTTGCACGCGTGGATTTTTCACGGGCCATGAGATCGAACATGGCGCCCATGATTCTGTCCTCCAGGTCGACGGGTGGTTCGGCATCATCCAAATCATCGCCCAGCATCGATTCCATCCGACGCATCTCCATCAAGCGCCGTCTTGCATCAAATGACTGGCGTAAATAGCGTAGCAGGGCCGGACGCATATCATCCGGCCAAGTACGCAAATTCCCGCCGTGGCTGCACAGCAGGTCATCGAACGCCAGACGCATTTCTTCAATGGTCATCAAAAGCATCCCGGGCGCGAATGGCCGATTTGGCAAAGACGGATCGCAATTGTTGCCGTGCCCGCTTCAAAAGACCTTCCGCCGCGCTCTGCGAAAGACCCATGACGGCACCCACTTCTGCACCCGTCAAACCTTGATTGTAATATAAGGCAAGCGCCACCTGCTGGCCAGGGGGCAAACGTTTACGTGCGCTATTTAATGCTTCATGTAACTGTTTCTGGAAAATGGCTTGATCGAAATCGGGTCTTTCGTCGGCGGGTTCTTCTGTTTCTTCCAGACTGGTATCGACCGGGCGACGGCGGTAATCGATACAGCGGTTGATGACGATACGGTGCAGCCAGGTGGTGAAACGCGCCGCCCCCGGACTCCAACTGTCGCGGTGACTCCAGACCCGCAGAAATGCGTCCTGCACCACATCATCTGCATCATAATCATGCGGCAGAATGCGGCGCGCAACAGCGTAAATCCGTTTGAGGTAGCGGCGGGTGATTTCCCGATAGGCCTCCACATCCTCCTGTTGAACCCGCAACATCAGTTCCTCGTCCGAAAGGGACGGGTCCAATCCCGGCCGCTGGGGTGCTTCCCTGGTGCTGCGACCGGCCTTTGGTGTGCGAGGTTGTGCCGGTGGTGTCGACAAGGAAACCTCAGCCATGGACCGCCCCCAGCATCGTCTTGGGGCGAGGGCTGGTGTAAACCGGCTCCTCCGCCGTGCGTTCCAGCCCAGCGTGGCTTGACCAGAGTTGTCGCAACTGGGCGACCTGGTCATGGCATACCCGCACACGTCTTGGGGCATTGCGTCCCGCAGCGGCCCGGCCCAAGGCGACAATCAATCCACCGGTCATATTCTGCCACGCCGTAGCCATCGGCTTATCAAGGTAATTTCCGAGATAAAGAGACAGACCCGTCAGAATATTGATCGCCGACTGTATATCCCCGGCATAGTCCTGATATTGCCTGGCATCAGCATGGCGGATTGCCGCCGCACAATGGCTCTGGCAGCGGTCCAGCAGGGCGGCCACGCCACGCACCGGCGGCAATGTCTGCGTAGCGCTGCGGTACGCGCCAGAAGCCTTCATATAGGGATTGCTCGGCATCCCGTTCTCCTGTCGGAGTTCCCATGTTGGAAATCGCTGTTGATCCGTCTGTTTCCGATCACTCGTCATCGGAATTGGACGAAGCCTCCAGCTGATCTAGAAGGATTTTCGCGGTCTGTGCCTTTGCTTCCAGACGCGCGTAATAGGAACGGAGGTTTTCTCCGTATTCTTCCGCTTTGGTGCGGATGTCGGTCGCCCGGCTTTCCAGGTCCGTGTTGTATTCCGTCAGTTCATCGATCTTGCTTTGCAAAGATCCGTCCGACGAATTAGAGGCCGAATAGGCCGTCTGATACAGCATTTCGGCAATACCGGTAGTCAGTTTGACATCCACGCTTGCCGTGTCGCCCGTATAGACAAAAACTAATCCTGCATATTCCGTGCCATCAACCCCGGAGATGCGGGTTCCGCTGATGGTGAACATGGAGCTGTCACCCGCCACGCTGGCGCCGGTGATCGTGCCGTCTTCATCAACGGTAATATCAAGGGTGAATTCATCAGCCGAAAGTGAGGTGGGCCGGCGTAAGAGCTGCAGGTCAGTTGAACTGCTTTCCATGTTGAAAGACAATAATGATTTGATGTCATCCAGAGAGGAAATCAGTGCATCGTCCAGCACGTCCTCATCCAGTACCAGCTTATTGTTCTCATCAAACGACAACCCCAGCGTGGCAATGGATGATTCTCCATCCCGGTAGTTCAGTGCCGTGGAAATGGAGGTGGAAATCTGGCGTAGAAGATTGTCTGCGAACAGAGCCGCTGTGCTTGTATCTTCGTCGTCGCTGTCATCTGTTCCCATATTTTGCTGGGTCAGCAGATATTCGCGGACATCATTATAGGCATCGACAAGGGCGGTGATGCCATCCTTCACGGCGGACAGGTCGGTATCGACCTCCAGTGTCAGGGTCGTGCCTTCTTCCGCGCCATAAAGATCAAGTGTGATCCCTTCAAGGGCATCGCTGATGGTATTGCTGTCGCGGGTGATTTCGATCCCGTCCACCACAATGATCGCCGATTGGGCAGCGATTAGCTCGTTGGCGATATTTCCATCAGTATCGGTCAGGCCCAGGCTGCTGAGAACGCTGCCGGTTTCATCACCAAAGGTGATTTCCTGTCCCGTATCGGCGGCTGTCAGGATCAGGCGATAGTCGCTATCCGACACTTGCAGTACGCTGGCACTGACACCGCTGGCGCTGCTGCTGGAATTGATGGCGCTGGCTATGTCCGTCAGCGAACTTGATTCCGTAAGGGTTATGGTCTGTGCGGTGCCCGATGCACTGGCAATGGTGAAGCTGCCGGTCAGCCCCAGATCGTCGGTGGAACTGGTCTGGGTGCCCGAACTGATTTTATGGGATGTTGCCAGCTGTTTGATTTCGACACTGTACGACCCTTCAACAGTGCCTGCATCAACTGTAACACCCAAGAGGTCGCTGGCATTGGAGGCCCCGCTGAGATAGGCGGTGCGTTCTTCGAAAACGTCACTGGAGGAACTGCTGTAGCCTTCGGTGGAACGCAGGGCATCTGCGGCACTGGTCAGGGTCGAAAGAAGGGTCTGTGCCTCCTCATAGGCGGCGACCTTGGCCTCATTTTCGGTGACTTGAACATCGATGCTGTCGGCGCGTGTCGATTTCGCAGCAACGACGGTTGCCACCAGCGCGTCATAGTCCAGGCCGGTGACGCTGGACACGCTGGAGGTTGTCGTGGACGTGCTCGAACTTACGCTGCTGACCGACATGACCGTGCCACCTTATCGCCGGGGAAAGAAGGGGAAGGCCGTGGCAGCGGCCTTCCCGGCTTCAGGATCGATCAACGCAGCAGTGACAGCAGCTGCGAGGGCATTTCATTGGCCTTACCCAAGGCCGCGATGGCTGCCTGTGTCAGCACCTCGGCATTGGCAAGCTTGGTTTGCTCTTCAGCCACATCGACATCCATGATGGAAGACTGGATTGCCGTCTGGTTTTCGATCGAGGTGTCAATCATCTGGCCGTGATAGTCGAAGCGGGAAATCTGGGCGCCAACGGACGCCCGCGCTTCTGACACGCTCGAAATCGCATCATCCAGCGCAGTAATCGCCGCTGTCGCGGTGGCTTCTGTGCTGACATCCGTGGAATTGAGTGCCAGGGAGGTGGAATCCACCGCCGTGATCGACACATTGATCGTGTCGGTGACGCTGGAGCCCACGACAAAATTAACACCCGTCTGCCAGTCCACGGAATTGGTAGCGGACGAGGTGAGCAGGCTGTCGTCGTTGAAACGGGTACCGGTGGCGATGCTGTCGATTTCTTCGACCAGTTGCTGGTATTCCGCATCGATATAGGCGCGTTCGTCATCGCCCACTGTACCGGAGATCGACTGGGTCGCCAGGGACTTCATTCGCTGAAGAATGTCACCGATACGAGCCATGCCACCATCGGCGGCTTCCAGAATGGAGGAGCCGTTGGAAGCATTGGTGGCAGCCTGATTCAAGGCTGTCACGTCGGACTGGATCTTGGTACCGACGGCCAGACCGGACGCATCATCGGATGCGCTGGTGATGCGCGAACCGCTGGCAATCTTGGAAACGGAAGAGCTTTGCGATGCCGAATTGTTCGACAGGTAGCGAAGGGCGGAGTTTGCCGCCGTGTTCGTCACAATAGAAGACATGTCCTTCCTCCTTCTGAGGTTGATCGAGGGATAGAAGCCAACCGGATTTTCGGAAGTCCTAGCTCCCCTCTACCGGTTCAACGGCAGGGGTACGCTTTTCGGGCGCACTTTTTTCAAAAGGGGCGGGGAAATCAGAGATAGTCGGCAAGGCTGAGCTTCTGGAAGGTGGCGATGGCCTGCATCGTGGCTTCCAGGGAGGTTTCCAGGGTGGAGAGGCGCACCTGAACTTCGGCCACATCCACGCTGGTGATGTCCGATATCCAGCTGTCGGCGTAGAGCTGGATATCGGTCTGACGGTCGATCACGTCCTGAATACGGTTGGATGAGGCGGAAAGGCCATCCAGCAGGTTGGCGACGCCGGAACTGGATTCTTCGGCCAGCAGGCCCGCTTCAGTCAGTGCCGCATCATCAAGGGGATCGGCATTGGCAATGATGTTGAGGGCGCGGACCAGCTTTTCGATCGACGGATCGGAGGCGCTGACGCCGTAGCTGACGGTCATGCTATCCGCGACCTTGGCAGATGCCCTCCCATCGTCCCCCTGGTAATAGGTGGTGTCGGCGCTGGTGGGCACAGTGGGGGTGGACAAGGCTGTCAGGTCGACAGGTTCGGTGTTTTCTGCCGTACCGGCGAACAGGTAATCGCCGGCATATTGCTGGTTCAGGGTAGCTGCCAGATCGTCCAGCATGCCCTTGGCATCATCCTGCATGTTTTCCAGGGTGCTGCCGGCACCGGAGTAAGAGGTGACCAGGGTGCGTACCTGGGTGGCGAGGTCGCTGACGCTTTGCACCGCTTCGTACATCGTATTGATGCGCGAAACAGCGGCGTCGCCATTGGCGATGTAAGCGGCGCTGCGCGCCAGTTCGCCGTCCAGATCCATCAGCTTTTTCGCGTTGCCATCCAGACCCGAATAGCTGGACGATTTCAGCCCGGATGCCTGTTGCACCGTTGTATCCGCCACCCGGGACTGCAGCTGGGTCATATATTGCGTCAACAGGGCGCTCTGACCGAAGGTGGATACGCGCATAGCCCGCCTCCTAGCTGACCATATCGAGAAGTTCGTCATACATGCTCTGCAGCGCGGACATGATCCGTGCGGCTGCCTGATAGGCTGTTTCCAGCGACTGGGTCGCTGCGGTTTCCTCATCGAGATTCACCCCGGATTGGCTTGAGAAAGCGGAGACAAGGTCGGACAGGGTGCTTTCCGCCGTGCTTGCCTTGGTGGTGGCATTGCTGCTGGCGCGGGCTGCCGCGCTGACAATGTCCCCGGCATAGCTGGAGAAGGTGGTGGTGCGGCTGGAAAGGCCGCCGGCACTGCTGAAGGACTGCTTGCCGGTGAAAGCATCAGCCAGACTGCTGAGCACGCTGGTGTCGCCGGAACTGACGGCCCGTTCCCCGACCGTGGTGCTGGCAAGCGTGGCCGCAGACAGCAGTTCCGGATTGTCGATCACTTCCTTGTTGACGGCAATATCGTCGGCCCCGGTACCGGTCAGCAGATCATTCAGCCCCAGATAGGCCGAAATGCCCTTGCCGCTGCCGCCGACGCTGCTGTTCCCCTGATCAATGGCGACCCCCTGGCTGGCGTCGGCGGACGCAAGCTCCAGCTTGCCTTCCGTTGTAATGCTTGCCTTGAAGCTGCCGCTGGCGTTGATCGTATCGATCAGGTCCTGCACGCTGGTGATGGTGGAGAGATCGACCGACAGGCTGGCGGCGACAGTATCCCCGCTGGTGGCGACCAGGGTGAAGGTACCGCTGCCGGAAAGCGCATCGCTGGCGCTGATGGTGCCGCTGCTGGTCAATTCACTGGCCGGTGGGTAGCTGGTGCCGGCATTGCTGATCGTATTCAATGTGTCGATCAGATTGGTGGCCAGCGCGTCCAGCCGGGTCTGTTCATCGACGAGGCTGCTGTCGCGGACATCCAGCAGCGCCCGCAATGATCCGGAACTGATACTGTCGCTGATATCGCGCCCGTTCAGTGTGATGCCGGATAAGTCGCCCTCGGAATAGAGCGTGTCGGCCGAGATGTTGCTGGTGGTGCTGAATTCCAACAGGTGGGCCCGGTTCGTAACCAGGGCGCTGCCTGAGCTGGTATAAACCTGCATACGCCCGTCGGAATCCAGGCTGTAGCTGACATCGAGCGCACCGGAGAGGGTTTTCAGCGCCGCATCACGCTGGTCCTCCAAGTCGGCGGTTGAAAGGCCGGTTGCCTTTGACTTAACAATCGCGTCATTCAAGTCTGCGATGTTTTGAATGGCGCTGTTGGCCGCTTCAACCGTATCGGCGATTTCCTGATCGGCTTGGGTGCGTGTCTCCTGCAACTCGGCTGAAGCGGTAGAGAGCGACGACGCCATGGTTTCCAGCGCTTCCACCGCACTCTGCCGGTCGGTGCTGTCGCTGCCGCTGGCTGCGGCTGTGGTCAGGGCGGAGGCGGCATCATCAATCAGACTGGCCAGGCTGCTGCCGCTGCCATCAGTAGCGACACCACCATAGATGGTTTCAACCTGTGACAAATAGCTGGAAAGTGTGTCGGCCTTGGCGCTGGCACTGCTGGCGGAAACGATCTGCCGGGTCAGGAACGTGTCGACATCGCGGCTGATGCCGGTCACATCCACCGACATGCCGATGCCGGTGCTGTTTATGGCAGTAGCGGTCTGGGTGGTCGTCTTACGCGTATAGTTTTCCGTGTCCGCATTGGCGACATTGGCCGCCGTGGCGGTCAATCCGGCCTGGGCGGCGGCCAGCCCAGACTGGGCGATAAGCCCGGCAGTGCGCAATGTGGACATGGTTCTCGGCTCCCCGTTCGCTCTGGATCAGGCGACCACTTGTATGCAGTGACGGACTTGGCGTTGGACGGTGGTGATGCGACCTCCGCGTGCTGGTCTGTACCCTTGCTCTACCTGTGCGCGCTGACGGGTGATGGCCAGCAGCGCTGAGAGACGTCCTTTGCGCGCCTTGGTCTCGGCTGCCAACTGCGGCAGGATTTCAGCCACACCTTTCAACGCAGCGCCCAGCATCTCCTGCCAGCCGGCCACCTTTTCGGGGGTTCCGCGCATCTTTGCTTCGCGGATCAGGACGGAGAGGCAACTGGTTCCTTCGCGCAGATCGCGCAGGGCCTGCTCCATGGCGCGCAGCCGATCCAGTTCCGGCCGCTGCTGCGCGGCAAGGTCGGTCAGGGTGGCGATGGCGTTCTGCACCAGGATCAGATCGGGATGGGGGGCAGGGGTGTTCATGATCTTCATCCTTTGCCGGGGCGACCTGACCGGGCATAAGCGCTGGCGCGCAGGTAGGAAGAGACGGCGGTCTGCCGCCCACGCTGGCGTGCCAGCGCCTCACCCACGCGGGCCATGTCCAGTTCGATCCGGTCGAGGTGACGCCGCAGGTCATCGACCAGGGCCAGATAGGTAGGGTCGTTGCGTGAGAAGGCGTCCTTCAGCAAACGGATGGCCCGGTGGCGCAACCGTGCCTCCTGCTTTTCCAACGCCGTCAGATGCTGCTGCTGTTGCTGTGGTTGGAAAATCTCATCCATTATCATCACCGCTTGGCGGAGATCAGCGTGTCCATCATCTCCTGTGCGGCCGTGATGACCTTGGCCGCTGCGGAGTAGGCTTGCTGCGCGTAGATCATCCGGGTCAGTTCCGTAGCCGTGTCGGCGGTGGATTGCTCCAGCGCTTCGGACTGGATTGCCCCAGCACCGTCGCTGCCGCCTTCCTTCAACTGGTACTGACCGGAATTGACTGTTGCGCTGTAGACCGTGCCGGACACGCTGGACAATCCATCCGGGTTGGAGAAGGTGACAACCGGGATCTTGTAGACGGCGCGTGACTGGCCATTATCGAAATTGGCGGTGACGGTGCCATCGGAACCGATGGAGACGCTTTCCAGCGTGCCGGCCGACCAGCCATCCTGGGATGTTCTGGTGACGGACAACTGGGGATTGCCGTCGTCACTGCTGGCCTGTTTCAATCCATCCGTCTTGCCCACCGTGCCCAGATCCAGGGTGACGCTGCTGTCCGCCGCGCCCGAACTCCAACCGGAGAAGGTGAAGCTGGCGGGGGACGGGTCGATGCTGGCCAGGCTGCCATCGGTATTGAAAGTGACCGTTATGGCCTCACCACCAGAGGTGCCGGAAGTGGTGGAGGTGTCGGAAGCCAGGGTCGGATTGCCCGCCGTCACGGTCCAGGTGTTGGTATCCGTTTTGGTCCAGGTCAGTTCCACACTGTGGGCCGTGCCCAGGCTGTCGTATATTTCCGTATCAGAAGCATAAGACGTGCCCGTTGTGGCATCAGCCGGCACCGTTGCCACGATTTCCAGGTTGGACGTGGCTTCCGGGATACCTGAGATGTCGGAAAGATTGATGGCTTCCAGACTTTGGGTACTGCTGCGATTGCTGGCGATGACGTCGCCATTCTCATCCAGTTCCCAGCCGTTCAGGTAATAGCCGTTATCATTGACCAGATAGCCTGAGTCATTGACGGAGAAGGTGCCGTCGCGGGTGTAATTGACCTGACTGCTGTCGGTTTCCCCCGTGACAGCGAAAAAGCCGCTGCCGTTGATGGCCAGTTCGGTGGAAACCCCGGTGCTTTCAATATCACCGCTTTGGCTGATACCCTGGCTGGTGGTGGCAACCACGCCACCGATGCCCGATGCTGTGGTGCTGCTGGTTTCCGTCAACAAGGCCGAAAAGCTGGTGTCGCTTGCCTTGTACCCAATGGTGGAAACATTGGCGATGTTGGAGGAGATGGAGGTGAAGGCCTGGGACTGCGCCTGCAGGCCCGAGGTAGCGATACTGAGCGCGGAGGTGATGCTCATGGTTCGGCTCCTTTTGGGGGCGGCGCTGTGATCAGACCAGATTGACGATGTCGTCCATGCTCACTTCCACATCGCCCAACGAGAGGGTGGCGGTGCCGGACGAACTGTCGACGGAGGTCACCTTGCCCAGCGCGCGGGGATCGACGCTGCTGGTGATGGTGTCGGAAGTGGCCGAAACGCTGAGGGTGTAGGTTCCACTGGTGGCCTTGCCACCGGCGGTCAACGTTCCGTCCCAGGTGAAATTGTTGATACCTTCGTCGGTATCACCGGTGGTGGAATAGACGGTATTGCCGTCGTCATCCTTGACCGTCAGCGTCACACTGTCGGCCCCATCGGGCAGATCATAGTTCCAGCTGGCTTCCCCGTTCTGCATCGGCGCGGTGTCGCTATCCACCTCCACCGTCTGGCCCATGTAGCTGTAGGCGGTGTTGCTGGACAGGAAGGTCGACAGGCTGCTCTGGATTTCCGTCAGTGTGTCGTTTGTCGCCTGCTGCTGTTCCAGCTGTGACATGCTTACCAACTGACTGACATAGGTGCTGGTATCCATCGGATCGCTGGGATCCTGTGTCTCCAACTGTTTCAGCAGCAGTGACATCATGCTGTTGAAATCACCCAGCACGCTGGAGCTGCTGCTGGACGAGCTTGAGCTGCTGGTGGTGGTGCTCGTGCTGCTGCTGACCGAGGAAATGCTCATCGACCTTCTCCCTGTGCCGTGCGGGTGGGCCTGAATGGGGCGCCGGCCACGCAATCGGAAAACTGCTTTCAATTGGTTCAACGGCAGGGGCGAAAAACTCGGGCGATGTTTTTTTAGAAAAAATTATGGATTTATTTGCCTAGTCTTTAAAAGTGGAATTGTATTCAAAATCAATACTAGGAAATTAATGCACGGCAAGAATTGCCGCATGCGATGACACTGGGCATTTTTTGCCGTGATCATTCTTGCCGGGCTTCAGATCAAATCCAACCCAGCAGATGGAACCAAACGTAATCCAGGGGCAGCAGGAGGAGATAGCTGAACAGGCCTACGATCAGGCACAGTTTGATACCCTGCCGTGCCGGCACCTGCGCCATCCCCATCGCCACGGCAATAGGGGATGCCTGATAAGGCAGCAGCGGGGTGGAATAACCGATGACCTGTATCATTAACAGCCCGGTCAGGGAGATGCCGGTGGCTTGCGCCAACTGGCCGGCCAGCGGGGTAAAGATGGCCGGCACACCATTGGCTGTGACAATGAAATTCAGGGCACCAACCAGTCCGGCAATGGCGGTGAAATTGCCGGGCCGGGCCTGCTGGTCCAAGGGCAACAGCCGGACCAGTTCCTCCCCGATCAGGGCCCCCAGGCCTGTATGCACAACAGTGGCAGCCAGCCCCAGAATGCCGGCAATGTAAAGGCAAGTACGAAAATTGACGCCGCTGGCAAAATCCTCTCCGCTGAGAAAGCCGATCCGCGGCAGCAGGCAGACACACGCTGCCGCCAGCCCGACCCAGGCGGGGGAAACTCCATGCAGCGTGTCGGTCATCCAAAGGGCCAAGGTCACCAGCAACAACAGGCCCAATCGGCGTTCCGCCGGGCTGAGGGGTGAAACCACCCGATCATCCACCACCAGCTGCGGACGGGCCGGAAACAACTGCCGGATGCAGGCGATCAACAACAACCCCTTCAGGATGCCCAGCACAGGCCCATGCAGCAGCAGATAGGGCAGATAGGCCAGACGCACGCCATAGGTCGCTTCCGCCGCGCCGGCCATCACCAGATTGGGTACATTGGCGGGCAGGATGCTGGCGGATAGCTGGAAGGTGCCGAACCCCACCGCAAGGGCCAGCCCCGTTCGGCCGGTGCTGCCCGGCTGTAACCCCGCCCGATCCGCCATGGCCATGATGATCGGCATCAACAGGGCGATGCGCCCCATATTGGACGGCATGATGAAGGCCAGCGCATAGGTCATGCCCACCACGCCCGCCACCATGCGTAACCAGGAACTGGTCAGGTGCCGGGAAAGCCAGCGGGCGGCCCGATCCGCCAGCCCCACCTTACGGATGGCGGCCCCCAGTACAAAGCCGCTGAGGATCAACCAGAAGGCCGCTGAAGCGAAGCCAGAGAAAATCACCCCCGACGGGGCAATGGCGAGGATGGTGGCCCCGGCGAAGAACAGCAACGCGGTCAGATATTCCGGCAGGCGGGCCGTTGCCCACAGGGCGATTGTCACGGCGACCAGGGCGGCGGGCAACAGCAGATCGGCGGGCATGGACCTTCCACCCTTCGTTTTTTTGTAAGCTACAGAGGCTTTTTCCCGCTTGATATCTGTATTATCGAAGGTAATCCTTCGTAGAAAATAGAGGATGCGATGCGCCCGCCCGATCTGGATGATCTGACCCTGTTCCGTCATATCGCGGAGGCCGGCAGCATCACCGCCGGCGCGGCGCGGGCGCATATTGCCCTGGCGGCAGCGAGCACACGGGTGCGCGCGATGGAGGCTTCCTTGCGCACCCGCCTGTTCGACCGCAGCCGCCAAGGCGTCACATTAACGCCCGCCGGTCATGCCCTGCTGGCCCATGCCCGCACCCTGCTGGGGGAGGCGGAGCGGATGCGCGACGACATGGCCCTGTTCGCTGACGGGGCGGGCGGGCGCGTCCGCCTGCTTTGCAACACCAACGCGCTGACGGAATTCCTGCCGGGGGTGCTGGGCCGGTTTCTGGTGGCCTGTCCCGGCATCACCATCGACCTGCAGGAACGCTTGAGTGATGAGATTGTCGGGCTGGTCGCTCAGGGGGCAGCCGATTTGGGCATCGTTGCCAGCACGGTGGATACGGGCGGTCTGGTGATTTTTCCCTTCCGGTCCGACCGGCTGGTTCTGGTGGCGCCGCAGGGCGATCCGCTGGCGGGGCTGCCGGCTGCCAGCTTCGCCGATATCCTGGCCCGCGATCTGGTGGGGCTGGACCCGTCCAGCGCCCTGCAGCAATTCCTGGCTGACCGGGCGATGCGCACCGGTGGCCGGCTGCGCCTGCGGGTGCAGTTGCGCAGTTTCGATGCCGTCTGCCTGATGGTGGAAGCAGGGGTAGGGATCGGCATTGTGCCGGAAACCACCGCCCTGCGCGCTAGCCGCACCATGCGGCTTGCCATCGTCCCCATCGCGGATGCCTGGGCCAGCCGGGAACTGCGCATCTGCATCCGCGACCATGCCGCCTTGTCAGCCAGCAGCCGGCGGCTGGTGGATCAATTGCGCGGCTGAAACCTCAACTCTCCGCCGTCCGGAATCTTGCGATATCGTAATGGCTCAGGTCTATCGGGGTCGTTCCGGTATCGATCAGTTCGGCTATTGTCTCCCCCACGCCCGGCCCGATCTGGAAGCCGGAACCCGAAAAACCGAAGGCGTAGAACAGGCCGCTGGTGGTGGCCGATGGCCCCATCACCGGCAGGCTGTCAGGCAGATAGCCCTCGATCCCGGTCCAGACGCGGATGATGTTCAGGTTGGCCAATGCCGGGGCCAGCCGGCGGATTTGGCGTAGCTGCTTCATCGTGTTTTGCGGCAGCACATAGGCCCGGTACTGGTCGGGGTATGACGGGCCGCGCGTGCTGCCGCCCAGGATGATGTTGCCGCGCGCCACCTGGCGGAAATAAACCGTCTCCTCCTCCACCGGGGTCATCACGCCCACGGCGGGGGCAATGGCATAGGGGACGGGCTCCGTCACGCTCATATTCGGTCCGCGCGGGGTGAGGGGCACGGGTTCGCCAAATTGCTGGGACAGTTTATTGCCCCAGGCCCCGGCGGTGATCAGCAGCACAGGCGCCTGAAAGGTGCGGCCATCCTCTGCCGTCACCACAAAATCCGTGCCCTGCTTGGCGGCATGGATGATGCGGGTATTCTCAAACACCTGCGCGCCGGCTTTTTGTGCCGCACGGGCAAAGGCCGGTGCTGTCAGGCGCGGGTTGGCGTGGCCATCCAGCGCGGAATATGATCCCGCCAGCACATCCGGCCCGAAAAAGGGGAAGCGTGTGCGCAGCGCATTGCCGGTCAGCAGTTCCAGATCCAGGCCAAGATGGCGGGCCTCGGTCGCATATTCCTCCATCTTGGCGATATTTTCCGGCCGCTCCCGATAACAGACCCGGATATGGCCGGATTGCAGATATTCCACATCCGCGCCCAGCAATTCATTGGCCCGGCGCCAGATGGCGATGGCGCGGTTGGCCAGCGGCAATTGGTGCAGGGGGCGGCCCTGGCGGCGCACATTGCCGAAATTGGTGCCGCTGGCCTGCCGCCCCACCAGATCGCTTTCCAGCAACGTGACGGAACGGCCGCGCTGGCGCAGGAACAAAGCGGCGGATGTGCCCATCAGGCCGCCACCGATAATCAGCACATCGCTGACGGAAACCGGGTTCGGCATGGTCATTCCTCCCCTTCCGGCGCGATGGCGACCGGCAGCGGCTTCACCGGGGCCTGTCCGCGCAGGCGGCCCACCTGTTCCACCGGGATGTTGGCGCAGGCTGCAATCACCTCCGCCCCGGCATGGCCGCAATAGCGGCCCTGGCACCGGCCCATGCCGACACGGCTGAAGGCCTTGGCGCGGTTGGCTTCTTTCGCCCCCGTTTCATTGACCACCCGGCGCAGATCGCCCGCCGTTACGGCCTCGCAACGGCAGACAATGACCTCGTCCGGCAGGCTGGCCGCCTGTTCGTGCGGCCAGGGGAAGGCGGTGGCAAGCCCACGGGCGAAGCGGGCATAAGAGGCCACCTGACCGCGCAGATGGGTCAGTGTCAGCGGGTCCAGTTTCTGCCCCAGATCGGCCAGGGCCGCAAAGGCGGCCAGCCTGCCGCTGACCTCGGCTGAACGCGCGCCCAGGATGCGGGCCCCATCGCCCGCCAGATAGACACCGGCCACGCTGGCCCGCCCGTCCTGGTCGCGTTTGGGCAACCATTGCCTTGTTTTGGCGTCGAATGCGAATTCGCAACGGGCCAGATCGGCCAACTGGGTTTCCGGGCGGAGGTGATAGCCCATGGCGACGGCATCGGCCGTGAAATGCCGTTCCGTCCCATTGCCCAGCCGCACACGCACCCCGTTGACGCCATCATCGCCATCACCGGTGATTTCCAGCGGCGTCACCCCGGTCAGCACCGGCACGCCCGCTTTCGCCAAGGCACGGGTCAGCGCTACGCCATCGGCCAGGATGCCCGGCTGGGCGATCAAGTCTACCGCCGCGCGCAACCGGTTGCTGAAGGGGGATGTGTCCAGCACGGCGGCAACCTTGGCACCGGCCTTCACATATTGGCTGGCCACCAGATAAAGCAGCGGCCCGCTGCCCATGAACACCACGTTGGCGCCAATGGCGCAGGCTTGTGCCTTCAGCGCCACCTGTGCCGCGCCCAGGCTATAGGCCCCGGCATAATGCCAGCCTTTCACCGGCATCAGCCGGTCGGTGGCACCGGTACACAGGATCAAGGCGTCATAGGCCAGGGTGGCATAGCCCTTTTCCGAAGCCGTCCAGACCTGCCCATCGGCAATGTTCCAGACCAGCGTGTCGGGCCGGTAATCCACCGCCGCCGCGATGGCATCGAAACCATCATGCACGGCCTGGGCGCGTGCCGCCTCCGTGCCATAAAGCGCTTCATGGCTGCGGCGGAAATTGGCCGGCTGGCGGCGATAGATCTGGCCACCGGCGCGGGCAGCCTCGTCAATCACCACCGGGCGGATGCCGGCTTCCAGCAGCGTTTGCGCCGCACGCACACCGGCGGGGCCAGCACCTACCACCACGATGCGGGGAGCGATGCTTGTTCCCTCAAACGCCGGGCGCCGCCCTTCGGCGGCTTGGCTTACGCGCACATGGGTGCGCGGGCCGGCGGTCGCCGGCCTTACTTCGCGGTCGGCCATGATGCCCCCGGCTGGCTGGTGGAAATGCGCAAACCGGCGCTGGCCGGGGTGGAACAGGCGCGCAGGCGGCCACCATCCTCCGACCAGACCCAGCAATCCTGACAGGCGGCCATCAGGCAGAAACCGGCGCGTTTGCCATCGCCAAATTCCGATGTGCGCAGCACCCGGCCCCCAGCCAGCATGGCCACCATCAGCGTGTCGCCCTCCATCGCGGTGACGGGCTGGCCGTCCACATAAAGGGTCAGCGGCGCGCGGTCCTGTTCGGCCAGCCGCACGAAACGTCCTTGGGTCAATTCACCGCCTCCGGGTGATGGCACAGAATGTCGCTGCCGCCGGGCAGGTGCCGGCGCGGCGGGGTGAAATGGGTGCATAGACCGTCAATCCGGGCCGTGCAACGCGGCAGGAACCGGCAAAGGTCGGCCCCCTCCAGCGCCGGCCCGATGGCGGGCGGGGTGGGCCTTGCCGCCTGTTCCTCCAGCCAGCCGGCCCGCAATTCCGGCACGGAGCCGACCAGCAGATCGGTATAGGGATGGAAGGGCGGGGCCTGATAGGCGCTGCGCGGCCCCATCTCCACCGCTGTGCCGCCATACAGCACCATGATATCGTCGCAGATGGCGCGCACCGTGCCGATATCATGGCTGATGAACATATAGGCCAGCCCCAGTTCGCGGCGCAGCTCGGCCAGCAAATCCAGGATGGCGGCCCCCACCACCGTATCCAGCGCCGACGTTACCTCGTCACACAGGATCAGGTCGGGCTTGGCGGCCAGCGCGCGGGCCAGGTTGATGCGCTGCTTCTGCCCGCCCGACAGGCCGCTACAGGCGCGGTCGGCCAGGCTGGCGGGCAGGCGGATCAGATCCAGCAGTTCGGCCACGCGCTTGTGCTGTGCTGCCCCTTTCAGCCCGTGATAGAAGCGCAGGGGCCGGCCCAGGATGTCGGCCACGCTATGGGCGGGGTTCAGTGCGGTGTCGGCATTCTGGAACACAAGCTGGATGCGGCGGAACTGGTCGCGGCTGCGCTGTTCCAGCCCGCCGGGCAGGCGCGCCCCGGCGAAATTGACCGACCCGCTGGCAGGCCGGATCAGGCCCGCCACCACGCGGGCCAGTGTGGATTTGCCCGATCCACTTTCCCCGATCACGCCCAGGGTGGCCCCCTTGGCGATGGACAGGCTGATATCGCGCAGCACGGGGATTTCCGGCCGGCCAGCACTGTCCACCTTGCCATAGCCGGCGAACAGGCCCTTGATTTCCAGCAAGGGCGCCTGGGCCGGCACCACCACCGGGGCCGGCTTGGGGGCAGGGCGGGCGGCGGCCATCAGGGTGCGGGTATACTCATCCGCCGGGCTTTGCAGGATCTGGGTGGCGGCCCCGGCTTCGCGCACGCGGCCCTTGTTCAACACCAGGATATGGTCGGCCATCTGCGCCACCACGGCCAGATCATGCGACACATAGATGGCGGTGGCCCCCTGGCTGGCCACGGCATGCTTGAAGGCGCGCAGCACCTCAATCTGGGTGGTTACGTCCAGCGCCGTGGTCGGTTCATCCAGGATCACCAGTTCCGGCCCGGTAATCAACGCCATGGCCGCCATCAGCCGCTGCAACTGCCCGCCGGAAAGCTGGTGCGGGTAGCGGCTGCCGATGCTGTCCGGCTGGGGCAGGGCCAGCGCCCTGAACAGGATGACGGCCTTGGCTTCGGCTGTCTTGCGGTCCATCCGGGCATGGATCAGGGCCGGTTCCACCACCTGATCCATGATGCGCTTGGAGGGGTTGAAGGCGGCGGCAGCACTCTGCGCGATATAGGCGACCCGGTCGCCGCGCAAGGCGGCCAGCCCCTTTTCATCCAGCGTCCTGATGTCGGTATCGCCCAGCCGGATGCTGCCGCCGGCAATGCGGCAGCCGCTGCGGGCATAGCCCATCAGCGTCAGGGCGATGGTGGTCTTGCCCGATCCGCTTTCCCCGATCAGGGCCAGCACGCCGCCGCGCGGGATGGTGAAATCGACCCCCTCCACAATGGTGATGGCGCTGTCATCCTTGCCCCCGGCGGTGACGCGCAGCCCTTTGACCTCCACATGCGGTTCCATGGCGCTTACCCCTCCTTCGATCCGCGCCGCCGGGGCAGCGCGTCGATCAGCAGATTGACACCGACAGTCAGGGTGGCGATGGCCAGCGCCGGCACCAGGATGGCCGGCGCCCCTTCGCCCAGGCCGGAGATATTCTCCCGCACCAACGACCCCAGATCGGCATCCGGCGGCTGCACCCCCAGCCCCAGAAAGGACAGGCCAGATAAAAGCAGCACGATGAACACGAAGCGCAGGCCGAAATCCGCCAGCATCGGGTGCAGCATGTTGGGCAATATTTCCCGCACCGCGATGTAGGCAGAGCCTTCGCCGCGCGTGCGGGCCACCTGCACATAATCCATCTGCGCCAGATTGACGGCCTGTGAGCGGGCAATGCGGTAAGCGCCGGGGATATAGATCAGCGTGGCGATCAGGAACAATAGCGGCAGCGACGACCCGATGGCCGCCACCAGCACCAGGGAGAAAATCTTGGACGGGATGGAGATCAGCGTATCCATGAACCGGCTCAACATCTCGTCCAGCCAGCGCGGCGCCAGGGCTGCGATCAGGGCCAAACCGGTGCCGATGCTGCTGGCGGCGATGGCCGATGCCGCCGCCAGCCCGACGGAATAGCGGGCACCGGACAAAACCCGGCTCAACACATCGCGGCCCAGATAATCACTGCCCAGCCAGTGCACGGCACCAAAACCGGCAAACACGTCCTGATGCGCAAAGGCACCGGGATCGTAAGGGGCCAGCCAGGGTCCGCCGATGGCAGTGGCAATCCAGAAGATCACCAGCCCCAGCCCCACCTTGCCGGCCAGCGGCAGCCGGGCGACCCAGCCGGGGGCGGGGGCTTCGGCCTTTTTCTCATCCAGCATGGCGCTCATCGGTTACGCAGCCTCGGGTTGGCCAGGATGGCGACGATATCGGCGACCAGCACCAACAGCAGATAGGCACCGCAGAAGATCATGGCGCAGGCCTGCAACAAGGGCATGTCGCGGCTGGTGACGGCATTGACCATCAGGCTGGCAAGGCCGGGATAGTTGAAGATCGTTTCCACAATCACCGCCCCACCCAGCAAATAGGAGAGCGACAGCGCCATGGCGTTGACGATGGGGGCAATGGCGTTGGGCAGCACATGCACCAGCACCAGCCGCGCCGGCGATACGCCTTTCAGGCGCGCCATCTCCACATAGGGCAGGCCCAGTTGGGCGATGATGGCGGCCCGCGTCATCCGCGCCATCTGCGCCACCACAATGACGGACAGCGACAGGATGGGCATGGCCAGCGCGCGCAGCAGGTCCAGGAATGTTCCGCTGGCCGGCATCAGCGCGATAGAGGGCAGCCAGCGCAGTTGCACCGCGAAGACCAGCACGGCGATGGTGGCGATCAGAAATTCCGGCACCGCCACCATGGCAAGCGTGGTGGTGTTCAAGGCCCGGTCCAGCCGCCCGCCCTGACGCATGGCCGAGGCGATGCCGATGGCGAGCGCCAGCGGCACCGCCACCAGGGTGGAAAGGCCGGCCAGGATCAGGGAATTGGGCAGCCGGCTGGCGATAATGTCCGCCACCGGCATATTGGCGACCATGGAGAAACCGGGATCACCCCCCAGCAGTCCCGCCAGCCAGCGCAGGAAACGGATGGTGGCCGGCTGGTCCAGCCCCATCTGCTGGCGCAGGGCGGCAATGGCTTCGGGCGTGGCACTCTGCCCCAGCATTTCCTGTGCCGCATCGCCGGGCAACAG
>Ga0209373_10001600_pt1 | contig 25729 bp, 19 predicted proteins | sample Higcelweek5metaG_FD_187173 | JGI IMG/M metagenome (GOLD analysis project Ga0209373, IMG submission 187173) | Freshwater pond sediment microbial communities from the University of Edinburgh, under environmental carbon perturbations - High... | ecosystem: Environmental > Aquatic > Freshwater >... | reverse complement strand
ACAGTTACCAAAGTCGAACGAGATAAAGTAATTATGATGACCCCCGATGACGTTCGTTCTTATAAAAGTATGGGGTACAAAGTCGAGCCAGTTGAGCCTAAGCCAGACACTACCCGTATTAATCTTTCCCAAACCACTTTCGATAAAGATAAAGAGGAATAATCGCAAAATATCTTTTTGCACATACTTTTAAAAGAAGCTTGTTCTTGTTAATTGCGATGGATTATTTATTGGTGATACAATTCCACTCAGCTTTCTCATTCACTTTTTCAAAGGAGATTAAATGAACTTTGACTTAAATCAATTTCGCGATGCATGTTCAAAATGTCCCGAGCCAGTTCTTTATATTGAATTGTCCGCCCGTTTTGCACTCATTAATATGAAACTCGATGTAATCAAGTTAGAGACTCTACCTATCGGTGAAGTCAAAGAAGCAGAAGAAAAACTTGAAACATACAGACAGATGGTAAAAATTGCACTTCAAGCAATAAATCGTTTTGGAGCATTTAACGATCCTGATTGTATGGTTTGGTATGCTTGGTGGGAGGATTACTTTCACTCCCTACCTCAAGACAAACAAACTAGTATCAAAAATGATTTTATAGAAGGAAAATCCCAAGATAACTGGGGTCGTCCTTCAGGTAGCTGGCACTAATTTTCCCAGACCTCGTAACTACGAGGTCTTTTTTTATAAAACAAGCTCCATCTTGCACAAAAAGCCATATATCTGATACAATACACACCGATATGGCTCTTAAATCCGAAACCAAAATAAACATCATTAAAACCTTTGCTGCCAGTGATAAAGACACTGGTTCTCCTCGTGTGCAGATCGCTCTTCTCACTTCTCAGATTGAGGAACTAACCTCTCACTTAAAGGTTCACAAAAAAGACAACCACTCTCGCCGTGGTCTTTTAAAGATCATCTCCAAGAGACGTCGTCTTTTAAACTACTTGGCTAAATCCAATTCCAAAGATTATCTTGAAGTTACAAAGTCTCTAAACATTAACAGTCAGTTGCGCGACTCAGCTAAATAAGCTTGAGGAGTAAATAGAGCATATCCATCCAAGGACTACCTTGGGTATTTTCTGTTTTCTTCTCAAGAATCAGGGTGGCGCAAAAAAGAAAGGATTCTAGGATGACTCATCCTCAAACCACCATTGTCCTCAATGGTAAAACTATTACAATCGAGACCGGCCGCTTTGGCGCCCAGGCCTCAGGTTCTGTGACCGCACGTTGTGGCGACACAGTAGTGATTGCTTCTGTCGTAGCCACAAATCGCGTCAAAGAAGGAATCGATTATTTTCCTCTTTCCATCGACTATCAAGAAAGATTCTACGCAGGTGGAGTTATCTCTTCCAGTCGTTTCATAAAACGCGAAGGTCGACCATCCGAAAGTGAAATCCTTACCGGTCGTGTTATCGACCGTTCTCTCCGTCCACTTTTTGATCAAGCTTCCCGTAATGAAGTCCAGCTCATGTCTTCTCCTCTCTCCATTGATGGAGTCGAAGAACCTGAAATCTTGGCTATCATTGCTTCTTCTGCCGCTATTTCTCTTTCAGACTATCCCTGGTCCGGTCCTGTAGGTGCTGTCCGTATCGGTATGAACGCTGCTGGTGAATATATCGTTAACCCAACCGAACAAGAGAAACTTGTCTCTCCCCTCGACCTCGTTGTTTCCGGTCCCAAGGGTGGTATTTGTATGGTTGAAGCCGGAGCCAATGAAGTTTCCGAAGAAAAAATGACTGGTGCTCTCGCCTACGCCCAGGAATATGTTGACATCATCGCTGATGGCATAGACAAATTTGCTAAAGCCAACGGTAAAGCAAAGAGAACCATTCCCGCAATTGAAATGGATCCAGAAATCAAAAAGTTTGTTACTGCCGAGATTGGTGATCTTCAAGCTATTTTGAAAAATGAAGCTACCAAAACCGGTACACAAGCTCGTGAAATTGTTGACGGCATCATTGCTGCACATTCTGAATTCAATCCAAGTCACATCGCCGAAACCGCCGATCATATGCTTCGTGAGGCAGCCAGAAAAACCATTCTAGAAACCAAAGTCCGTCCTGATGGTCGTGGTGTCGAAGACATCCGTCCAATCAACATCGAAATTGGTTTACTTCCTCGTACTCATGGTTCTGCTTTTTTCCAAAGAGGTCTTACCCATGTTCTTTCAGTCGTAACCTTAGCCTCTCCTGCAAGAGAGATGACCATCGATGGTATGAAAGGTGAGTCCACCAAACGTTACATGCACAATTACAACATGCCCGGTTACGCTGCTGGTGAAGTAGGGCGCCCTGGTACTGGACGTCGTGAAATTGGACACGGTGCTTTGGCTGAAAGAGCTTTGGTTCCTGTTCTTCCCGATCAAGCTTCTTTCCCTTATACCATTCGTGTTGTTTCCGAAGTCATGTCTAGTAATGGTTCAACTTCTCAAGCTTCTATCTGTGGTTCCACTTTGTCTCTCATGGACGCTGGTGTTCCAATCAAGAAGCCTGTTGCAGGTACCGCCATGGGTCTAATTACCGAAGGCAAAGAATTTGTTACTCTTACCGACATTTGTGGACTCGAAGATCATCTAGGTGACATGGACTTTAAAGTCGCTGGCACCAAGGACGGTATTACTGCTCTTCAAATGGATGTCAAAGTCACCGGTATTAATGCTACGGTTTTGACTCAAGCAGTAGAACAAGCCAAACGCGCCAGAATGAAGATCCTCGATCTCATGGTCGAAGCTATTGCTACTCCTCGAGAAAATATTTCTCAGTACGCACCAAAAATTGTCTCAACCAAAGTTCCGGTTTCCAAAATTGGTGAAGTTATTGGGGGCGGTGGAAAAGTTATTCATCAAATTCAAGATGATTTCTTAGTTGAAGTAAACATTGAAGATGATGGAACTGTTACTGTTACCGGTAATGACCAAGTCAAAGTCGCAGCAGCCTTAGCTTATATTGAGTCCATCGTCGCCGAAGCCGAAGTAGGTATGACTTACCAAGGAACAGTAGCAAGAGTCGAAGCCTTTGGTGCTTTTGTGAACATCTTGCCAGGCAAAGATGGTTTGGTCCATATTTCTCAAGTTCAGCCAGAAGTTTTCAAAGCGATGAAAGTTGGCGACAAAGTCGAAGTTCGTTGCTACGAAGTAGACTCCATGGGTCGTGTCAATCTCACCATGCTCAAAGAAGGGGAATCCCCAATAAGGGCGCAGAGTCCTATGGGTGGCGGATCAAGTAGACCTCAGTTCGGCGGCGGCCAGGGTGGTCGCTCCGGTGGAAGTCGCCCAAATTTCCGTAGTTTCCGTGACAGTCGATAATGTAGAATAAAGTTTAAGGCCTTAGCCCAATAAGCTCCGATTCACCTCGGAGCTTTTTGTTTTCATTACTCGAACATATATAATGAATTTATGGATCCCGCTGCCCCTACCCAAATTAAACCTACCTCGATGCTTGATGATCTTCGTCAAAAAATTACTACGGTTGAAGTTCCTCCCGAACTAAAAGAAAACACTCTGGAAATGATTGCTCGCCTCGAACGTCTTTCCAGTCAGGGATTTTTCTCCGAAGAATACGAAAAGCTGAGTCATTACATCTCCTGGGTTTCCAAAGTACCTTGGGCCAAAAGAGTTGAAAGACCTATCGACCTTGTAGCTATCAAAGATACCCTCGATAAAAATCACTACGGAATGAACGATGTCAAAGAAAGAATTTTGGAATACATGTCCGTTCTCAAACTTCGAAGTTCCCGCAACATGGGTGTTGCTCGCGCTCCCATTATTTGTCTCGTTGGTTTGGTCGGTACCGGAAAAACCACTTTTGCCTATGCGCTCTCCGAAGCCTTGGGTCGCCCCATCGCTCGTATTCCTTTCGGTGGCTTAGGATCTGCAAAAGACCTTCGTGGTGAGTCTCGTCTCCATCTTGAAGCCGAGCCGGGATATATAGTGAGAGCCCTTTGTGACTGTGGTGTCAAAAACCCCATTATTTTGCTTGATGAAATAGATCGTGTCACTGAAGAGGCTAGAGCCGACATCATGGGCGTTTTAGTTGAGCTCTTGGATCCTTCACAAAACAATCGATATCTGGATCATTTTATTGATTTTCCTGTCGACCTTTCCGAAGTCATGTTTATTGCGACAGCGAACAACACGGGCAATCTTGCGACGGCTGTTATGGACCGTCTAGAACCTATTCAAATGCCTTCTTACTCCGACGATGAGAAAATGCACATAGCACAGGAATATCTTTTTCCTAAAGCCTTAGAAGCTGCCGGCGTGGATCCTGCCCTAATCACTGTTGATCCAGCTCTTTGGCCTAGTATTATTCGTCCTTTAGGTTACGACGCTGGTATCCGTACCTTAAATCGCACCATCGAAGGCATCGTTCGTAAAGTTGCCATGCTCTTAGTCACAGGGCAAACAAAATCAGTTACCCTAACGGCAGAAAACATCAAGTCCTTTCTCCCCAAGTGGTAGTTTGTATCCTATAGTTGACACTAGACTTTCTAGGTATTAAAATATCAGCAACCAAGGATCGGTTCGTATTCTTTGAAATTCTGGAGGAATCGTGAAGAAAATATATGAAGTTAGAGATCGTGTCCGTACTACTGGTGGAAATGTCGGGGTCGTTGTAAACAACACGACCGTAATTTTGATTGAAAAATCAACGACACAACCATCAGGCTTCATTAGTTGTTTTTTGGATATTAATGAAAAATCTCAATGCAACAACGCAAACATCGAATTAATGAGTGAAAAGGATATTCGAGAACTCGAAGAAACTGAACCACAGCTCGTTTTCACTTTAGACATGATTGCACAGGCAACATTAGAGTTTTCGAGAAATATATAACACCCCAATTGGCCCACATTAAAAATGTGGGCTTTTCGTTTTACTGTCCCAGTACCTTCTTCATTTCTTCCTCAATCCGCAAAGCCCGTTTTTTGTTTCTGCCGAAAATAATATATGCCAATTTTCCCTGTGTCAGTAGATTTGAAGAACAGACTACCAATCCCTCTTTCTTTTTTCTGTCAAACAAAATCGGTTTCATTATGGCAGCCAACTCCGTAAAAGAATATTTTTTCTTTCCGGGAATCTTATACATATTATCGGAAAGAACAAACACCTTTTTCATAAAACTTCTTCCTACTAGTTCTACTGCCGCTTGGTACACATGAGTTCCTCCGGTAACTCTTACATTCGATTCATTAACATAGATAAGTCCTTTTTTTCCGGCGATATAGTCGATATCAAAATACCCCCGGTACCCATCCCCGGCATACTGCTCGGCAATAAGATACCCTAAGTCAATTATTCTTGAAGCCACTCTTTCTGGAATTATTTCTTCGCCAATTTCCACTCCCCCAAAAACACCTTTCTCATCCACCCTCATTCCACAGTAATATATTAGTTTTACTTCACCATTCTTTTTTATAAAGAACTCCGTATTCGGAAAGCCACCACCTATTCTTATATTTGGTGTTACCAAAGACTCCACCACGATAGGAAACTTTTCCCAGTATCTGTTTCTATTCAATATCGAGACAATTTTTTTCTGACACTCCCGATAGTTGCTTGGCAGTTCTCCCTTTCTAAAGATCAAAACACCGGCACCAGAGTGACCTTTATTAGTTTTTATTACCACACCGCCCTCCTTTACATATTTATTGGCGGCAATTCTCGCCGAGTCAATTACTCCCGAGCTTATTACTCCGTCTGGCATTCTAAGGTCCGCCCTGATCGCGCCATTGATCTGTGTCAGTTGTCTGATCCCTGATTTGCTGCCATAAAAATTCACAGTCCAAGCATCAGACTCTTCCGGTGCTTCAGGTGTTCGCACATCAATATTTTTTTCTCGAAGAACTTTAATGAGATTTAAAAAATATGGAGAGGTTGTATATGATGTAATAATCAATTTTTTATAACTTCTCCCCATATTCTCCAGTTTTTTCATCAAGGCCTTATCAGCCAAAATGTCATCACAAATTACCCCAGTGTGTTTCTTGGGAACCAACACTTTCATTTTTCGAACAAGACATGTTTTTTTGAAATATTTTATGAATAGGGGATCAAGCTTTTTGGGGGTGATAAAAGTAAAATCAAATTCTTCTGCCATAGCAAACAAATCTCTGTCCGCCAAATCCGCATTTTCTTCAATCTCCGCGAGTCTCGCTTTCTTGTCACCAATCATCTTGATGAATGGCCAAACATCCTCCGATAAATTAAAAATTCGAATTATTTTTTTCTTTGTGCTCTTAGCACTGTCCTTTTTAGTCTTACTGCTCGACTTCGTCATTTAAAAAACAGTTTACTCTAATTCCGAACAATGTAAACCCATAAATTGAGATTCAAACGTGGTATAATAGACCTATATTGAGTTTAGGCTTGACTAAGACAAGTTACCTTTGATCCCGAGTTTATTGCAGCTTTGGCCCCCAAACAATTTCCTTAGTAAGTGTAAAATGAATTAAGTTTTGCCACCTTTTGTGGCGCGTTCAAACAGTGTATCTGCTTTGATCATTTTAGTAATTATATAAATATTGTTATGGATACAAATAAATCTCCACAATTATCAGCTGTACCTAAAACGGACAAAACTAGCTTTGGTTTCAAACCAAACTCAGCAAAGCCTGTTTCAGCTTACAAACCTATCGTAGAAAAACCAATTTCTCACTTACCAAATTTGAAAATTATTCCTCTTGGTGGTGTCGGTTCAGTTACCAAAAACATGTATGTCTATGAGTTCGGCAACGACCAACTCGTTGTCGACTGCGGCATGGGTTTTCCCCAAGACAACGCTCTTGGTGTCGATTCTGTCATTCCAGATATTAGTTATCTGGAAAAACCAGGCAAAAATTTGCTCGGAATTGTCGTTACTCATCCTCACATGGATCATATCGGCGGTCTTCCCTACATTCTTCCTCGCCTCAAAAACGTCGAAGTCTTTGGCGGCAGACTCGCAATAGCTATGGCTGAGATCAAGGTCCGCGAATTTGGTATTACCAATCGTATGACTCCAGTCGAGGGCCATCTTGATCTTGGTCCCTTCCACATTGAGCTGATTCACTCAACCCACTCTGTCCCGGACTGCTTTCACCTATTGATCAAAACACCAAACAGTACTGTCTATCACGGTGCTGATTACAAATTTGACCTCACTCCGATAGACAATCTTCCCCCAGATATTGGAGCTATGGCCGCAGCCGGTGTCGAGGGTATTGACCTACTGCTCACTGACTGTCTTGGTATTGAAAAAGAAGGTTTTTGTCCATCTGAGCGATCTTTAGTAAGTGCCATTGATAACGAAATCAGAAACACTGTCGGAAAGGTTGTTTTCACTGGTATGTCTTCTTCTATCTCTCGTTTTCAAATTGCGATCGAAGCCTCAATGAAATATCACCGCAAGGTGGCTATTATTGGCCGCTCAGTTGAGCAAAATATTGAAGCAGCGATCAAAACTGGCTTTATGAAAGTCCCTGCAGGTGTTTTTATCAAAGCCCAACAGGCCAACTCTCTTCCTGCCGGTCAAGTTACTATGATTGTTTCCGGTTCCCAAGGTCAAGCAGGCTCGGCCATGCACAGACTTGCCAATGACGAACATCGAATCGTTCGTCTGAAGAAGGGGGACAAGGTTATCATCAGTTCCACAGCCATCCCTGGTACAGGAAATGATGCTGATATTTTTAATCTCATGGACACCCTTTATAAAAACAACATTGATGTAATTTATTCCGGAACCTCAGAGCATCTTCATGTTTCCGGTCATGGATACAAAGGAGACTTGGCTTTACTTGCTCGTTTAACTAAGCCAAGAAATATCATTCCTATTGGTGGAGATCTTCGTCATATGATGCTATATAAGAGTCTCGCCAAGGAAATGAACATGAACGCTGATGCTGTCACTATTCTTTCCGAAGGGCAATCAATTATTATTGAAAACCACGTAGTCAAAGAAGGTCCCAAGTTCGAAACCAGAAACGTTTATGTCGATGGACTAGGTATTGGAGACGTTGGAACAGTTGTTCTTCGCGATCGTCAGGTTATGTCCGAAGATGGAGTTCTCCTCGCAATTGTTCCTTTGCGTAAAGACAACTCTCAAATTACTGGCGACATCGAAATTATCTCTCGTGGCTTCGTTTACCAAAAAGAATCCCAAGAGCTAATCAATGATGCTCGTAAACATGTTTACGCCTGTCTCAAAGATCTCAAAGGTCAAGCAACAGACTGGGGATTCATCCGCAAAAAGATTGAAGGCCAGCTGGAAAAGTTTGCCTTTGATCATACACAAAGACGACCCTTGGTGATTGCCATACTTTTAGAGGTTTAAAATTTGTCTCATTAAGCTATACTTAGATTAAATATGGCTCGTAAAAAAGGTCGCCGCTCCAAGCCCTACAAACTGAACTTAAAAAAAGACACGATGAACTCCATTATGGCTGTAGCCATTATGGGAATTGGTGGTTTAATTGCTATTTCTTTTTCCCAACAGGGAGTTTTCCTGACTAGGGTTAATGAAATTGGTCGTGGCCTTCTTGGTTGGCCACTTCTTTTTGTTCCCTTCATTTTTATTGTTGGTGGCCTTCTTCTAACTCATGTCAAACTTGCTGTCGCTTCCGCCCATGTCCTATTGGGCAGCGTCGTCACCATGATTTCTCTTTGTGGTCTCACTGGTGCCGGTAGTATTGGTTTGGGTATCAAAGAATCAATAGTCTCTCTTATTTCTACTCCTGGTGCAGTTCTCTTTTTCCTAGTTGGCACAGCCATTGGCCTTTTTATTCTTTTTGAAACCTCCATTGAAGATCTTGTTGTCTTTATTCAAGAGGGCGCCAAAAAAGTTACCGATGCTGGCTCAAAATTACAAACACTCGGCAAAAAGAATGGTGCTGTTTTTGTCAGTAAACCCGGATCGGTCAAGATCACTGGTGGTGAAGATACTTTTACTGCCCCGGCTCCTGTTATTCATCAAGATGAGATAAAATCCAAAACTCAGTCTTTCCATCAATTACCACCCAAACCTCTACTTGAAGGAGCCACCGACACTATTTGGCAATATCCACCCATCACTCTTCTTTCCGATCAAAAACTTGGCAAAGCTGATCGTGGAGATATCAATAAAAATATTGAAGTTATCCAAAACACACTCGACTCATTTGGCATTCAAGCACATGTTTCTGAGGTTCATAAGGGTCCTGCCGTTACTCAGTATGCCCTGACCATTGCCATGGGTACTAAGCTATCCAAAATTAATGCTCTCCAGTCCGATCTCGCTCTCGCTCTTGCTGCTCCCCAAGGTCAAATTCGTATTGAGGCCCCTATTCCCGGTCGTGATTTGGTTGGTATCGAAATTCCAAATCGTTCTCTTGAATTTGTTTCCCTAAGGGACATGCTTAGTTCTCCCGCTATGCAAGGCAGTAAATCAAAAACCGTTGTTTCTCTAGGTTTAGATGTTTCCGGCACTGCTTGTGTTGTAGATATTTCCAAAATGCCTCACATTCTTATCGCCGGTACTACAGGTTCCGGAAAATCCGTTTTAATCAACGCCTTTATCTCTTCAATTCTGTTTCGTGCTTCTCCGGAAGAGGTTAAGTTCATCATGGTTGACCCAAAACGCGTTGAGCTTACTCCTTACAACGGTATTCCCCATCTTTTAACTGATGTCATTACCGACGTCGATAAAGTGGTTAATGCTCTTGGTTGGGCCGTGGCCGAAATGGAAAAACGTTACAAAATATTTCAAGAAGTTGGTGTCAAAAATATTGCCGGTTACAACGAAAGCAAAGCTTTTCAATCCATGCCTTATATCATCATTATTGTTGATGAAATGGCCGATATCATGATGAGTAGAAACGCCAACGATGTTGAAAATCATATTGTTCGCCTTGCCCAGATGGCTCGCGCTACCGGTATTCATCTGGTACTAGCCACACAGCGACCTTCAGTAAATGTTCTAACCGGTCTTATCAAGGCCAACATTCCCGCCCGTATTGCCTTCCAAGTTACTTCCATGATTGACTCTCGTGTCATCATCGACACTCCCGGTGCTGAAAAATTACTAGGTAAGGGTGATATGTTGTTTATTCCCCCAGATGTTGCTAAGCCAAAACGTATCCAAGGTGCCTTTGTCTCCGACAAAGAAATTAGCGATCTTCTCAAATTTATTCAAAGCACTGGAGTTGAAACCAAACGTGATGAAACCATCACAAAAAATGTCTCCACCAAAGGAACTATTGGTACCGGTGGTCAAGACTTGGGTAATGTTGATGAAAAATTTGAAGAAGCCGCCAGACTCTGTATCGCCGAAGGTAAGGGTTCGGCATCACTCCTCCAGCGCCGTTTGGAAGTTGGTTATGCCAGAGCTGCGAGAATTTTGGATCAACTGGAGAATGCCGGAATTCTTGCTCATGCCGAAGGTAACAAACCTCGTGAAATTATTGTTAACAGTTTTGATGAATACCTGCCCCAAAACGAAGATATGCAAGATTAACTGTCATGAAAACAGTCGGTCAGCTATTACATTCGGAAAGAATCAAGAAAAACATTTCTATTGAGGAACTTTCTTTGGCTACAAAAATTGACACGAAATATATTGAAAGTTTAGAGTCAGACCGTTACGATCTTCTTCCTTCCGAAACTTTTGCTAAAGGTTTCATTCGTAATTTATCTCTCAGCCTTGGTAATGATCCCGAAGAATTTATCGCTGTTTTCCGTCGTGATTATCGTCATCCTGACCATCACAAAAAGCAAACAAAACATCACAAACCTGGACTGAATCTTCCCCATTTTTCCTCCCAACTTTTACCCATTATTCTTGGGATTGTAGTTTTTGTTATCTATCTTGGTTTTCAATTTCGAGCCATTATTACTCCTCCACCTATTAACGTCACCAAGCCTCAATCAGGTGCCGTCCTTTCTTCTCCAGTTGTTGTAGAAGGTACCACCTCCACAGATTCTCTTGTCACGATTAATGAAGATAGTGTCGTCAAGCCAGATCAAAACGGTGTTTTCCAAATGACTCTCAGTCTTCCGGTAGGAGAAACATTTTTAAAAATAAAAACGACAAACAGATTTTCTCGTACCAGTACTGTCGAGGTACCTCTTACCATCATCTCAAATTAAAATAATCGTCATTGCGAGTTTTGTACTCAAACCGAAGCAATCTCATGTCCTGTCATTCCCGACCTCGATCGGGAATCTATAAAAATTTCCACAGTATTTTTCGTTATTTGCTATTATGAATATATGACTTTGCCACAAATAATTTCTCTGGTGTCCATTTCAGTTCTCACTGTTATCGCAGTTATTGTGGGTGTTGAATTGATTTTGGTTCTTCGTGAATTGAAAAGTTCATTGACAAGAGTCAACAAAACTCTTGACACCGCAGACGAAACCCTTCAAAAACTTTCTCAACCTGCCGTTGGTTTATTTGCCATAATCGAAGGTTTCCGCCAATCAGGCAAGATTGTTGAGATGGTACAGCACTTACTTGGTCGGGACAAAGCGTCAGCCCCGGTAGATCTTGAAGAAGATGAATCCTAAAAACACCGATCACCATTTTTCTTCCTTTGCCATGGGTGCCACCATCGGCGTTATTGCTGCGCTTCTTTTTGGAACAGAGGAAGGTCGCAAAGTTGTCAAAGAAGTTTTAGATGTTATTCCAGAAAAATATAAAAAAATTCCCGAAAATTTAATTTCTCATAAAGAAAAGGACGAGGTTCCAAGAACTCCTATTATCACACCCCAAGAAACCCCTCACCATGCCACTTACGAATTTCACAGCACCACCTTTTCTTCAGAAGCTCCTCCTCCCCCTCCTCCTGCCGTCCATCCATATCGTCCACAATAAATATTTTTACAATCACTTTGTGTACAGCGAGTTCTTTGAGCTATAATTTGTATTCAAATGACCATCAACGATATAAGAAGCAAATATCTTTCTTTTATGGAAAAGAGAGGACACGCTATTGTTCCCTCCGCTTCTCTAGTTCCTGAAGGTGATGCCACCACTCTTTTTACGTCAGCCGGTATGCAGCCCATGATGCCCTATTTACTTGGCCAAAAACATCCACTTGGTAACCGCTTGGTTGATTCTCAAAAATGTTTCCGTTCGGTAGATATTGATAATATTGGCGACAATCGCCATACTACTTTTTTTGAGATGCTTGGTAACTGGTCTTTGGGTGACTATTTTAAAGACAAACAACTGGAATGGTTTTTTTCTTTTTTAACAAACGAAAAAGATGGCTTAGGCCTTGATCCAAAAAAGATTTATGTGACCGTGTTTGCCGGTGACTCAAGTGTCGGAAAAGACAATGAAGCCATCAGTATATGGCAATCACTTTTCGCTAAAGCTGGTTTAAAAACAAAAGAAGGAGATCATATTTTTGCTTATCCTGCTGATAAAAATTGGTGGTCCCGTGCTGGAATTCCGGAAAAGATGCCTGCAGGTGAACCGGGTGGTCCAGACTCTGAGGTCTTTTATGATTTTGGCGTCAATCTTAAACTTCATGAAAATTCTCCTTTTAAAAACGAAAAATGTCACCCCAACTGTGACTGTGGACGTTTCCTGGAAATTGGTAATAACGTCTTTATGCAGTATCTCAAAAAAGCTGATGGTACTCTTGAAGAATTACCCAAAAAGAATATTGATTTTGGTGGAGGACTTACTCGTCTTGAAGCGGCCACCAATAACGATCCTGATATGTTCAAAATCAGTAGTCTATATCCATTGATTCAGGAAGTAGAAATCATTTCGGGCAAGTCTTACTCTGATCCGGCCAATCAACCTTCCATGAGAATCATTGCCGACCACCTGACTGCGGCTACATTCTTAATTAAGGATGGTGTTTTTCCCAGCAACAAAGCCCAAGGGTACGTTCTCCGCCGACTCCTTCGTCGTGCTGCCGTCAAAATGTATTTCCTCACCGGCAGTTTCGAGTCACTCGAAAGTCTAGCTATACTTTCTGCTAAGGTTTCGGAATTTTATTCTCCCCTGTATTTTGATATCAAAAGAGATACTCCGGTTATTCATGGTGAGATAAAAATGGAAATCGTGAAATTTAGCAAATCACTGGACAAAGGCATCAAAGAACTTCAAAAAAATCCGCACGTTGATGGCAAAGCCGCTTTTGATTTGTATCAAAACTATGGTTTTCCTTTGGAAATTACTTCCGAGATACTGTCACAGATGAATATTACGGTTGATGCTAAGCAGTTCGAAAAAGAATTCGAAAAACACAAGGAACTTTCTCGCTCAGCCTCTGCCGGTATGTTCAAAGGTGGTCTTGCCGATCACTCACAAACAGTTACTGCCTATCACACCGCCACCCATCTTCTTCATGCTGCCCTTCGCCAAATATTGGGTAACCATGTTGGTCAAAAAGGTTCAAACATTACCGCAGAAAGGCTCAGATTTGATTTCTCTCATCCGGAAAAACTCAACGATGAACAAATTATAAAGACGGAAGAACTGATCAACAAAATCATCTCCGAAAAACTTCCAATCACCAGGGTCGAAATGTCCAAAGACAAAGCAATAGCCGATGGAGCCATGGCTTTCTTCGGTCAAAAATATCCTGACATTGTAAGTGTTTATACGATCGGAAACAAAACAAATATCTTTTCTAAAGAGATCTGCGGAGGACCACATGTGACTAATACTCAAGAACTTGCTAAGATAAAGATAGTCAAACAAGAGTCCCTAGGCGCCGGAACGCGTCGCCTTTACTTGCAGTTTGTTTGACAACTGCTGTCATGAATTTAAGTAATTTATTTGCCAATAAATCAAAAGCCACAGAACCGGACTACTTTTTGGCCATTGAGATTCACGAATCATTAATCAAAACTGCCCTTTGGGAAGTTGCTGAAGGGGTTCCTTCAGTTGTTAATATTGGTTCTTTTGAATCTTGGGCTGATGAAGACTCGCTGATAAATGGCGTTGATGCCTCTCTTGAACAGGCCGTAAAGGTCATCAAGTCTGAACCACGCAAGGTGATTTTTGGACTCCCTGATTCTTGGATTGATGACGGAAAGGTTCATACCTCAAAAACAAAATTAATCAGCCGTCTAATCAAAGAACTGGGGTTAAATCCGATTGGTATGGTTCCAATCAATTCTGCCATTGCCCATTACATGAAAAAGCTTGAAGGAATCCCGCCGACAGCTATTCTTCTAGAAATTTACATTACAAAAGTTGTTGTTTCCATAATAGAAAAAGGGGAGATCGTTGCGTCCGAAGAAACTGCTCGTTCTGATGATCTAGCCCAAGATGTTGAAGAAGGTCTCACTGTAATTGGAAGTGAAAAACTCCCTGCTCGTTTTATTTTAACCAACGGTGGTGCACTAGAAGAAGAAGAACAAAGAATCACTTCCCATCCCTGGCAAGAACGTCTCCCTTTCCAACACATGCCCAAGGTCGAAGTTCTTCCAGTTGAGTTTAGTATCAAAGCTATCGCTCTTACTGGTGGTACTGAGGCAGTTCAATATCTTACGGGTGAAATAAAAGAGGACTCACACGAAGAAAGCCTTCCTGCAGAAGAAACCAATATATATGTTCCTGAAGAAACTCCGGCGACAATTAGCGAGCTTGGATTTTCTTATGAAGAGTCCGACGCTCCAGACACAGTCGAAAAAGCACCTTTAGAAATATACAACGAACCTGTCATTGACTCTTCCGAACCGGAATTCGCCATTTCCCAGGAAGAACCAATTGTCGTCAAAAAAACTTCTCCAAAATTTGTTGTTTCTCTTCCATCATTACCTAAATTTAAATTTCCCAAATTAAAAACTCAAAAAAATACTTGGCTTTATTTACTTATTTTTCCTGTTGTTTTAGGTCTAGGTTTTGTTGCTTATCTTTTTGCCGGTCAAGCTACTATTTCCATTTTTTTCAACCCTCAAAAAATTACCAGTCAATTTAATATTTCTATTGCCGAAAGTTCTGTTTCGGGAACACCCACTTTGATTGCAACCAAAAAATCCGTCACCGGAACTGCTAAAGAACAGATTGCTACGACCGGTGATGCAATAGTCGGTGATAAAGCCACAGGTACTATTACAATCGCAAACAAATCCATTACCCCCATTATTCTCAAAGCTGGTGCAACAATTGTTTCCGAAAATGGCAAATACACTTATGCTATTACTGATGCAATTACCGTTGCCTCCAAAAGCGCCGACCCCTTAACTTTCCAAGAAACATATGGTAAGGCCACAGGTATCACTGTGAATGCTGTCAAAATTGGAGCTGACTACAATCTTCCTAAGAACTCAACTTTTTCAGTAGATAACTATTCACGAAATGTTGCCTATGCTGTTGCCGACACAGATTTCTCTGGTGGAACTTCCAGGGCTGTTCGCGCTGTTTCCAAAGCCGACCAAGACAAACTATTACAAATCGCGACCGACAAAATCAAAGCCCAGATCAACAGTTCTACCCAAGTGCAGACCCCAGGATTCAAGTCACTCGCGCTTTCTGAATTTGCTTTCACCAAAAAAACATTTGACAAGAATGTGGGTGAAGAAGCCACGAACTTAAATCTGGATCTTGAGGGTGCCGTTGATACTCTTGTCTACTCCGAAGATAGTCTATATCAGCTAGCAGTTGAACAGCTTGCTCCTCAGATTACCGGAGGTACTGAAATTTTTCCCGGCAACACCTCTATTATTTTGGAAACACCAATCAAAAAAGATACATATTACCAAGCAAAAGTAAATGTCGAAGCCAGTCTCTTTCCAAAAATTGATGAAGTCAAATATGCCGATTTTGTTAAGGGAAAAAAGTCTACTTCAATTCGTCCAATTTTTTCCACAATTCAAGGATTTGATCACCTCACGCTTCGCATCACTCCCAAGATTCCGATATTCACCAATATTATTCCTCTCAAAAACATTAAGTTTGAGTTGACGGTGAAATAATATGCTCTACGGTTACAAAAAGGCTACGGAAAAAAATCCGCACCCTGGGAGAAAAGTTCCTATCTATTTGAAAACAGTTCCAACTCTTATCTCAGCTCTTGGACTGGGGATTCTTGCTGCTGTAGCTTATCCTGTTGTCAGTTTTGAGCTAAAAGATTTCAAACTTTTTGGCGATGTTAATCAAGGTTTACTTTCCCCTGTTTATTACGAATCGAAAGCCAGCTCAGACAAAGAGCCCAAAATTATTTCCGATCTTGACTACACCAAAGCGAGTAGTTGGTTCCCGGGAAATACTCAAAATGATCTCTTTGCTGCTCCCAAAACTTCAGACGGTAACGTTCCAGATTTTTATTCTATCTCCATCCCATCTCTCGGTCTGTCGGATATGCAGGTTAGTCTTTTTGATGAAGACCTCACAAAACATTTGGTCCAATACCCCCAAACAGCTCTCCCCGGTCAACTAGGTTCTCCGGTTATCTTTGGTCATTCCACCCTTCCACAGTTTTACGATGCCAAAAAATACACCACTGTTTTTTCCAATTTACCCAAAATTAAACCCGGCTCGGATATTTTTGTTAAATACAATGATCAGGAATACACATACCGAGTAACTAGTACTATCGAAGTTAAACCTTCAGAACTTTGGGTATTAAAACAAAACTACAACACCAAAACTATCAAGGTCATTACCTGTGTTCCTCCCGGAACAACACTCCGCCGTTTGGTCGTCGAAGCCTCATTAATTGAAAACTAAAATATAATCCAACTATGTCTGTAACTTTATGTCTCGACCTCGGCACCGCCCACACCGGCATCGCCATTTCTCATGAGGGTATTTTGGCGGAGCCACTCGCCACTATTTATGAATCAAAGTTAAATAAACTCATTGAAAAACTTATATCCTTCATTTCCGAAAATCACCCGGACACTATTGTTATCGGCATCCCAAACCACGGACCGTTAGTCGAGTATGCCAACAATCTAAAAAAGGAGATCCAAAATAATTTTTCTGGAGAAGTCGTTCTTTTTTCCGAAGATTTATCCTCCAGATCGGCGCGAAGTTTACTCAAAGAAACGGGCAAAACTTTAGTGCGACGCAAACACGACGAGCACCAAACCGCTGCCGCCATTATTCTCGAAGATTACCTCGACTCTCTTTGATACAATAAAGTTATGTTCAAGAACATTATTGCTCCCGTTCAAGCCTGGTTACTTTCCAAGGGCTCCTGCGTTGGTTGCGGAACACCCCTGGTCGAAGGTGAGAGTGTTCCTTCGAAAACAGTTAGCGGTTGTAATCAAGTTACCTGCAAGTGTGGTCGTATTTTTATTTTCAATCCCAAGACAAAAACATATCGTCGCGCACTACTCAGTGAAGTTTAATCATGTTTAATCGGCTTTTCACTACTCTTACCATTATTGCCATTGCTTTTTTTAGCTGGTTTTTCATAAGCACCAGGCCTGTTACCACAAAACAAACTTCTGCATCTGAATTTGAAATAAAGTCTGGTTGGGGTATCGACCGTATCGGTCAAGAACTAAGCAACGCTCAACTAATTAGATCTCGAGCTGCTTTCAAAATCACCGTAGTTACCATGGGCATAAGTAATAAAGTTCAAGCCGGATTTTTCCGCCTTTCTCCCAATATGAGCATTACGGACATAGCAAAAAGTCTTACCCATGCGAGTGTCAAAACTGTGAGAGTTACCATTCCCGAAGGTCTTCGTCGTCAAGAAATCGCCCTTATTCTCGACAACGCCTTTAAAAATGTTGAAGGGAAAACTTTTTCCACCACCGAATTTATTTCGCAAACCGCCGACAAAGAGGGGAGACTTTTCCCGGACACTTATGACTTTGACCCAAAAGCTACCACTTCCGCCATAATCACTCGTCTCGAGGATAGATATCTGGATATACTAGACGAAGCCAAAGTATCTTCCACCGATCAACTCAAAGTGACTATTCTTGCCTCGCTTCTTGAAAGAGAAGCTGCTACAAACGCCGAAATGTCTAAAATTGCCGGTGTTATTGAAAATAGATTAAATGCTTCTTGGCCTCTCCAAATTGACGCCTCTGTCCAATATGCGCTATCCAATAGTCGTTGCAAGAAGCTGGACTGTGACTGGTGGCCAAAATCTCTTACTAAAACTGATCTGCAGATCAAATCTCCATACAATACATATATAAATCAGGGTTTACCCCCCAAACCCATCAGTAATCCTGGCAAGTCGGCTCTTCTCGCCGCCGCCTCTCCCGAGAAAACTTCTGCTTGGTTTTATCTTCACGATTTAAAAGGAATAATTCATTTTGCGAATACTATTGAAGAACACAACCAAAACGTTTGTACTTATCTTCAGAAAGACTGTGGTAACTGATAAATCTTTAGGTTGACAGCAGCCTTGTTTTTATGATATCCTATTGGCACTGCTATAAACTTGGCTGGATTTTGTCTCGGTCAGGTTCTTGTATGTTGTCCATTGTTATTTACTTTTCCTTAAAATCCAAAAACGGATGAATAAACAAACCAATCGTGAAAACTGGGGATCTATCAACCCGGTATTACCAGAATTGAATTTGACTCAAATTCAAATAGACTCATACAAACAATTTTTAGATGATGGTATTCGCGAGTCTCTCACTGAGCTCAATCCAATTAAAGATTTCACCGGTAAGGTTTTTGAATTTGAATTTTTAAGTAACAGAATTGGACTTCCCAAACTCACTCCTAAAGTAGCCATTGAAAAAGGTGTTACCTTCGAATCTCCTCTTTGGGCTACCGTCAAACTCACCAATCTTCACTCCAAGGCAACTCAACAACAGGAAATTTTCCTAGGAGACATTCCTATGATGACTTCCACCGGCACATTTATCATCAATGGTGTTGAACGTGTTGTTGTTGATCAGCTCGTCCGTTCTCCTGGTGCATACTTCACTCGTGAAGTTGATCCACACTCAGGGCGCGCCATCCACCAAGCCGAAATCCGCCCAATGCGCGGTTCTTGGCTCGAAGTTCTTGTTAGTCGCAATGATCATTTGTCCGTTCGTATCGACCGTCACCGCAAAGTTTCAGCCACAACCCTTCTTCGTGCTTTAGGTTTTAGTTCCAACGAAGAAATTTTGGCACTATTTGCCGATGTTGATGTTGATAAAGACCATCAATATATTTCTACCACCCTTCTTAAAGACACTACTTCCAACACCGAAGAAGCTCTTCTTGAGTTTTACCAAAAAGTTCGTCCCGGTGAACCAGCTGTTCTCGACAACGCTAAAGCACTTCTTCATCAGATGTTCTTTGATTCCCGTCGTTACAATCTTGGTCTCGTTGGTCGTTACAAGATGAGTCGCAAACTTGGACTCACTACCCCCGTCGACAAAGGACATGTTACCTTAACCATCGATGACTTTGTTGGCTCCATTAAATATTTAATTGGTCTTCAAAACGGACATGGCAAAATTGATGATATTGATCACTTGGCCAATCGTCGTCTTCGTTGCGTTGGTGAACTCGTCAACCAAACTTCTTTCAAAGCTGGTCTTCTAAGATTAGAGCGTTCTATCAAGGAAAAAATGTCTCTTGCCAAACCTGATGAACTTCCAACTCCAGCCGCTTTTGTAAATCCTCGTCCAATCATTTCCGCTATCACTGAGTTCTTTAGAAGAAACAGACTTTCTTCTATCTTAGATCAGGTCAATCCTTTGTCTGAAATTGATAACCTTCGTCGTATCTCCGTTATGGGACCTGGTGGTATCACCAGAGAGCGCGCCAGTTTCTCCATGCGTGATATTCACTCTTCTCAGTACTCCAGAATCTGTCCTGTTAGATCTCCTGAAGGTCCAAACATTGGTTTGGTTACCTATCTTGCTCTCTACACCAGAATCAACGACTATGGATTCTTAGAGTCTCCATATCTTAAAGTCGAAAAAGTCACCAGAGGTGGCAAAACCAAAATGGTTATTGGCAAAGAAATTATTTTCCTCGCTGCCGATGATGAAGAGGATGTTTATGTTACTCATGCTGGAGTCGAACGCGAAGGCGATGTCATTACTCAGAAATGGGTTCCAGCTCGTTACCAGGGAAAATACATCGAAGTTGACAATGACTTAATTCAGTACATTGATGTTGTTCCTCGCCAAGTTGTTGGTACTTCAGCATCTCTTATTCCTTTCATCCAGCAAGATGAAGGTACTCGTGCCCTCATGGGTACTCACCACCTTACTCAGGCTCTTCCATTGGTCAAACCATCCGCACCTATCGTTGGAACAGGTATGGAAAGTGTTGTTGCACAGAGTATGGGTTGGTCAGTTAAATCTCAATTCGACGGTGAAGTAATTGCTGTCGACGCCGACCATATTTCCCTCAAACTTTCGGAGAAAAACGCTAAAGTCGCAGCTGCCGAAATTTCTCCCTTCGACTATGGTTTTGTCGAAGTTAATCGCGATATTGTTACTTATACTGTCAGAAAATACAGTAACTCTTCTCAAGACACTTCCTACAACCAGCATCCCTTGGTTGATGTAGGAGACAAAATTAAAAAAGGTGATGTCATCATCAACGGTCCAGCCGCCGAAAGTGGCGAACTCGCTCTTGGTCAGAATCTATTAATTGCCTATGCCGCTTTTGAAGGTCTTGGATACGAAGACGCCATCGTCGTATCAGATCGTTGTGTTAGTGAAGATCTTTTATCTTCCGTTCATATCCACGAACACACCTGCGATGTTATGGACACAAAACTTGGACCCGAAGAACTAACTCGCGATATTCCAAACGTCGCCGAGACAGACCTTAGAAACCTCGACCACGAAGGTATTATTGCCATCGGTTCCGTTGTAGGCCCCAATGATATTCTTATCGGAAAAATCGCCCCTAAAGGTGAAACTGAACTCACTGCTGAAGAGAGATTGCTTCGTGCCATCTTTGGCGAAAAGGCGAGAGAAGTAAGAGACACTTCTCTACGTATGCCTCATGGCGAACAGGGTGTCATTATTTCCGTCCGTATTTTGAATCGTGACGATGGAGACGAACTCGACGCCGGCGTCATCAAACAAATCAAAATCAAAGTTGCACAACTTCGTAAAATCACTGTCGGTGACAAGGTAGCAGGTCGTCATGGAAACAAAGGTGTCATTAGTAAAATCGTCTCTCGAGCCGACATGCCTCATATGGCTGATGGTACTCCAGTTGACATCATCATTTCTCCTCTTTCTGTTCTTGCTCGTATGAACCTAGGACAACTCTTGGAAGCCCAACTTGGATTTGCAGGAAGTAAACTCGGCAAACGTTATTCTTGTCCAGTATTCGAAAGTATTTCTGAAGAAAAAATCGCCGCGGCCCTTAAAGAAGCTAATTTACCTGTTACCGGTAAAATCCAGCTTTATGATGGGCGCTCAGGAGAAGCTTTTGAAGAAGAAACTGCAGTCGGTGTTACTTACATAATAAAGCTCAATCACATGGTCGAAGACAAGACCCATGCGCGTAGTATTGGACCTTACAGTCTCGTTACTCAACAGCCATTAGGAGGAAAAGCACAAATGGGTGGTCAGCGTTTAGGAGAAATGGAAGTTTGGGCTTTAGAAGCACACAAGGCAGCCTATACACTCCAAGAAATGCTTACTATCAAGTCTGATGACGTTGTCGGTCGTTCCAAAGCTTTCGAATCGATTGTCAAAGGTGAGGTCATTCCTATGTCCTCAGTTCCTGAGTCATTTAAAGTTCTTATGAAAGAACTAAACTCTCTTGGTTTGGCTATCGTTCCAACTGGTTCAGTCGAGGTAGTTGAAGAAGAAGCAGTCGCCATCAAACCTGATGTCGCTGCCGAGATCACCGAAGCTACAGCTATGAGTGAAGAACTTCAAGCTGCTACTTTTGAAGACGATGAAGAATCCGAAGAAACCGAAACCGAAGAAGTTACCGAAGAAGCCGCTGAAGCGGGTGTTACCAACGAAGAAGAAAATAACTAAAATCATATGAACAATATTGTCGATTTCTCCGGATTACAAATCAGACTAGCCAGTCCAGATGACGTTATAAAATGGTCACACGGTTTGGTCACCAAACCGGAAACCATCAACTACCGTACTCAAAAACCAGAAAAGGATGGTCTATTTTGTGAAAGAATTTTTGGACCTGTCAAAGACTGGGAGTGTTACTGTGGTAAGTACAAACGCGTCCGTTTCAAGGGTATTGTTTGTGACAAATGTGGCGTTGAAGTTACTCTAAGTCGTGTTCGTCGTGAACGTATGGGTCACATCAATCTCGCTGCTCCTGTTGCCCACGTTTGGTTCTTCAAAGGGGCTCCAAGTAAACTCTCCTTGCTTCTCGATATTTCTCCCAAAGCATTAACTTCTGTTATCTACTTTTCAAAATTCCTCATCATGTCGGTCGACGAAGAGAAGAGAGAAGAAGCTCAGAAAAATATCAAACTTCAAAAAGAAGTCAAATTAGAAGAAGTTCGTACAAATTTTGACAAACAAATTGAAGATGTTAAAAAAGAAGGACTTAAGGAACTTGCCGAAGTGAAGAAAAAGTCCAAAGCCAAAGATGAAGTTGAACTCAAATCAGACGATCTAAAAACCGAAGCCAAGCAAAAAATCGCAGGACTCCGTGAACAAATGGTCGCTGAACTTGCTTTCACTGAAGAAATCTACAACAAACTTGCTGTCATTATCGAAAAGATCCAAGTCAACTCTCTTCTTTCCGATTCTGAATATGCCAAACTTGCTGAATATGATCTCGTAAGTTGGATGACTGCCGGAATGGGTTCTGAAGCAATTCTTGATGCTCTAAAGAAAATCAATCTTGACGAGATGGCAATCAAACTTAAAGAAGAATCTTTAAGTAATTCCGAAGCCAAACGTCTCCGCGCTACCAAACGTCTTCAAGTCGTTCGTGGTTTATTGGATTCCAAAGTAAAACCTGAATGGATGGTTCTCGAAGTTCTTCCTGTTATTCCCCCAGACCTTCGTCCAATGGTTCAACTTTCAGGAGGTCGTTTTGCCGCTTCCGATCTTAATGATCTATATCGTCGCGTCATCAACCGTAACAATCGTTTGAAACATCTTATCGATCTTGGTGCTCCTGAGATTATCCTAAGAAATGAAAAACGTATGCTCCAGGAAGCCGTTGACTCGCTCATCGACTCCTCTCAAGCTCGTTCTACTCGCCGTTCCAGAACTGGTAAAACTCTTAAATCTCTTTCGGACATGCTTCGTGGAAAACAGGGTCGTTTTCGTCAGAACCTTCTTGGAAAACGTGTTGACTACTCAGGGCGTAGCGTTATCATCGTAGGACCAGAACTTAAACTTAACCAATGTGGTCTTCCAAAAGATATGGCTCTGGAAATGTTCAAGCCTTTTGTTCTTCATGAGATCATCAAACAAGACTTGGCTCCAAACGTTAAGGCCGCAAAAGCTTTGATCGAAAAACGCCAACCTGAAGTCTTCGACATCTTGGAAAGAATCACCAAAAAGCACCCAATCCTTCTAAACCGTGCTCCCACACTTCACAAACTTTCAATCCTCGCTTTCTTACCGGTTTTAGTCGACGGTTCCGCTATCCGTTTGCACCCTGTTGTCTGTGAAGGTTTCAATGCTGACTTCGATGGTGACCAGATGGCTGTTCACGTACCTCTAACCAAAAAAGCTATTCGTGAAGCCAAGAAGTTCATGCTTCCTCAATTCAACCTTCTTAAACCTTCCTCCGGACAAAGTGTCAACATTCCTTCTCGTAAAGAAATGGCCGTCGGTGTTTATTACTTAACTTCTATAGACGAAACCCTCACTCCTTACAAATATCCTTTTGGTAGCCCAGCAGAAGCTATTACTGCTTACCAAAACAAGGTTATTGAAGTTCGTCAACCCATCACCATCCGTTTGAATCCCGAAGTCATGGAGATGACCGATACCACCGTTGGTCGTATTATTTTCAATCAGATTCTTCCAAAAGAATGGGAATTCCAAAACAAGAGTTTCACAGGTAAAGAAATTTCCGCTTTCTTCACTCGCGCCATCAAAACTTGCACTACAAAACGTGTTGTTAAACTGATTGACGCTGTTAAAAATATCGGTTTCGAATACGCTACCATCAGTAGTTTCTCCTTCGCCGTTTCCGATAACGAAGTCTATCCACAGAAAGCCGAAGTTATTGCCGCTGGTAATAAAAAAGCAGAAGAAATTGAAGAAAACTACAAACTAGGTTTAATCACCAACAGTGAAAGAAGTAAACTCACCACCAACATGTGGCGTGAAACCGCAGCTGATTTGGCCGAAAAGACCTGGCAGACTTTCTCCAAGACTAACCCAATTCGTTTGGTTATTGATTCTGCTTCTGGTCGTGTCACCAAGAACTCCATCGAACAGCTTTCAGCCATGCGTGGACTTATTGCCGACCCTCTAGGTAACTTAATCGAACTTCCTATCAAAGGTAACTTCCGTGAAGGTTTATCAATCTTTGAGTATGTTACTTCCATTAGAGGTTCTAGAAAAGGTTTAACCGACACCGCTCTACGTACCGCTGATGCAGGTTATCTTACTCGTCGTTTAGTCGATGTCAGTCACGATGCTATTATTCGTGCCGAAGACTGTGGTACCGATGAATTCATTACCATTTTGGCCGAGGAAAGAGGCAAGATATTTGCTAAGCGTATCGTTCATCGTTTCGCTGCCAAAAAGATTGTTTCTCCCGAAACCAAAAAAGTTCTTGTTGATGCTGGCGAACTAATTACTGAAGAACTCGCTGCTGCTATCGAAGCCGCTGGAGTTAAAGAAGCAGATGTTCGTTCACCTATCACCTGTAAACTTCGTTTCGGTCTCTGTGCCAAATGTTACGGACACAATACTGCTACCAACACTCTCGCCATCATTGGTGATCCGGTTGGTGTCATTGCTGCTCAATCCATTGGTGAACCTGGTACACAGCTAACCATGCGTACTAAACACTCTGGAGGTGCAGCCGGTGTTGACGTTACTCAAGGTCTTCCTCGTGTTACTGAGCTTTTGGAAGTTCGTACTCCTAAACTGGTTGCTCCAATTTCTGAAATTTCCGGCAAAGTCAAAGTTGTTGAAACCGAAAATGGTAACCTTGTGACTGTAACCCCAAGTGGTAAAAAAGAAGATCGTAAAGAATACCTGGTTCCTCTCGCCATGTCCCTCAAAGTTGCTGACGGTGATTTGATCTCTGTTGGTACTCAATTGGCGTCAGGTGGAGTCGATATCAAACAACTTCTTAAGATTAAAGGCTTGAGAGCTACCCAAAACTACCTCATTGGCGAAATTCAGTCAATCTACGAGTCCCAGGGTATCAGTATTCACGACAAACACTTTGAGGTAATTCTTCGCAAGATGTGTGACTATGTCCGTATTGATGCTGTTGGTGACACTGCTTTAGTCGCAGGAGATGTTATCAGCCGAGGTTCATACGAAATGGCCAACGAAGCGATCATCGCCCAAGGAGGAGAACCCGCCACTGCTACCAACCTTATTCTTGGTGCCATTAGAGCTGCCCTACACACCGATTCCTGGCTTTCTGCTGCTTCCTTCCAAGACACCACTTCCGTCCTAACAGACGCCGCAGTACAAGGAAAGATTGATCACTTAATCGGTATGAAGGAAAACGTTATTATTGGCCGTTTAGTTCCAACTAGTAAGCTGAGAGCACGAATCGAAAATATCTGATAAAATACACATCTGAAATTATGCCTACAACTAATCAACTAATCAAGAAGGGTCGCACTAGTGCAGCCCGCAAAGTGAAAACTACGGCTCTCCGTAAAAGTTTCAACTCTATCAAACGACGTATGGTCGAGACTCAGTCTCCTCAAAAAGCTGGTGT
>Ga0209373_10001599_pt1 | contig 25740 bp, 27 predicted proteins | sample Higcelweek5metaG_FD_187173 | JGI IMG/M metagenome (GOLD analysis project Ga0209373, IMG submission 187173) | Freshwater pond sediment microbial communities from the University of Edinburgh, under environmental carbon perturbations - High... | ecosystem: Environmental > Aquatic > Freshwater >... | reverse complement strand
AAATGCATTCGAACGATTCTTTTTCGAACTTCCTTGTCGTATCTGTACATTCTTTCTTACCTCGTTTCCTAGTATTTTTTATTGTACATACTAGGACAAGGTGTTACAACTTTAGTGTGCCACAACAGTTCGACATTGCATTTCAAATTTTCAATATTGGGCGACCTGCTAAACGGTGGAGCAGAATAGTGGATTATAGTGAATATATGCATTATCAAAACAAACTTCGAAACGCAATTCTTGCCACTGGTACGATCCCACTCGAATGGGAATTTGAACATTGGCTTGCTGCGGCAAAGTCGTCAGGAAGAAGCGGACTATAAAAAATGAAAGGTGTGTGACAATTCTTGAATATCGAAAACTTTATTGAGGCACAATATCGTGAACTTACGCCGGATCTTAATTTTGAATTCATTGATTTGTATAATGGCGTGAAGCATCAAAAGTTGAAAGAAGTTCTATCAACATTACATTTTTTACTTATAGCGTCATTTAGAACCATGAATGAGAGGCTTCCCACTGGAGACAATACAGCCCATTTCTGGGCTGATCCAAGTAGAAGTTTAATCAGGGCAATCGATATAGCAGTAAGTTTACAGCGGTCATTGAAACAAAGTGCTTATGCATTCAGTATCGAGACTTATTATGATCATATCATGTCAGAATCGCGCAAATTTCTTCGAACTAGTGGAGGTAGCATAATACCAGAAAATACAGCAGCAGTTGACCTATACTATACAATTCCAATTTTTATTCTACAAAACACTATAGTTATCGACAATACGCCTGAAAAAGGCAACTATGAATTGAAGCAAATTGGCGAAGGATCATATGCGAACGTCTTTAAATACAGAGATGAATTTTATCAAATATGGTTTGTTGTGAAGCGGGCAAAGAAAGATCTCAATCCGAAAGAAATGGAGAGATTTAGGCGAGAATTTGATCAAATGCATGGTTTTAGATCGCCATATATAGTTGATGTCTATTGCTACAATGATGTCAAGAATGAATACATAATGGAATTTATGGACTGTACCCTAGACCAATATATCACGGCTAATAATAGCAAATTATCAATAAGCAATCGAAAGGGATTAGCAAGTCAAGTTTTGCGAGCTTTCCAGTATATTCATAGCAAAGGTTTACTGCATCGTGATATTAGCCCGAAAAATATTTTACTCAAATTGTACGATGATGTTCCGGTTGTTAAGGTATCCGATTTTGGGTTAGTGAAAATTCCAGATAGTAAGCTAACGACTTTTAATACTGAGTTCAAGGGCTTTTTTAATGATCCTGCCTTAGTTTTAGAAGGCTTTGATACTTATAACATGGCTCACGAAACATATGCTTTAACACGCTTGGTTTTTTTCATCATGACCGGAAGGACAAACACTGATCGCGTTGATGATGCGAAATTGAAATTGTTTGTTGAGAAGGGACTTTCATCAAACAAGGGAATTCGCTTTAAATCTATCGAAGAATTGACAGATGCATTCAAGCTACTGTAATGACGATGTGAAGATCCCCTTCTGATTTTATACGGAACCCCCTTGTGGAACCCCTATCCCTTCCAGCAATTAAAAATTCGATTGTATCAATACCCTGGTCTTTAGACAAATTGAAAAGGTCGTCCATCTACAGATGGGCGGCCTTTTCAATTTGCAGAAAAAGCAGTGGAGGGAGTCGAACCCTGAGAAGGCAGAAGGCGAAAAGACGGGCGTCCAGTGGATGGCCGGCCGCCTTCTGCGGAGGAGCGGGAGCGACGACGGGAGAGCAGGCGAACGAAGAGAGCTTGCGGCGAATCCCTCCTTCTCCGCCAGATCGAAAGCTCTTTCCCGGCGTACGAACAAGTCCTCGGAGCTCATAATGAGCTCCTGCGGAACTACGGCGGTCAAGAGCTTTCTCTTTGTTCGCGGATGGACAGGGGAAGGTTTGTTCTTTATGTTTTGTCTGCAGTTGTCCATCCGCTGCGGAAAGTTTGTTTGGATGAATCAGGGTTTTTTGTTTTTGTTTAGTTCGAAAGCTTTTTCCCGGCGTACGAACAAGTCCTCGGAGCTCATTATGAGCTCCTGCAAAGCTACGGCGATCAAGAGCTTTCTCTTTGTTTGCGGATGGATAAGGGGAAGGTTTGTTCTTTATGTTTTGTCTGCAGTTGTCCATCCGCTGCGGAAAGTTTGTTTGGAATAATCGGGGGTTTTTGTTTTTGATTAGTTTGATAGCTCTTTCCCGAGCAATCGAAAGCTCTTTCCCGGCGTACGAACAAGTCCTCGGAGCTCATTATGAGCTCCTGCAAAGCTACGGCGATCAAGAGCTTTCTCTTTGTTTGCGGATGGATAAGGGGAAGGTTTGTTGTTTATGTTTTGTCTGCAGTTGTCCATCCGCTGTTGAATCCTTCTGAAAATGATGATATAACAGGGGTGTTATCCAAACCAACTTGGTAAGGGATAAAAATATAGTTGTAGTATGTAAGAGAACTGTTCCGCGGCAAAACCAAAAGGAAAGATTGTGCTAAGAATGAGACATAATATATTTTCGGTTATGTGTATTGTATATTCGGTATTAGGCTTGGTTTCTTTACATATTTGGCTGATCATCAATCCAGATATTCCTGTGGGAATGTACGGTTCTTTGCTCATTTTCGCTTTACTCATTTTAGCATTAGGTGTAATTTCTGATATGTTGTGGATGAAAGATAGTGTCGTTTTTTATAGCAAAAAAATTAATAAGATTTATAGAAGAAAAGCGAATACTCCAAAACCATGTGGTGATTTCAAAATCACCTATCCAGCACAGGAATGTATCAGGATAGAATGTGATGGAAATATCGGTAAATTTAGTGGTCAAAGCACTGGACTGGGAATTGCTGTACTAGCAGATGATATGATCTGGGAAAAACACAATGGCTCTTCAAAAGAAGATGATATATTGCATTTTATTCAGTCAATTCATAGGTGTTCTATTTCGCAAAGAAATGAAATCCTATGTTTCTATAACAATCAAAACAAACTCATTAAATTCAAGTGGGATGGAACACCGCTTGCAATCATGAAAGAAGGAAATATTGAAAGTATTGAAACAGATTGCATCTGCAAGACATTTGAAAACACTACTTTTGATTCAGTCGATGAGTTTGAAAGATTTCAGAACTATATTTGTTATTTATTATTCACTGGCGAATTGAAAGAGCCTCGTGTATTATTTTTCAGAAGAAAAAATAAGAAGCCAATTGAAAAGTATGAATGTGCAAAATGCAAGTCAGCATGGGTTCTTGAATATCCAGGGTCTTCTTCCAACGGCGCATGGAAGAAAGTCAATCAGAAATGATGAGAATTTCGTTAACTAGTCCCACAGGAAGCATATTAGTAATGTGATATGACGAATCGTGTAATGAATCACGAGGAACAGGAGAAATGAAATGCTGATGAGTCATACCACGTACCCGTTTTTGCGTGACGATTGCATTGCTATTTTGGGGGCCGAAAAGGGTGTCTTCATATGGGATACGACAGAAGCGCTGTATAAGGATCTTCAGTCACATGCTGATTACAAGAATAACGACATGATTCGCGACCATATGCAGCGGAAGATTTTCCCGTTGATGGCATATTATAAAGCCTTGTTGTCGAATGGATATCAGGTGGAAGAGGCGCTTGCATTGGCGCGAAAAGAATCAACGAAGGTGGCACTGAAAAAGAAGACCGATAACGGCGGATTGGCAAAGATGCCCGGCGCGTACTTACTGTATCGCATGTGTGCAAAAAGTCATATGCAGAAGAATTTTCCGATTGAAGGGTGGGATACAACCTGGGTTCGGTGTGACGGGAAAGAGATACACTTTGATTTGACCCGCTGTATCTACCATGATTTGACCATTAAGCACGGATGTCCTGAACTATGCACTGTTTACTGCGAAAATGACATTATCGCTTTTTCGGGACTCCTACCCAAAATCCGATTTGAACGGAAAAATACACTAGGTAATGGTGCAGATCGCTGTGATTTTCACCTAATAAAGATGTAAGAAGATATGTCTGCAAAGGTTGGGATATTGGATCAAAAATCAAAAGCGCAAATCGCTATTCTTCTCTGATGGTTACGCAATTTCTTGTAGACTCCGAACAAGCCAGGCGGTCGAGTGGGCAATATTGTGTTTTTCCTTGCTTTTCCTGTTGCATCAGCTTACAAATAGAGCATACAGGTTTTGAAAGGAGTCACATAAATGGAAGATAAATTGATATTCGGCAAATTTGTCGCTAAGAAGAGAAAAGAGAGCCAACTGACGCAGAAGGATCTTGCTGAGAAGCTTTTCGTCACAGAATCAGCTGTATCTAAGTGGGAAAGGGGCATCTCTTATCCTGACATTACTTTTGTTTCTGCGCTGTGCCGTGCGCTAAGTGTAAGCGAGCACGAACTGATAACGGCAAGTGAAGATCATCATCAACATGAGGTCGAGATGGAGTCTGATAAGTATAGGAAGCTTGTTAAGATCTATCTGTATACATTTCTTTTTATGTACTCGGCGGGTCTTCTTACTTGCTTCATATGCAATTTGGCTGTAAGTCATACACTATCTTGGTTTTTTATCGTGCTTTTTTCTATTACGACATCCTTTTCGCTAACGACACTTCCCGTTCTCCTCAATAAAAACAGGGGACTCATTACATTAGGCTCGTTCTTTATCTCGCTAAATCTTCTCTTGCTGATCTGCGCGATTTTCACGAGCGGAAATTGGTTTGGGATTACGTTCATCTCGATTTTGTTCGGGTTTTCAGTTGTTTTCTTGCCGATCGTTTTATATCACATTCGTCTGCCGCGCGTTATTTCGAGTCATAAGGCCCTGATATCGATCTTTGTAGATTCCATTTTGTTGCTTGCCGTAATTATAGCAGCATGTGTTTACCGAGATTTGACTGACCGTATTGCTACAGTTGCCATACCTATTACGCTTATATCACTTGTTTTGCCTTGGGTCTTCTTGCTCGTTATCCGCTATGTTCCGATCAATTCGCTATATAAAACATCGATTTGTCTTGTAATGATGGGGATATATACGGGAATCATAAACAGTGTCACAACTGTCATTAGCGAACACACTGTGTTTTCGATGCCGGAATTTGATTATTCCAATTGGTCTGGTGAATATATAAATGGAAACGTCTTATACATCACTTGCGCAACGTTTATCTTTCTTGCAGTCGTTTTCGCGATTGGCGGGATGGTGCAGCAAATCAAGGGGAAACAGAAGGACTGAGGACTGATTCTCTTTGGCATGATTATTCTGCAGTGTGTGCATACATTTATCCAAAAAGTATATAATCATAAATGCGAAGCACGTGATAAATTAGCGGATGATTTATCACGTGCTTGTAGTGGATAGAACTGGGAGAATAAGCATGTATATCAAAAGACCCATTACAATTTTCATTTTGTTTTTGTCTTCTAATCTATGTCTTTTTTTGCCACTTATTACTAGAAGTGAGTTGCTTCGTTTTCTTATTGTGACCGTCTGTGCCACATTTTTTGTCTTGTATAATATTTTGCCCAGATTCAGAAAGTCTAATTTCACTCGCATGGAAATGCTGATGAGCGGGCGAGAAATGATCATTGATGCTTTTATTCTTAGTGCTCTGAATATCTGTTTCTGGCTGCTCTATCTCAACAGAATGGATGTCAAGACCGTTTCGGTTGTTCTCTGTGTGGTGACGGCCGTTGTTATCGTCATTCTTATTATGAGCAATGGGGTGCTGCGACTGATCGGCGCGTCCAAACAATTGAGTCTGGTTATGCGGCTTTGGCTTTTGTTTGCCTGGTGGATTCCGATCATAAATATTTATCTGTGCTGGCGGGCTTGCCATATTGCCAGAAACGAATACCGATTTCTTTTATACAAAACAGAACGCAACGAGAGTCGGAAAGAAAATGAAATATGCAAAACGAAATACCCCCTTATATTGGTTCACGGAATCTTCTGGAGAGATTGGCAGCTTTTTAATTACTGGGGTAGAATTACAAATGAGCTTGTGAAAAATGGAGCGGTGATATTTTACGGGAATCAGCAGTCTGCGGCGCCAATTGAAGTCAGTGCTAACGAATTGAAGGTGCAGATTCTGGCTGTTCTCGAAAAAGAAAAATGCGAGAAAGTGAATATAATTGCACATTCTAAAGGCGGGCTCGATACAAGATACGCGATTAGCTGTCTTGGATTAGCTCCTTATGTCGCTTCTTTGACGACGATTGGAACGCCGCATCGTGGATGCAGCTTGGTGGATACAATTTTTTGCAGATTGCCCGATTCATTCATTAGGAGAATGGCTAAGGGATATAACGGTATGTACAAAAGACTTGGCGATTCAGAACCGGATTTTAGAAATGGAATTTTTGACCTGTCTAGCGAGAAGTGTGCGGTGTTTAATGAGAAAGTTACAGATCAAGACAATGTTTACTATCAGAGTTTTGCTTCAAAAATGAGCAGCATTTTCAGTGCGGGATTCCCACTGAATATTGGATATATCATTATGAGGCGCAAAGAAGGAGAGAACGATGGTTTTGTATCGGTGAAATCTGCCAAATGGGGGGAGTTCCTAGGCGTATTTAAAACGAAGAGAACTCTAGGGGTTTCTCATGGGGACGTGATTGACTTGACACGTAAGGACATCAAAGGCTTTGATGTATGCGAATGCTACACAAATATCGTCAAAGGGCTTAAAGAAAAGGGTCTATAGTCTGACTATTTAATGTGGAAACAGATAATAGAATGAGCGTGAAATAGCAGAGAGGTTACTATGGATAGATGTGGATGGTGCGGCTCGGACGAGCTCTATATAAAATACCACGATGAAGAGTGGGGGGTGCCCGTACATGATGATCAGAAACACTTCGAATTTCTTGTGCTAGAGTCTGCCCAGGCAGGACTCAGTTGGATTACGATACTTCGAAAGAGGGAAAATTACCGTCGGCTATATGATCAGTTCGATGTCTGCAAAGTGGCAGAATATGATGAAGAAAAAATTCTTTCACTGATGGCAGATCCGGGCATTATTCGGAATCGCCGAAAAATTGACGCGTCAATCAATAACGCAAAATGCTTCCTCGAAGTTCAGAAGGAATGGGGTAGTTTTGACGAGTATATTTGGAGCTTCACGAACAAGATCGCCATCAGGAACACATGGACGCTACTGTCGGAAATTCCATCAAGGACAGAACTGTCTGATCGTGTAAGCCAGGATATGAAAAGGCGAGGGTTTCGTTTCTTAGGGTCAACGATCATTTACTCTCAGCTTCAAGCAACGGGAATCGTAAACGATCATATAACGAGTTGTTTCAGGTATAATGACATCCATAATGAATTATGATATTCGTGGTAAGAAGGACGAGAAGTGAAAACAAAAGCGATTAATGATATAGGAAGAAGAGTTTGCTGCGATCTATTTGATCTTCGCTTTGGAATCGCTCTATTCTTGCTGTATTTGCTTCTCACGGAGCTTGTTTTTCACCACATCTGCCCGATGGTCATTGTGGCGGGATTACCCTGTCCGGCATGCGGACTGTCAAGGGCAGTGAGTTACTTATTTGTCGGAGAATTTCGCAAATCACTTGCCTGCAACCCGTTTGCTATCTTTTGGATTCTGTTTGCAGCTTATTTTGCATACATGCGCTATCTTTGCGGGATGAAAGTCAGGTACCTTTACGAGATAATGGCCTGTCTTTGTCTTGCGATGATGATCTATTATGCGTACAGGATGATCACGGTATTTCCATCTGATCCACCATATGTCTATCAGAAGCATAATTTGATTTCAAACCTGATAAATCTGAGCAGGTCAAATAATATACATTTTTGATCGCATATGATACAATCACGAAATAATAAATCATTTGGGGGTGCATTATATGTCAGAAAACAATTCTTACAATCAGCCACAATATCAGGGACAACAACCAACTGCCGCGAGCAGCTACGAAGAGCCCATTTCCGTTAAGGAATGGTTACTTACTTACCTTATTATGTTGATACCCTGTGTGAACATAATTATGGTATTTGTTTGGGCTTTTAGCAGTTCCGAGAAGAAGAGCAAAGCAAATTTCTTTAAGGCAATGCTCATCGTATATGCGATTGTGATTTGTATATACATAATCATTTTTGCCATTTTTGGTGCGGCCATTATTGCAGCTGCTTCGAATTCATAAGGGATCGTATCGACTTGTTTTGGGTATATCTGAGAGGCACATGGAAATGTGTGCCTCTCTTTTTTTGTTGCTTTTTGACTTGAGATTCGTTTAGAATAGGGTATGTTCATCTGTTTGACAGTGCAGGATCGTATATCTGTTTTTGGAGGTCGATATGATTCGTATTAGGGAAGCACTACTTGATGATATGAATGGCATTTCACGTCTTTATTTTCAGCTAAGCCGATTTGGTAACGGGCTTTCTCCTGATTATAAGAGTATTTTTTCGAAAATGCAGGAAAATGATGCGTATTACCTTATGGTTGCGGTTGACGACGATGATCAGGTTGTGGGAAGCACCCTTGGCATCATCTGTCAATCACTCGCAGAGAGTTTCGAGAGATTTCTTGTGATTGAAGATGTCATTGTTGACGAGAATTGCCGGCGAGCCGGTATCGGACGGGCTCTGTTTTCCGACATGGAGAGGATCGCACAGGAGAACAAATGTGCATATGCGATTCTCGTTTCGTCTGGATACCGAAAAGAGGCGCATCATTTTTATCGAAGTGTTGGATTTACGGAAGATGTTGTCGGTTTTCGCAAACAATTTGGCGAAGACAGCTCGGCTGAATAAGTATTATGATCGGAGAACTAAGCCATGACAGTGATTTTAGATGGGAAGACTCTTGCAAGAGAGATGGAAGCAAAACTAAAGGGTAAAGTTGAGGTCTATATAAGTAAATACGGGCAGGCACCTACTCTCGCCACAATTCTTGTCGGTGAGGATCCCTCGTCAGTTACGTATGTAAGGATGAAAAGAAATGCCTGCGAGCGTGTTGGAATTAAGTCCATTAAGCTTGAGCTGCCATATGAGACGTCTACAGAGGCGCTTCTTGCCGTTATCGATCAGTTGAACCAAGATCAATCGATTCATGGTATTTTGCTTCAGCATCCGGTTCCAAGTCATATTGATGAACAGGCATGTTTCAATCGAATTGCGCTTGCCAAAGATGTTGATGGCGTAAATACGTCCTCCTTTGGAGCCATGGCCATGGGTGACAAGTGCTTTGTCAGTGCTACACCACTTGCGATTCTGACGATCCTGAAGCACTATCAGATTCCTCTCGAAGGTAAAGAGGTCGTTGTCGTAGGAAGAAGCCCCATTCTTGGCAAACCGATTGCGATGCTTCTTCTAAACGAGAATGCCACAGTGACGATTTGTCATTCTAAAACAGTGAGTCTTCCAGATGTGATTTTCAGGGCGGATATCGTTGTCGCTGCCATTGGGAAACCGGCCTTCATTCAAGCTGATTGGATTAAGGAAGGTGCCGTGCTTATTGATGCCGGATATAACAAGGGAAATATCGGAGACATTGACTTGGCGAACGCGGCAGAAAGGTCATCCGCATACACTCCCGTACCTGGCGGAGTGGGACCCATGACGATTATTTCACTTCTTACACAAACCGTCGATTCGGCAATCAAGGCAGCAAGGTGATATTCTCCGACAAGTGAGAGCTATGCCTCTATACTCGTTTTCAAACCATGCAATGGGTGTGGTATTGTCAACTGATGGAATCAATTGACAGTCAGAAGCATATTCTCGAATTTGATGATAGTTCATTGACAATTACGGCAAAGCAACTTGAGGCATGATTCGATCACGGCATTCATGCGAAAAAGTTGCTGATGCAGATGTGACTTCAAGGGAGAAAAGGATATCAGGTAATCCGTGAAGTATTCGAATTGCCTTGATAATGTGCTCTCATATTTTTGGATGGTTCCTCCAATTAACTTTGAACTGCCGCCCAGAAATCACTGTTTCCTGAACCCAGATTCCAGATTGAGATGCCAGCAAGGTGATACTCTCCGACAAGCGAGAGCTTTGCCTCTATACTATCCCTGTTTTCAAACCAGGCAATGTGTGTGGTACCATCATCGGCTTGATATCTGATCCATGGTGATGCACACGTGTCGCTCCAGTGAAGAGAAGAGGTATTATCAGATAACAGATCGTCCACTTCTGAGAGAATAAATGAATGGGCTCCCCCTGATCTGCCAAGTTCCCAATCGCAACCATATGCCGGAATACCAAGGCTGATTTTTGAAGGAGAAACAAGAGAGACAGCATAGTCGAGAACACTTCTCACCCAGTAAAGTCCCGCAATAGGGCCAGCAGGCCCGCCTGAATAATGCTGGTCGTATGTCATAATCTGGAGCATGTCGGCAGATTGTCCTAGGGCGGCATAGTCAAATGCCCCGCTCCATGTGTTTGTCAGATCTTCGAATGCTTTTGCGGGGATGGATACAATTAGTGATATTGCGTTTTCGCCGCATCGGTCGGATAATTCTTCAATGAATCCAGAGAAAAGAGTGCGATCAGCAGGATATATGTTTTCCCAATCGATGTTGATGCCAAAATAATCATTTTGCACACATATATCGATCAGGTTCGTAATACAGTTATCCCTCGCGGTCGTATCAGACAAGATGCTATGAGCACAATCAGAATCCCATCCATCTGCGTAATTTGTTACGCATAGATACGCTTCTACTCCGGCAGTCTTTGCCTCTTCAAGAAAATCCGTTGGCGTATCTCCCCGTACGTTTCCCTCCTGATCGACATAATAGGAGTCAATCGAAACGGAAGAGATACAATTGGCGTAAGCAGAGAAACACGTAGCTGAATCATTCCAATCAACATAATACGCGAGCACATCCGCATCGGCTGGGAAAGAATATATATCAGGTTCATAAATCTCTGCCTCTATGGGGTGTGATATTTCGACTGTCGGAGGAGCTGATCGAATCGTAGTCATAGTATCGTCAGTAAGTGAAGACGCGTTAGAATTACCGCAACCTGTTGTCTGAATCAAAAGTGCCCACATGAGCACAAATAGTAGACTGACCTTGCCTGAAGAAGAACACATATTGCCTCCGGGACTTTTTACCTGCATTATAGCATTATAGAATGACAAAAATCCTTATGAAAGTGATAGCTACAGATATCCATAGGATGTGAGAGGGGCTTTCTTTTGTAAGCAACTGTGCTTTCATTTACCGCATACAAATAACAAGTACATTTGTGTACAACCATCATAAAACGAATATCCGTCACTATTTATTTTTTTGCTCGATGAATAATGCATATTCCGTTGAAGCTTAACTTAATTTGTGATAGAATCTGACAGAATTGTGTTTTCAGATTAATTCGATTAGGCAGGGAGTCAATTATGAAAAGTGCATTGATTACAGGAATTAACGGTCAGGATGGCTCGTATTTAGCGCAGTTGCTTTTAGATGAAGGATATCAGGTATATGGTCTTCTGAGAAGAAAAAGTGTGGTCGATTACGGAAATGTTGAGCACCTGAAGGATCGGATTACGTTCATTTATGGAGATATGACGGATATCGTTTCGCTGATCAATGCAATTACGATTTCGAATGCGGATGAGATTTACAATTTGGCCGCACAATCCTTTGTTGCAACAAGCTGGGAGCAACCGCTTGCCACTGCCGAAATTGATGGTATTGGTGTAATTAATATGCTTGAAGCGATTCGCAAGACGAAACCGCAGATTCGTTTCTATCAGGCTTCAACATCCGAGATGTTTGGTCTGGTTCAGGAGATTCCACAAAAGGAGACCACGCCCTTTTATCCGAGAAGTCCCTATGGTGTTGCAAAGCTATATGGTCATTGGATTACGAAGAATTATCGCGAAAGCTATGGACTATATGCTTGCTCGGGTATTCTATTTAACCACGAATCCGAAATGCGCGGGAAGGAATTTGTTACCCGCAAGATCACGGATGCCGTTGCAAGAATCAAGAATGGCCTTATGGACTATGTTGAACTGGGCAATATGGACTCCAAGCGAGATTGGGGACATTCGAAGGATTACGTTAAGGCCATGTGGCTTATGCTGCAGCAAGAGACGCCAGATGATTACGTAATTGCAACAAACGAGACAAGAACCGTCAGGGAATTTGTTGAGAAGGCTTTTCTTGCTGCAGGAATCCATGTGTTATGGCAGGGAGTAGGCGTAAATGAAGTTGGCATCTCCGCCGCGACAAATCAGACGATCGTGAAGATTAATCCAAGGTTTTTTAGACCGGCAGAGGTGGACATATTACTTGGCGATCCTTCAAAGGCAGAGACAGTCCTAGGCTGGAAGCGCGACATTTCTTTCGATGAATTAGTCAGCCGTATGGTTAATCACGATTTGGAGCTCGTTTCCAAGGAGATTCGCAGTTGAAGTTGGTGAGAAAATGAGATCATTAGTAATTGGTGCAGGGGGCTTTGTTGGTGCATATTTGATTTCTCATCTGTTAGAGGATGAGAATCAGATAATATATGCGACGAAGATGGATTTTGAATCGATTGATGTGCCGTCGGCTGTTCATTTGACGGATTTAGATATTCTAGATAAGTCGGCTGTGTGCAACTTGCTTTCTGACATAAAACCTGATTGCATTTATCATCTTGCTGCACTGTCCTCTGTTGCGCTATCTTGGGCACAGCCACAGAAAACGGTTGATATCAATATAAAGGGACTCATCAACCTTCTTGATGCGATTCGTGAATGCAACTTAGCGCCTAGAATCTTGCTCATTGGATCGAGTGAGGAATACGGATCTGTACGCCCGGAGGATCTTCCGATCAAGGAAGATGGCATTTTGCGACCGAAGAATATGTATGCGGTTACGAAGGCGACACAGAACTATATCGGACAAATCTACCATGAAGCATACCAGATGGATATCGTCATGGCTCGGGCATTTAATCATGTTGGACCGAAGCAGAGTCCGCAATTTGTTGTATCCGATTTTTGCCGTCAAGTAGCTGAAATTGAAAAGGGAAGACAGGAACCCATAATACGCGTTGGAAATCTTTCAGCAAGGCGTGATTTTACAGATGTGCGTGATATTGTTCGCGGATACAAGCTTCTTACGGAGAAAGGCAAATCAGGTGAGGTCTATAATATAGGCTCATCCAAGGCTCTCTTAATAGAAGAAATTCTTCACATGATTATCTCGTTGTCTTCGGTTAAAATTGAGATAGAAGTAGATAAGGAGAAGCTCAGGCCTGTGGATATTCCAGTTATCAGGGCAGATATTTCGAAAATTGCGGGTACAACGGGTTGGCATCCCCTTATTCCGATTGAGCAGACCCTACAAGATACTCTAGCATATTGGCGAAAATAAAAATCTTGTATGATAGGAAGTGAAACGATTTGAAAATTACAGCAGTCATTATGGCAGGCGGAAAGGGCGAGAGATTTTGGCCCAAAAGCAGATATAGCTGTCCCAAACAATTTCTCTCACTCGTACCTAGCGGAAAAACGATGATACAATTGACTGTTGAGCGGATCTTGCCACTGATTCCTGCTGAAGATATATATATTGTGACAAATCAAGATTATGTTGAACTTGCCCAGAGGCAGATTCCCAATATTCCTAAACAGAATATTCTCAAAGAACCTGTTGCAAGAAATACAGCGCCTTGCATCGGCCTTGCGGCGGCTATCATAAGTAAGCGGCATAAGGATGGCGTCATGCTTGTTCTTCCTGCAGATCATTTGATCAGCAACGAGACCCTTTTCCTTGATACCTTACGCAATGCCGCGAGCATTGCCTCGCGAGACAATAATATGATTACTGTCGGGATTACGCCAACATATCCAGAGACGGGATACGGGTACATTAAGTTCGTCTCGGAGCAGAAGATTGCCAAAAATAGTGCGTATCGTGTAAGCCATTTTGTTGAGAAACCGAATTTGGATCTTGCGCGCGAATATGTACAATCCGGATCCTATTTGTGGAATAGCGGTATGTTTGTGTGGAAAATCAAGACGATCATGACAAGCTTTGAGCAACTGCTGCCAACCACCTATGAAGGACTCCTTCGGATAAGGGACGCATTTGGTACAGATGGATATGATACTGTGCTTGTGGAAGAATATGCGAAATTCTCGTCAGTATCTATTGACTGCGCCATTATGGAGAAATCTGACGATATCTATACAATTCCAGGATGCTTCGGGTGGGATGATGTGGGGAGCCTACTATCCCTTGAGCGAATTAATAAGCAAAATGAGGATGGGAATACGATTAAAGGTGAATCGATTACAATCGATACCAAGAATACGATTATCTGGGGAGATAAGAGACTCATAACGACAATCGGATTACGCGATATCATCATTGTTGATTCGGAAGACGCACTCCTGATCTGTCGGAAGAACAATACGCAAGATGTGAAGAAGGTCATTGAACAACTTAAGAATTCAAACAGGGCAGATTTGCTTTAATTGAGAAGTCGGAAGGATGTACACGGATGAATAGGCCTCAATATTGGATGAACAAGAAAGATTTTTTTACTGCAACTTTTATTGTTGCCATGGTATCTCTCTTCTGCGCATTTTTCTATTATGTTGCCAAAGAAGGAACAGCAAGCTATCAACTGAACATCATATACGGCCGTGGCGCCAACTATCTGGCGGATTTCTTTAATGTTGCCAAATATTCCGCATCGAAAGATCCGTACCATGATACGACAACGCTCTTGTGCGAAAAGGGTTATCTTCCGATTTCTTACCTGCTTTTCTATCTGCTTGGCCAATTCGCAGATTATAAGACTCTTGATGCTACTACCGCTGGTTATTCTGCTTCTGGGCTTGCATTTGCCACTTTGATTGTCGGGATATTTGCTGCGATTCTACTTATTCAATTGTATGATCTGAAAGACGGTAACAAGTTTGTGCGGTTTATGACGGTCATGCTCTTTTCTTGTTCCAGTGTGTTTATTTTTGCATACGAACGCGGGAATATTATTTTCTTGGCTGTAAGCTTATGCCTCTTTTTCCTTGTTTGCTATAAGAGCGAAAACAAAATTCTACGTGAGCTTGCCCTTGTTTCGCTTGCCTTTGCTGCCGCACTTAAGGGTTATCCTGCCATTTTGGGCCTGCTGCTCATTCACGATAAGAAGATCTTCGCTGCGATCAGATGTTGCATTTACGGCTTGATATTAATGTTTCTTCCATTTCTGTTCTTTACTGGCGGGTTTTCCAATGTTCATCAGTGGCTTAAGAATGTCAAAGCCAATACGGATCAATATCGTTATTATCCTTCGCCTCGATATGGCATCTATTACCTTCTGAAATATCTGACCGAATTTAAGGAGTACCATGTTGAGAAGATTCTGTTATATGGGTCATATGCCTTGTATGGATTGGGTGTACTTGCGACGTTCTTTCACAAGAAGTTATGGAAAATTGTCGCCATTCTTGTTGCCATCATTATTTTTATGCCGGTTAACAGTGCCGTGTACTGCGGATTATATGTCCTTCCCGTTATCGTTTTGTTCCTAAATGACGATGAACACAGCTGGTTTGATTTTGTGTATCTGATTTTTTTCATTACGATGCTGTGCCCCATGCAGTTCTCCTATCATTCACAGAATCTGACTTTGTTTTTGAACAATGTGGCACTGTTAGGGATTCTTGGTCTTCTCACATTGGAGGGGATCATACTTCTAGTTAAAAAAATAGTAAAGTGGAGAAGAGGAAGAAAAAATGGCAACAAGTGTAATCCTGCTAGCATACAAGGAGGCTGAGAACCTCGAAGTTCTACTTCCCAAAATTATGACGAAATTTGCCGAAATGCAGACAGAGTGTGAGATTCTCGTCATTGATTCGGCAGAGCCGCTAGATCATACGCAAGAAGTGTGCGTTTCGTACGGTGCTCGATATATTCCACAGGAAGAGCCATATTATGCAGGTGCATTCCGTACGGGAATCTCGCATGCAACGGGCGACAAAATTCTCGTGCTTGATGCCGACGGATCACATAATCCGGATTCCATTTCCGATATTCATACCAAGTTTGCAGAGGGATATGATATGGTTATCGGCTCTCGCTATGTCAGTGGCGGAAAGACAAATGATTCTTTCTCCTCTTTTCTGATGTCGAAACTACTTAACACAACGATGAGACTATGTATTGGCGTTCGTGCAAAAGACATCTCAACGAGTTATCGTTTGTATGATGCGAAGCAGCTTAAGGCCGTAAAGCTGGTCCGGACAAATTATGACGTTCTTCAAGAAGTAATTTTGAAACTTAAGATAAACAAGAAGCCTTTTCGAATTGGAGAGGTTCCTATCGTTTTTGAGAAACGATTGTATGGTGAATCAAAAAGGAAACTTTTCAAGTTTATTTGCGGCTATGTTGCGTCCGTTTTTATGCTTCTCGGGATAAGAATATCGCATTTTCTCAGTAGGAAGAAAGCATAATCTGCTTGAATGCCAAACAACCTATCCGCATATGCGCTTGACGGAATTGTTCTTGTGCCGCTACAATGATTTATCTAGGCAAAGAGGAGAATGATATGTTGTTTGTGTGTGACGTTGGAAATACGAATGTTTCTGTTGGTGTTTTTGACAAGGAGATATTACTTTTTCATTCGAAATTGTCTACCGTCCTTGAGAGGTCGTCGGATGAGTATGCTCTGCTTTTTTCAGGCGTAATGACAATGAATCACGTTGATGTCACCGCAATTGACGGCGCTATTATCTCTTCTGTAGTCAGACCGCTAAGCGCAGTGATTTACCAGGCAATCGAGACAATCTGTGGCGTGCATCCTCTGCAAGTGGGACCCGGCGTCAAAACCGGTCTGAATATTAAGACAGATATTCCTTCGCAGATAGGCGCAGACCTTGTTGCCAATGCGGTTGGAGCAACACATCTTTCTCCTTGCCCGCTTGTGATTGTAGCCCTTGGGACTGCGACTACTCTTACTGTCATCAATGAGAATAGCGAATTGTGCGGCGTCATCATATGCCCTGGCGTACGTTCTTCGTTAGATGCCTTATCAGAGAGTGCGGCTGATCTTCCTTGTATTGCGCTTGATTCGCCCAAATCTCTTCTTGGCAGAAATACGATTGATTCGATGCAAAACGGTATAATTTACGGGAGTGCATCCATGGTTGATGGTCTTGTTGATCGTATCAAGGATGAACTTATGAGAGAGGATATGTATATCCTTGCAACAGGCGGACTTGCGGATAAGATCATTCCATATTGTAAAGAGAGCCACTTGATTCGGATTGAGAAGAACCTGACACTACTTGGGCTGAAGAGGATTTATGACTTTCACTCTCGCCGTAAACCAGATATAAGGGCCACATAGGTCTTTATAAATATATTATGCGTTGCACTCAACGGATTATGTGAGGCGACAGCAAAGGAGAACCATTATGACACAGGAAATGACACAGGACCGGATCCGAAAACAGAACAACAAGACGCTGAAGATGGTACAGACGGCCGTACTCGCAGCAATCATTATTCTCATGGCCTACACTCCCATAGGGTATCTTAAGACAGGTGTAGTGGAAATTTCATTTCTTGCTATCCCTGTCGTCATAGGCGCGATCGTAATCGGACCGACAGAAGGTGCAATTTTAGGAGCTATCTTTGGACTAACAAGTTTTTCACAATGTTTTGGTATGTCACTTTTTGGCGCAGCGCTACTTGCGATCAATCCCTTCTTAACATTTGTTCTTTGTCTCGTCCCCCGCATTCTCATTGGCCTGTTTTCCGGGCTGTTATTTAAGGCATTATCTTCGGCCAAGAAGGAGCGAATATATGCATATGCGCTTTCATCCTTTGGCGGATCCATTACAAACACCTTATTTTTTGTGGGGTTACTGTATCTTTTCTTTGGGAGATCAGAGTATATTCGTACCTTCGGCAAGAGTTTCATCGCATTTATCGGGACAATGATTACGATTCAAGCTCTCTTTGAAGCGATTGCCTGTATGCTTATTGGAACGGCTGTCGCAAAGGCCTTGAACAAATTCTTCAAAAAATAATTATGGGCCGTCTTATACCTATCCATATTCAGTGCAGAAAAACGAGCAGGTTCATACCCCTCGTTTTTTTACGCGGAAATTCTAAGGTCAGCAACGCCGTTGATAAATATTGATAATTATAAAACATTGTAAATCATAACCAGTGTGATATAATAATATGTAGAGCTCAACTGTGAGGAGCTCAAAAAAGAAAATGGTTGAAGGAATACAGGAGTCACTTTTGGAAGTGACTTTTTTGTTTTCTGAGTATTTGAATTGAGATTCATATTCTGCAAGCAAGAAGGTTGACAGAGGCAATTGTTTACCACGAAGTCGATACGTAATGACGTGCGTACAGCTTTTGTTCTCAAAATGAAAGAAGGCATTTATATGATTTTCAAAGAAATGATCGAGCTTGTTGGAAAAGAAAGAAGAAAAAGACAGAGAGAGCAGACGGCTAAAAAACTTGCTATTGGCATTGCTGCCGCGGCAACGTTCTGTGTCGCCGCTGGCGTGCTATTAGCACCTCAATCGGGTAAAGAAACAAGAGCAGATCTGAAGAAGAAGGCTGAGCAGACGGTTGACAATACGAAAGAGCTTGTCACACAGAAGGTTGTAGAAGTGAAAGAGAAAGCCGCAAAAGCAGCTCAGGATATCAATGATGTAATAAATGAAGCAGGCAAAAAAAAGGCGGCAGTATCCGCTGATTTAAGTGAGGGCAAGCATGAAATTGAGAAGGATGTAGATTATACGGTCGGTAAAATCTACGATGATCTGAATAAGGTAAAGAAATGAGGTTGTTCATATGGTAATACAATTTACACTTCAGGAATTGGCCGGATTTCTATGCTTTGTATTGCTGGTTTTTATCGGGGTCTTGTTGATCACTCTTTTATGGAAGATTAACAAGATTGTCAGCACTTGCCGCAGTAAGCTTGACGAGAATGCAAAACTCTTTCAGCAGTCTATTCTTCCGCTTCCAGGCATTATGCAAAACACGGAGGAGATATGCAAGAATCTGAAAGATTCATCCGAGCATCTTCGTGTTGCTTTGCCACCGCTCCTAAAGGATGCTGAGTACATTTCGCATTCAACTGTCGAAGGCGTAGCATCAGCAAATGCTGCCATCTTGGCTGTTCGTACAGGTGTTGATGAGACCGTGACGACAATGAGAAAAGACGTCTCCGACCTAATGGATTACTTTCATTTAGCTTCGGAGATCATCAAAATACTCATGCATGCATTTTCCGGGAAAAAGTAATTCAGAAAAGGGTGGTGACGAGAATTCACATCAGACAGAAACTCGGCTGACTTCTAGTCGCTTCTCCTTTTTGTTTTTAAGTCGCGTTAGTATAATTGTCGCAGCAAGGAAGGCTGCCGCGATGAGGACGAGAATGATTGCGTTTTGCATGACGATGTCCTTGTCTCCGCCGCTTATTGCCTCTTTTAGCAGACGAACCGCGTAGGTCATTGGCATGAAAGGATACAGCACATTAAAGATCTTGGGGACTGTCTCCATAGGGAAGGTTCCTCCGCATGATGTCAACTGCAAAATCAGAAGTAATATGCTGGCGAATTTCCCGATATCTTTCAAATGAATCATGAAGAATTGTATGATTGATACAGAAACCAAGGAGAAAAGGCAGCATGCCATATAGTATAAGACAGGGTGCGCGACTGAAAGCCCAAGACATGTTTGAATCAGAACCCCGAGTACCATTGCCTGAACGATTCCAAGCCCTAAATAGATGAAGCTTCGAGCAATTTTCTTGTCAGAATTTTTGGATAGAATTGCGAATTTCCCATCACTGTCCAAAAAGGTACCAAGGAATATCATCAGCCCGCCGACCCAGAGGGAGAGCGACAGGAAGTAAGGTGCGAAGGCGGTTCCGTAATTTGACACGCTGTCAATTGGGGTTGATTCGATTTGTACGGAGGATGCTGCAAAATCGGATAAACCATCCAATGCTGCAGTAGACACAGCCGCATCTGAGGCGCTGTCGGAAACTGCGTTTTGCAACTGTGTGATGCCGTCACCTAGTGCCTTTGCGCCATCGGAAACATCTTGTGCTCCGCGAGCCGCAGAGCCAATACCATCACGTAGTGTTAATGCACCGCCAGATAACGTTTGTGCTCCATCGCTTACCTCTGTCGCTCCCGTGGAAAGGGATGAAGTTCCCTGTGCCAGTGTGGAAGCGCCAAGTGACAGAGAAGTGGCTCCTGTATTTACCGAGGTTACTCCTTGGGATAGTGTAAGGGCGCCCTCTGTGAGCAGCTGCGTAGCTTTGTACGCATCCGAGCTTCCAGAAGACAACTGATTCAGTCCAGAACTGAGCGTCTGTGAACCGTTAACAAGTGATTGCGACCCTTGCTTCACAGAAACAAGGCCATTTTCAATCTGCGTTAAGGCTGTGTTAATGTCCGCGAGATTACTCGTTTTGGTTGCAAGCATATCGGCGCCTGCTTGGATCATGGCCGCTCCCTGGTTAATCAAAGAACCGGAAGAGGAAAGATCATCAAGATTGATATCAACAGACGGATCTGTTAATGCTGCCATAAAAGCTGCAAAATCTGGGTCATCCATCAAAGAAGGATCAACATAAGTAGTGTAGTATTCTAGGTATGCCGTCGTATTTTGGGAAGATGTAATCAGCGTATCGATACTATCTGTATAACTTGTCAGATTCGATGCGAAGCTTTGGACGGCGGATTGAAGAGTTGCCGTGCTCGTGCTTAATTGACCAAGCCCTTGCGTGGAGGCTTCCAATGTCTGAACGCCGGAGAGAAGAGAATCAATTCCATTATCAAGCGAGACGGCGCCGGAGTACAGCGAGGCACCTCCGCTTGCCGACGCGCTCATACCTTGATTAAACGTATTCATCTTATCGGTCAGTGTTTGCAAATTTGTTGCAAGACTCGATGACCCTGAAAGCAATCCGTTTGTTCCCGCGGCAAGTTGCGCTGCACCAGTAGCCAATCCCTGAGCTCCGGTATTTACATCTTGAGCACCATCGGAGACGCTATCTGCTCCCGCTGAAAGTGCATCAGCACCCTCTTCAAGAGAACTTGCACCGCTTGTTACTGTGTCCATACCTGTTGATAGGTCAGCGGCACCCAACGACAGCGTATCACTTCCGTCCTGCAGCTCCGTAATGCCTGCAGACAAGTCGTTTAGTGATGCCGGAACGCTGCCAAGCTGACTTGAAAGGTTTGCGACAATCTCTGAACTAACCTGATCTCGAAGGGATTCTTCCATTTCGACGATTGCGCGGCTCATGATCTGACTTGCTAGATAATTCTTCTTTTCATTTGCTGAGAAGGTAATGGTAGCAGACGTCTTGTCTGTTGTTTCAGCGGACGCAATGTCACTGGAGAAATCTTCTGGGATTACGATCATCGCATAGTAGGTATCTAGTTCGGTTCCGGACGTGGCACTATCAAGTGTGGTGACAACAAAATTCAGCGAACCATCTTCTTGCAGCCTATCCACCATCTCGTTTCCAAGATTTCTATTCTCATTATTGATTAGGGCGCCATCGTCTTCATTTACGATTGCTATTGGCAAATCCGAAAGACGGCTGTATGGATCCCAGAAAGCACCTAAATAAAGATAGCTGTATAGAAGTGGAATGATAAGGATGCCGAGCATAACGGTGGCTCGTTTAAGTATTTGTGTGCCTCGTGATGACATAGTATGCATCTCCTTGTATGTCTTTATTTCGTGTGATTACTCTCGTTTGATAGCCTACCACGATATGAAGGACAAGGAATTATACAAAAACAATCACGCGTCTAAAAATTAGACACGTGTCATGATTTGTCGCATATGAGCGCCGTTTTATACTTCTGAAATGGTACTATTGGGCTCTGAAACTTCTTGGAAATACCTGCTGACGGCAAATTGCTTGCTGTCGTTGACGAGTGATCGCAGATGCTCTGCAAGATGCTCGGGGGACTCGTGCATGCCGTTTTTCGCCCATTGTGTGACAATACCGACAATGCCAAAAGTATAGAACTCTGCTATAAATGAAAGATTATCATACTTAATCTCGTGGCCATCGACAAGCTTTTGTATGATGTCGATCAGAAGCCCTCTTGTAGTTTTAAATAGATACTGGTGAAAGGTATCGCCAGCAGCTGATCGCAAAGTGGCTTGGAAGAAGATTTGCTCGCGTTTCATAATTGTGAGAATATCCGTCATCCTGTCGCCCCAATTCTCGAATGTCAGTTCTGTCGTGTTGGCAGAGATGATTTCGGTCGAATAAACCCAGTTGACTAAGTCATATTTATCAAGAAAATGATAATAGAAAGATTGACGGTTCATCCCACAGCCGTTAGCGATGTCGGCTATGGTTATTTTGTCAAATCCTTGACTTTTCAGCAAGATCTTTAGGCTTTCGGCTAGTGCTTTTTTCGTGATCGCTGATTCAGGCATAATGCATCACTCATTTCATCCATTCGTGCTATGCTTGTATCATCATACCACGATTACAAGTGGAATTCATTGTTGCTCATTTTCTGAAAAAGATATAAGATATATGCAGAAAAATAGAATCTTGCGGGTGTTAAGGGGTTAGAATGAACGACGAGTTAAAAGATATTGTATATAGCGACCTCTATCGTTTTACGGGAAATAAGAGACACCACAACAGGGTGTTCCTGACGTATGTTCAGGAGTGGTTGTCAAGTCCGGAATTCCGTTTTCTAAGTCAACTCCGTAAGACACAGTACTATTATTTCCAGACGCTGAACGTCGAGAAGAATTTCAAGTATTTCCGCAATCGCCTTAATTTCCAGGTCTATAGCCTTGGGCTGGATCGCATGTCACACAAGTATCATTTTCAGATTCCTTTTGAGACAAAAATCGGAAAAGGTCTATATATTGCTCACTACGGAAGAATCATTATTCATCCTCGATCTGTGATTGGGCACAATGTGAATATCTCCACGGGGGTGGTGATTGGGACGCAATTTCGCGGACCGCGCAAAGGCTCGCCAGATATTGGCAATTACGTTTGGATTGGAGCGAACGCTATTATTGTGGGTAATATTCGAATTGGTAATAATGTTCTGATTGCTCCTGGCGCTTATGTCAATTTTGATGTTCCGGATAACTCAATTGTTATCGGAAATCCTGGACTAATTCGCCGTTCGGCTGGCGCAACGCTTGGGTATATCAATAACACGATTCTTTTTGATGAATACAATGTAAGATCCGGAGAGCCTACGCGATGAAATCTGATGTGAGAGAATATCGACTTCCTGCATCGTTTTTCATGAATAACCGTAAGAAACTGGCGGCATGTCTTCCGGATCGGTTTGTAGCTGTCCTTTTCGCCGGAAATCCAGTATGTATGTCTGGTGATTCGGATTATCCATTTTATGCCAATCGTAATTTTTACTATTTTGCGGGAATCGAACAAGAAGAATCTGTTCTTGTACTTCTTCAAACCAAGGAAATGAAGATGGCTTCCTATCTGTTTATTCAGATTGCTGATGAACGTAAGGAGAGATGGCTGGGCAAACGACTGACCAAAGTCGATGCGAATACATATTCGGACATTGATGCGGTTATGGATCTGCCGTCACTTGATGATTTTCTTTTGCCTTATATATCGGATGAATCTCTCCCGATTGCGCTTGAGACGAATCTTTCACGCGGCCCAGGGAAGGCTTTCGAGAAGAGGGTGCTCTCTCAAAAGAAAGAGCGCGAATTGATTTCGCTTATGCCCATAATTTCCAAGCTTCGCATGATCAAGGAACCTTGTGAAATTGAAATGATCCGTATGGCTATACAGCTTACGGGCGATGTAATCAGGGAATTGATTCCATTGATTTCTCCCGGCGTGTCGGAACTTACGCTTACCTCTTCATTTGATTATTTCCTCGCAAGAAGAGGCTGTCTTGTCCCTGCGTTCCCGACGATTATCGCTGCTGGGGAGAATGCGCTGTGTCTTCACCATATGACGCCGTCTGGGGCGGCGCGAGAGGGCGATCTGATACAAATCGATGTCGGAGGCCGTGTTGGCGGGTTATGTGCGGATATATCACGCGTCTTCCCGGTTGTCGGAGAATTCTCTGCAAGACAACTTGCCCTATATCAAGCCGTAATCATGTGCCAGAAGGCGGCTGTGACGTATATTCGCCCAGGTGTGACGCTGGCACAAATCAATGACGTAACAAGAGAGACTGCAAAGCAAGAAATAGATAAAATGGGTTTATTTTCTGATAGTAAGTCTGAAGAGAAAGATGTATCAAAGTATTACTGGCACAGCGTCTCGCACCATTTGGGACATGATGTTCACGATGTCAGCGATCAGGATGCCTTGCTTTCTCCCGGTATGGTACTAACAGTAGAGCCCGGACTATATATCCCAGAATGGGGCATGGGTTTTCGAATTGAAGATGATGTTCTCGTAACTAGTGGAGGCTGTGAAGCCCTATCTGACGATCTTGTGCGTGAGGCAAATGATATTTGTGCTCAAATGAATCACTCCAAAAAGCGGGGTGAATAATTGTGTCAGGACAAGAGATCCTCTTACTGGTAACCTATGTCGTCCTTGCACTTCTCTTATTTTTTATTGTCATATACGGACTTCTTTGGCTCTTGTCATGGCGGATTTTCCATGGAATCTTTGATCGACCCTTTCCGCGGCCGATATATGACCGATCCCCGCAAACAATTAATCAGGAGACCATTTTTGGGCGCGGTCAGAATTGGTTCTACTCAAATCGGATGGATTTTCAAGATGTACAGATGACTTCATATGATGGGATTAAGTTATCCGCATACTACCGTGCCGCTGATCGAGCCACCAACAAGAAGCTTGTGGTTATTCTTCATGGCTGGAGAGACGCGCCGTCTGCCGTTGCTGCGTATGCGCAGTTATATCTTGAGAAGACGGACTGTCATATACTGATGCTCCATTTACGAGCACATGGCATGAGCCAAGGCGATTATATCGGCTATGGGCTTGCCGATAGCCAAGACCTGATTATGTGGATTACCTATATGAATAAGATCTTGAAAGGCCCCCTTGAGATTCTGATTCACGGATGGTCTATGGGAGCGGCAACAGCTATACTGGCGGCGGGAAGTAAAAGACTTCCTGAAAATGTCGTAGGGGTTGTGGCGGATTCTTCTTTTGATACGCTTGCTAACCAAATACGTTACATTATGCGGAAAAGATATCATTTGGCACCAAGATTTCTGCTTAAGATGGTCGATCACTTTGTCATTAAGAAACTTGGCTATTCGATCTTCATGGTATCTCCATATGCTAAGGCAAAAATGATTACGGTTCCACTTCTACTTATTCACGGCACAGAAGATACTTTTGTGCCTCCTCCGATGGGAGAAGCAATATATAGCCGCGTGCGTGCACCCAAGAGATTTCTTCTGATCGAGGGGGCAAAGCATGTTATGTCCTATGATACAGCACCATCTATCTATTCTTCCGAAGTCGAGCATTTTCTTAAAGTGTGTAAATTTTTAGAGTAAACAACCTGAGATGGTCCGCATGTTTTCGCTTTTTCATGATTTTTCGGTTAAGAGCATTTGGCTACAAGTCAAATGCTCTTAACATATTGCACAAAACAGTACCAAAATTTTCTGCGAATTGCATATTGCTGTTCGTTTTTTTTTTTTTTGTATAATCGACATTAATATCATTGACAGTATAACAATTACATAAGAAGAATGAATGTTTATGTTGCGCAACAT
>Ga0209373_10001598_pt1 | contig 25740 bp, 14 predicted proteins | sample Higcelweek5metaG_FD_187173 | JGI IMG/M metagenome (GOLD analysis project Ga0209373, IMG submission 187173) | Freshwater pond sediment microbial communities from the University of Edinburgh, under environmental carbon perturbations - High... | ecosystem: Environmental > Aquatic > Freshwater >... | reverse complement strand
TCTATTTTTTTGTAGGGGCACATCAGTTTAGCTCTTCTTTTTCGTCTATAGCGTGAAACACTCTTTCATTTACATACAAAAACTTGATATACTCTAAAAGTTATGATATACTTGCTTCAATTTATATTCTAACACTTATTGTATGGATCAAAACACTATGATTGTTTGGATTGTGGGGATAATAATAGGTTGTTTTTTACTGTATGGACTTTTCAGATCAAGTGCCTGAAAAATCATACTAGAAAAATTAGGAATACATATCGAAAAAGACAAGGAAGAATCAGAACAAATCATCACTGCGAGTGGTGTATCAACGGTAGAAGAGAATGTACAAGAAATTGTAGGAACATGAAAGCAAGTTATCACTGCAAGTGGTTTTGCAAAGGTAAAGAAGAATAAACAAAAAATAATCAACTAATCCCCTCTCAAGTAATGAATACACAAACAAAAAAATTGCATTACATCAAAAGACCAGTGCAAGACAGCATACTTCATCAAGCTCAAAATATTGAGAATTGACAAATATTTCTCCTTCACTGAGAATCAGGAGCAGGAAAAACGGTAATCCTTGAATACCTTCATGAACAAATTGGAAAGGGGTATTTATTTGAACTTGAGAGATTTTCAATTCTCAAAGACCCAAAGGCAGGTTTTATGGAATTTCTTTATGGGAAAAAGTTATTTGACTACAAACCAGAAATAAGGGTCATTATTGAGCAAAATATTCAAGCGAGTGGTTTTGCAAAAGTTGAAGGCAATGTACAAGAAATTCATATCCATCATTGACAACTTTCGGAATGACAAATCATCAGTGAAGTACTGAGTGCTTTTTGAAATTATCAAGAAGAATACATCTACTTTGATGCAATAGAAAATATTATGAAAGAAGAAGACTGGCATATTTTTCTCAATATTCTCGAAATTCTCCAAAAGAATTGAATAAAAATAATAATTACATCAAGAAATTGAGATGATGAATTTGATAACATCATTACTGAAAAAATTGAAAAATTTACTTTTTCAGAGGCTCAGGATTACATCACAATCAATTTTACCAAAATATCTTCAGAATATCAAGGAATCTTACTCAAGCTAGTAAGATTTTTTGATAAAATTAATCAAGAGCGTTACGATCCAATTATGTTAACCCTCTTTTATAGTCTCTACTATTTTAGTATAGACAACCTTATAAGCCAATTAAAAGAGTTTACCCAATCACCAGATGCAAATCTTTTTATTTTTGGTGACGAATATGTATGAAGGAAAAACTTTCACAGAAAAATAGAACGTCTTATCCTCCAAAAACTCTTTCATAAAGATGAACGTCTTCTTACCTTTTTTAAAAAAACCTTTCTCTTGAGATTTTATGAAAAAGATGTAGAGTATTTGCAAGATAGTAGCACAAACTCAGAGTGGTTAGCCTTTGAAATCTTTGCCTCTATTAACGGAAGAAAAATCAGAAATCCCCACACAAAAACCCTCCAATGGACTCTTCATGACAGTCTCTATCACATAATAGCCAAATACTTTCTTTCCGAGCTCTCACATCATCCAACTGAGTATGAAGAGGCAAGCAAGCAGTACTATCTTATCTTGGAATACTGGAAAGGGCACAGACTCGAAATGAATGTATGCTATGAATATATAATAAATGTTTGTAATGCTTGCCATCCATCTTGGTCTCGATCTACCTCCCCTGTCGAATTTGCTCGATTTATTCTTAATCTTGGATCTGAATTTTATAGTTTTTGATTCTTCCAAGAGGCAATTATATTCTATCAACAAGCTCTTAACATCCGTCTCGGTCTCCAACTCTCTGACCCAAGTAATAACTCTATCAAAAATGACATTGCCTTAGTCTACATGTACTTAGGGAATGTTTACGAATGTACTTGATTATATAAGAAGGCTATTGAACAGTTTCAACAGGTTCTTAACATCCGTCTCAGTCTCCAACTCTCTGACTCAAATAATAACTCTCTCAAAAATGACATTGCTAGAGTCTATAATAATTTAGGAATAGCATATAATGATACCTGAAAGCATGAGCAGGCTATAGAACAGTTTCAACAGGCTCTTAATATCCGCATCAATCTCCAACTAGTTGACCCTAATAATAACACTTTCGATAATGGTATTGCTAATATCTATAATAATTTAGGTTGGTCTTTAAATTGTATCTGAAAGTATGAGCAGGCTATAGTGCAGTATCAACAGGCTCTTGCTATCCATCGCAGTCTCCAACTCGTAACCCCTTATAATACCTCTAACAATAATGGTATTGCTAGAGTCTATTTGAACTTAGGGATTGCTTATAGACGTACCTGAATGTATGAGCAGGCTATAACACAGTATTATTTGGCTCTTCAGATCCGTCTCAGCCTCCAAATCGAAGACCCACTTAATAACTCCCTCAAGAATGATATCGCAAACGTCTATTTGAACTTAGGGAATGCTCTTTGAGATACATGAAAATATGAGCAGGCTATAAAGCAGTACCATTTGGCTCTTCAGATCCGTCTCAGCCTCCAAATCGAAGACCCACTTAATAACTCCCTCAAGAATAACATCGCTAAAGTCTATTGGTGATTAGGAATGGCTTACTATTATTGAGAAGAATTCAATTGTGGTCTCTATAATTTTCAGAAGAGTTTAAATATTTATCTAGAGATTCAAAAAAATGATACAGAAAATCTTTCTCTCCAAAATGATATCGCAAATGTGTACGCAAATCTTGCTGAAGTCTTGTTCGTGCTCTGAGAATATGAAGATGCCCAGACGCATCGGACATTCTCATACGAGAGTATAGTTATCAATGATTGAATGAAATCAACTGTTCTAGAATTAGAATTTTACCACTTCGCTCATCATAAAGATGAATACGTCAAACAAAGTGCCAAACAAAAAATTGAATCACTTCTTGACGAGTGAATCAATTCACATTGATGGAACTTCAAAGCAAATATTAAAAAAGCCATTCAAGATGGACATCCTGATAGGGCAACACTCGTGGAGTTGGCTACTCGTATCTCAGTCAATATTGATTATAGTGAGTTTTTGGAGGCAAGTAAAAATTATTGACTCTAGCAAAAAGATATGGTATTATTACAAATAATATGCTATATGATTTTTTAGAAGATGAAAGTTTTTTATTTCATATTTAATACTTATGACAAATACTAGCCATCACCAGTCTACAGAAAAAGAGACTTCTTCTGGATTTATTTATAAGGCACTAAAAATATTTTCAATTTTCTCTACAAAAAAAGAGACTCTTTCAGAATTCATCTACGGGAAATGAAAATCTATGTTTGTGTACTTTTCAGTATTTCTCCTATACACATTCATAACTCTTATTTGAGTAAGAGATGTGAATCTTTTCTATGATACCATTGGTATTAGTATGCCGTTATTTTGAACTTATATGCAAGTAGAAAATTTTGCATATCTTTTCCCTATTAGCATTTTTCTCTTTCATTACTATCTCGACAAAACTATTACATATAAAAAAATGGATATTGTTGTGTTTGAAAAATGAAGTTGACCTATTTGAGAAATATTCTTTGTATTTCAAGAATTTAAAAAGTACCTTTCAAACACATATATTATTAGAAAATTGCAAGCTTTAAAGGTAAAGATTCTTAGATACAAGAAGACTCTAAGAATTGTGATGAGATTTACACATGGTTATTATGCATTCATTTGGTTTATATTAGGAACTGTAGTGTTTTTCACTATTTCAGATAAGGTTAATGACTCAATCTGTTTAATATTGTACTTAGTCTTTGTTATATATCTTTTATTTAAACCTCTTGCGAAAGTTGATTTTGCTTATTGATTTTTCTATCTAGTTCCTTTTCTATTGTTAGTTTACTTCTATATTAGATTTGCTGATTTTCAAGATCAGATTCTATCGTCAACACACTTAGTATTATTGCTCTCATACTTATTCAGAATACTCAAAAGAGATTTGAGTAAAACTAGAGTACAGCTCATTTGAGGGGTTTTTATTTTATACCATATCTTCTTGCTATTTATTATTATTTCCCCCTCTAGTCTTCTACAAGTAAAAATTGGGGATATAAATTTCTTTGACTACAATAGTAACTATTCTATATACAAGGATAGAATATATAAGAACAACTGGACTTGGATATTTCCAAGTATTGAGGTTAAAACTAATGAAATGATTTACACTCCTGAAATATCTAAAATTGCAGATTATAAAGAATTTATGACTATCGGTATTGATGATATCCCTCAAGCTACTTTGGTTTATAGAAATTTTAATTTTGCATCATTGCCATGAGTGTTTTTACCCTATGCAAAAATTCATAATTCCAGTTTTCAATATGCAAATCTTGTTTGAGCTAATTTACACTGAAGTATATTAAGGGACACCTCTTTAATCTGAGCAATACTAATAAAAACAAATCTAAGTAATACTGACCTATACTGAACTAATTTCACAGATGCGTATGCTAGCTTTGCAAATATTTCTTGAGTACTTGCTAGAGATCCTATATTTTCAAACACTGATCTGAGAGGAGCTAACTTTAAATGAAGTTTCTTTTGGTGAGTAAAGTTTAATAGCAACACAAAAATTAATTGAATAAATTTAGATTGAAGCCTATTCTATAGTTCCACAGTTGATTGAATAAATAAAACTTGTCATAAAGACAATGAATATTCTTTAGTAGATTCTTTTTACTATTTAGATAGTTGAAGTGTGGACGACTTCACATGGGATATTGCAGATAAGAATTGGTTTCTTTCAGATGATATTAGTCATCAGTGAACTATGTTTCTTGGTTGAGATATTAACTATTCAAGTATCTCCAATTATAATAAAATGTGCTCAAATGATTCAATTATCAATGATGCTTTATACTTAGACTGAAATATCGTTAAATTTTCTCTAGATAGTGATGATTGGTATAATACAGTAGTACAACAAAGTTTGGAATCACAAGATATAGCTAGGAAAGTAGTTATGATGTTTAGCATTGTACTCCATAAGGAAAATATAGAAAATAGACATCAGATTTTACAATTAAGTAACAATTTTTGCCAGATGCTAAAAGATAATGAGCTATACCCAAATAACGAGGAAATTTATTGAACTTGTAAAGAACTCTCTTTTCTTACAAAGTAACACAAAAATAATATGGCTAAGATAATAAATACAACAAACAATCCTGAAATATTCGTCTTGTGAACTCAACATAGTTCAAAAAAATCACGTGATGATGTATCAAGAGTACTAGAGAATAAGTATGACATTATTCTTATCGAAGGATTAATCAAGGATAATATAAACTTTATCCATTGGCTAAAATCGCCATTCTTTTTATCATTTATGTCTGTTTGGAAAGTATGATCTGAGTTTAATGTTTTACTTGAAATCACTGAAGAAAAACAATACCCCGTGGCAACCATGGACTACACTTGGAGTGAGCTTGTTGAAAAAGATTGGAGATGGTATGATTACATTATATTTATCTTTGTACTTCTTTTACTCCCGTATATTTCATTTGAGACCCCATGGTATAATTTTGCATGAGTTGTTTCTGTGTTTTGTGTATTTGCTGTTCTTCTAAAAAGTTTCTCAAAATCAACATTTATTTACCTTTGCATTTTGCTTATCGGAGGAAGTTTGCTATGCTATATTTGAGTCTTCAATCTAATATGCTATTTTAGTTTCGCTGTTTTAATAACTACCCTCAGACTCATTTTTCAAAGTACGAGAGATAAACACTTTGTACTTAGAATCAACGAAGAAATCAATAAATGAAACGAAAAAATATTGGTGGTATGCTGAATGGCACATGCTAAAAGAATCAAGAAACAGTTCACAAATGTTACAGTGCTGTAACAGACACTTATGAAAAAATAATAGTTTTTAATTGTTTGTATTATCTGAAAAATGATCTAAATAGAGCATGTAATTCGCAACCTGAACATCTGGAATATCTATTGACAGTAAACTAATTACTGTATAACTCACATTCTCTATTATTCTCATTTCTATTGTTTCAGTTTTGTAAATTTCAAATGCGACATCTTTATATTTTATAAAAAGATAATGCCCGATTTTCCAATTTATTTTTTCTTGTTTATAATTAAGATGTATTTCATATCCCATGAAGGAATATTGTTTTACATCTTCAGATAATTCGCATATCCTCCAATCTAATTCATTAATAAAACCATAATCTCACAATATCGTATAGTCTTCTTTTTGGTTAGTTATTGAGAGTAATTCTTTATTCTTAACTGTTGTTTTTAAATAGTCCAAAATCTTATCCGCTTTATTTCAATCAAAATCACCATAATAATCGTCTCTTTGTTCAAAAAAATCATACTGCCGATAAAAACTTATAAGTATAAAGACAATATCTTCATCATTCAATCTTTCTATTTCAACATTATCAATTAGTTCACATAAAAATTCATAACTAGGTAAAATGTTAAATTTTACATGATAATCTTTCAGATCTTTCAAGAGCTTATCATACTTATTTCTGCTAAAATATCTTTCAACTAATTCTGGAAATTGTACCAATCTATTCTTTAATTCTTCACCTTCAATAATGATTATGTCATATTGTTTTTGTGATTCTATTTTACGAATCCATTCACGTGCACTTGTCGTTAGATAAGAAGTAATAAAAAAAATAAGGGAGTTGGGATTTTCTGCATCTGCCCAAGCAATCTTGGTCTGCAATTCTCCAACTGGCACTCCTCAAGATGAGTAATGTTTACATTCGATGAAATACTTTAGTTTTTTATCTTGTATCATTGACGTAAAAACATACCGTGCCTCAATATCTCTACCATTATCTGCACCTCACTGCTTCCATATCAAATTTCTAAAGTTATACTTAATCAATAAGTCGTAACAGAGATTCTCAAATTCTTTTGGTGTAATAGATTTGAAATCAATTTCATCAACAGTATACTTCATAAACAGACTGATTAATAAATACAAAAATTATACAGAAATTAAATCTTCTATAAATTTACTTAACATTCTAACCTCCACAAATTTAACATCTGAATCAAATAATGGGTAAGCAGTCCACCACGAACTTTCATTTGTGACAAACAATGATACAATTTGTGGAGTAGAGTTTGGTAAACTCCATCCTAGGTAGTTAAATATTGTTTTATAATTTTCAATGATGTATTTATCTCTAATTTCATGTTTTTGTAAATATCATTTCTGAAATGTTCAATTTTCTTTAATTCTTCAAAAAATCTTCTCTTTTATTCTACTCATATCCTTTAAACAATAGACATTATCAATAAATTTTGATTCAATATTTAGTATAATATTTTGATGTTCAATGAATGACAATACATCAAAATCTCATATATCCTCTGCCAACCCCTTATCAAACTTTCTAGGGTTTAGATTTCGTCTATTTTTCTGTGAATATTGTGATACTATTTTATTTATTAGAGTTTCTAATCATTTTGTGATTTTTTGATGAGTTTCTTCAAATAAGGTGTTAGTTGTAGGAGCATCAAAATTTGCAGGTAATTTGTAATCCTTGCATACTCTTTGCCATACTAAATTAGTCTTACTCGTTGAATATGGTCACCACAACATTTTTCTTTCGACAATTACAATTGGTTGTAATGTGTAACGGTATATTCTCTTATAGTATTCCCAAATCGGTAGATCATCATGTAGGGATTCAACTCATTTGTCTCATCTGGTTCTCATTATTCTAGTACTATCTAAAGTAATGAAAACTAATATCTTCCTTATTTGTTCTTTTCATAAATCTTTTATATTTTGTTTACAGACATATATGATTTCATCTTCAGTAGCAGAGTAATATGAAGCATCGCTAGTATTATTATAATTTCACCAATATGATAATATCTTTAATACCTCTTGTAAGTGTCTCATTGAAAAACCGAAGTCATCATTAAAAGCTGTATCTAATTTATCTAGAAAATTATTTTCATTTTCGGTTATGTTTGGCACGTGATGCTCATTTCATTCTATCCCCAAGTTAATTTTTTCTAGATAATGTCTGTAATTCTTAATTTTTGTCTTAAAATTATCTGGATAATTTATTGTAAGTACATAATCTTCATCAATCGAAATGCCTGATTCATCTATTCCATAATTTATCATATCACTTGCACCTTGTAAATTTAACAAAAAATCTATAAGAGATAATATGCTCTTCAAATTCTCTTCATTTAAAGATATCTTCTGTTCAGATCCTAATTGCACCATCTTTTCTATAAGAAATCTATAATTTTTCACTTCTCTAGAATATTCTGTATGATGATCAGAAAGTTCTTCTTCACTTATATAGTCTCTATCATCATTGATACTCTCTTGAACTACTACCCTATCTCTGAAGAAAACGTTATGTAAAGCATCATTTTTGGAAATAACAAATGAAATTGAAGTATTAAAATCATATTGCCACAACATACTTTCAATTTTGCTTTGAATAATTCATCTTATTTGATGAACGATTACTTTAGCTTTTTTATTATCAAATTTCCCGAATTGAATATTAGAGTCTCTCAATAAGATTGCAATTTCTTTTGTTACTTTTTTATATTCTTTTTCTGATAGTTTTATAACACTCTCATATTCTGGAAAGGATGCTTCTTTACACACCTGAAACATTGAATGTCGTCTTTTTTTTGTCTTATCTTTCTCTAGTAAATTGATAAGTGACATAGGTACTTCCGTTTTACAGAAGTATAATGCTAATACCTTTAAAAAAGCTAACAGTAAATTAATCTCTAAAGTTCTATTATCTTGACACTGCATAGCTTCAAATACAATTTCATCATTGAAAATAATATTTAGCATGATTCTGTTATCTCCACTCTCTATAATATCACGTACCTCCCACAAGATTTCTTTATCTTCAATATGAATAATCGCCTTATCTTTCATTTTATCTTTATTCAAACATAAATATGTATTTGAGTAGAAAATAATCTGAATAGTCATTTCGTCTCTAGATACTAGCAATTCGTTTATTTGATCCTGATATATATTAAGTTCATCAAGTAAAATATTCATCATTTGCTCAGAAACTTTACATTCTTTATTGGTCATATTGGAATCAAAAAACGCACTAATATAGATAGTATGTTTATTAATATCTGTACAAAAAAAGAAGTCTTTATATCTTTTTGAAATTAATACAACTCACTTATTACTATATGGCTCTATTCTCCAAGACATTGGATGTCATGATAAGTTATTATGTGGAAAAGATTTCCAAAAATTACTCAAGCTTTTATACCTAAAGTTTGTTCAGAAATGCGGATCGATAAATGACGCTGTTGGCTGAAATGCTCCTTGTGTTAATATTCAACAAGAATCAATATAAGCCCCAAAATTATCTAACGTAGATGAGCAGATACTATGATTGTCTGGGTTCTGAATAAAATTTAAAAAATCATTCAGTTGATTAGTATCACTAATCTCATCTATAATTGCTAGAAAACTATCAAGGGCGAAAAAATGTCACGGAAACTTCTTTGGAAGATGAATAATTCAATTCCACGAAGTATTTATAGAAGGGTGAATTAGAATTATGCTCAAAAGATACGATGGGTTGTAAATTTCTACTATCTCTCAAAGGTTATTTACGACATGTTTTAATCAATTACTTTTTACAAAATCAAACAATCAACTTAACATATCGTATATCTTAGACATATCTTCTTCTGAAGAAAAAATTGGGGTGTTATAAAATAATATCAATCTTTCATCACAAAATACCAATCAAGTAAATATAATATTGTTGAGAATACTAGTTTCTTCTAAAGGCATTATACACTCAAGAAAGTCCTGATTAGGTAATCTTTCTTTTATATAATGAGCTAGATTGTTAGTAATATTTTTATCAATCAATTTTTCATCAATCATGTTCTTTACATGAATATATTTTATATTCTCTCCCCATATATCATAAATAACGGTACAATATTTTCTGGGTAATACAGGGAAATACTTATCATTATTTTTTATAAAAAAGTATCTACAATTGATTCAATTATATGCATTATTAGCAAACTCGCTATAATCAATACGTTTTTTCACATTATCATAGGAATACAAATCTAATAACTTTTTATCAAAAATATCGTGTATGTTTTTATTTAGAAATTCTTTTGCTAATATCCAGAATTTTTTTGAAGGGAAATAAATATCTCATGGTGAAATACGTTTTCATGATTTACTATTTTTTAAATTATTTATAATATAGTTTTGAATTTGTAAGGTAAATTCAAATTCTTCACAAAAGGATCTATTTAGCACTTTTTTATAGGTTTCATCGTTTCAAACATGAATTAATTCTAAGGCTGAATAAAAACCATAAACATTGAGTAAATCAGCACCATAGAAGATTTTATAGCTTTTATCTTTAGAAAAATACTTTATTTCTCACCAATCCTGTTCAGGAATATGGTCTTCAATCATTGAAAAACTTGGGAGTTTTTTAAACAATCAGGTACAAAACTTTGTAAAATCTTGATATGAGGTTATATTATTAACTCATCTTAAATCCTCAAAGATTTCTTCATAAACGACATAGAGATATTGCATCTTAATTGGCGAAGCAATGTTTGGTAGATATAAATCTAATATAAAAAAAGACGTTAATAAATCTTCTCAACTATAGTGTTTAAAAAAGGCTATTAAGTTCCCTTTATTATCGTTCTCGTCTTTCATAAGTAATAACTTTAAAAATATTATCATTATAACAAAGCAAATTTATCTTCGATACATAGATAATTATTAAAAATAAAAAAAATCATTTCGTGCCTTATTTAAAAGAAGGCTTGGGATAATATGCTGTATAATGGTCAGCAACGTATTTGAAGTATTTTACAGAAATTTTGAGAGAACACAATACTTTTGAAGGAAAATATTTTTGGTAATATCAAGGTATGTTGTCATAAAATATCATTTTCTTTGTAAAAAGGATTCATTCAAGATGGAACGAAAATATAAGCACCCAAATGAGAAAAGAATAGTAAAACTTTTTACCTGCCTTGATTCACACAAGGTTCTCTTTTTACTGTATCACTGTCTTATTTTTTTAAACACTTTTCATAAAATCCTCATAATTTCATGGGTTTTTCTTCAAATATCTCCAGTCCCGCATCTTTAAAAGATCACAATATGTGGTCATTCCTGTCTCACTATATTGCTTTTTGGGGCGAAGTGAATTGGTTTTCTCTTTGATTTAAACTTTTTCTAATGAGCTACTAAAAAACTCATGCTATGAATTTTGATATAATTTCATTAACATAGTGTTATTATTTTACTTAATTCATTTGTTAGTGTTTAAATAATCTGATTTTATGTAAGTCTTTGGCAGTTCTTTTTACAATATTTTTTTATACTTCTTTTCACTCTGGATTTATCCAATGAACTATTTTCGCTAGCTCTCTTTCAGTTTTTTTAGGATTTTTTTTCATAAATTCCTCATCACTCCAATTTGGGTCTATTCCTCAAATATACTTAATCTGCAAGTATCTTATACAAAATACTCACTATTGAGCATCAAGCACAGCATCTATAAATACATCAGATCTTCTGTTGTCAAAAGATGTCTTCCTCCTTTTCTAACGTTTAAGTACTTTAATATATTCCACCTTTTCTGGTTTTATTATATATGTATGTTCCTCAGAACTTATTATCACTTTTTCCTTGCTGTTTTCTAATAGATATCATTGATGAATATTATTGTCAAATTTTATGCTTACATATTCAGAATATCTATTACTGATTAAATTTAATGTTAGAAATATTAATATTAATTCAAAATGAATATAAATAATGGATAATAAATTAAAGTTATAGTAAATTCAAATTATAGGAAGGCTAAAAGCTAGAACAAAAATCAATAAAATCAAATAGACTAAATAATCAAATCACACAAACATGCTTTCGATTTCTTGTAGAGCATTATTTCTTTCTCAACGAAATTCATAATCCAATTTTTTATTGAAGCTAAATAGATTAATGGTGGGAGTTTTTCTTCAATGTTGATTTATATACCTCAAAAATGCTATATTTTTGTAACCACACATATATTTTTTTCTCAGAAGAAAAACAGAAGGAGTAAGTATGCTTGAGATAATTAATACTATTGCAATTTCAAAATATCAAATTTTAAAGTATGGGAGAGTTAGTATAACTATGATAGACAGCCAATTTATTCCTATCATGATTTTCTTTATTGTAGAACGTTTTTCTTCAAAGAAGCTTGGAATTAATAGAAAATGAGTTAATACAAACAAGATAATAAAGAATATTTGTTGAGTTACTACTAGATAATCAAATCAATTTTTTTCTACTAAATATAGGATATAAAAAAGGTAGAAAAAAGAGAGAGAATTGTAAAGTAATATAAAGAGTCATCAATAATTAGCGTCGACTGTATTGCTTTCAAGTGAGAAAATTAACCCTTTCTTTCTTATAATAAATGCTAGAAAAATCAAATATGCAATAAAACTTGTAATAACCGCCTTTAAATTTGAATAAAGAAAGTTCATTATATTTTCAAAATATAAATAGTCCAAGAACATTTCAATTTGCTTTAGATGAAAAAGAAACAATAGTATTAATCAAAAAGCAAGAAAAAAAATTGATATAATAACTACAGTAAATGATCAATTCAAAGATTCAATATATTTTAATACAATCTTTTCATTAGCCTTTTCATTAATGCCTCATTCGTACTTTAATACCAATGTGGTGAATATCTTCTTTAAAAATTTCATACAATACATAATTAATTAAGAAAAATAAAATAATCTCACTAATTTATTGTTCCTGATAATATTCATTATATATTTCTATATATGCTTTGTGTCATAATTCTAGACCTTTTTCAAATATCATATTACAAGTTCTACAATTTTTTCAACCATATTTATCATACATAATTGAGAGCAAAACCTCTAAATAAGTATAAGCATATAATTGATAAACTCCACTATTTGAACTTTCTTGTAATTTCATAAGGGTTTTTATTCTATCTACAACTTCTGGTCACCTATATTCTAATACATCTTTCAGATATTCATTAATACTTCGATATAATCCCACGTGTTTAGAAACAGTTATCATCTTTTGAAAAACTTCTTTTTCGTAAAACATATCAAAGTATACTAATGAAATGTTTTTTTTATTGAATATACGATTTAATACACTGACAACACTCTTGTATTCATCTCTAATAGTCTCCTTATAATTATCAAGAATATATATAATTAGCTCAATTTCCTTCTCTAAAACTGTATGAGTAGAGATAATCTTGTTTTGAATTGCCAAACAAAATCACAATATTGCATCATGTGTTCAGATTCCTATAGAAACAAGTTTAACAAATATCTCTTTATATTCTTTTATGTAACCTTCATTTTGTTCATCTAAGCCATCTAGGATAACATATCCAAGCATTTCTCATACTCTACCTTGTATTTCTTTTTCATCAGACTCCAATAATCAATTCAATAATTTTAAATATAAATCCTTATTTTCAATGTATCATAAGCAACCGATACAATGATATACCAAAGACAAATCAATAGTTTTATTTCTTGAATATATGTAATTTTGAAGTATAGATCTCGCTAATTCTCTATTATCTTTCAAGAATAAAGGAACTTTAGAAATAAGAGTTGCTTGTATTCAATACATTTTATCATGTGATAGTTCATTAATTTTTGTTTTTAAATCTTCGTCATTTGGATAGTAATGTAAAAGAATAGAACACGTAATTGTTCACAATCACCTCACAGTATTCAATCACAAAGTGAGACCATCTTCTGAGTCCTTATTAGGATCACTATTATTTGCTAAATCTAACACTATTCATTTTACTCAAACATAAACTTCTTTATCTATTTTTGATATTTCTGCCGTAAATTCTCTTCATAAAAATTTATTATCATCTAGTATTCTTCATATTTCAAGTTTAGTAAGTGTATCATCTTCTTTTATTATGGAATAAACATCAACTAAATCTTTATAAAAAGTAATGTCTATCGAATCCATATATCTTTCTTTTGAATATTTAATAAATCAACTGAGAGTCAAACTTGCTAATATATATGCTTCTTTTCATTTTGAAGATATGTATGTATAAATATCATTAATTTGCTCTAAATTATTTCTAAAATATTCCTCAAAAATTCAAATATAATCATAGAGATCCCATCACTTCTCTCTATCCAATATATCATCACATTTTTTATATATACTTTCTAGCTTTTCTTTTTTTTTGAATTTCACAATATCTGATCTTTTTCTTCACCATGAAATTGTAGAGTTGAAACTAGCCTCAGATCTAAAAGATATGTTCAAACCTTCATGTGAAGCAATAAAATCAGATATTGTCTGTCCTCATTTCTTAGAAAGTTTAGATCTAGGAATAGTAGATAGTAAATAGGCTTGATTATATTCAAGTGATTTGAGATATTTATTTTCTAGTACATGGTTTTCAAATTCCTCGATATAATTATCTTCTTTATAAAACAAAAAACCAAAAATATCTTCTCACCATCTTCTTTGGAAAATATTTATAAAAGGTAGTATCTCCTTTTTATGTACTAATTCACGAATTAAATCAATATTCTTTTCTTTCTCATCAACCAAAGCAAAACTAATGAGTTCAAAATAAATAGAATAGTCTCATTTTTCAATTATATATTTAATAATTTCAATAAATAAGCCTCTGGTTTTCGGTGTTTTTCAAGCCTTTATTAATTCTTTTCACAGCGAAATAAATACATTTTCTTGTAAATTATTTATTCTATGCTTAGTTGATAAAATTACTTCAGGAAATGAATAATAACTTATATGATTTATTCAATTTATTTCAGACAGGGTACTCTTAGATATAGAATAATTATTATTTTCATAAAATAATTTTAGTAGTTTTCAGAAAAACTTGAAAGTAAGTTTATAGTCAATATATAGTATTTTTGAAAACACTTTTGGAAGATATCACGCCTCATCTACACTTGGACTTATAGTTACAAGTTTATCTGAGCCAGTTCAATCAAAGTCAAATAGATTCATCAGATTTTCGATTTCATAATTGTTGAATTTATCAATATTTTTTAATAAAAATTTAACTATAAAATCATGAGAAAATCTTTGTCAATTTTCAACAATTAAATGGATTAAAGCAACCATTAATGTAGTATCGAAAGAATTTAGTTTATTGTCTGATAGAACAATAGCAACTTGTCTAAAAATGAACTCATCTTCTGCATTCTTCAAAATATCTAAAAAAATATTTAATATTCTATTAACTATAACTGTATCTATATACAATTCTAAATAAGATATAATAGAAAGAAAGTTTTGATAACATTTATTACTTTGAAGAATTGGATCGATAAGTTTCAGAATTATTTCGTCTAATATTTCAAATTTGACCTCTCATATATTAACAAAGAAGTGAAAAATATAACTAGAATTTACTGAAATACTTTTATAAAATTTTTTAGATTCAGCATTTGTTAGACCTTTTATTTTGATTCTTTCTATATTTTTTAGAATATATGAATATGACTCCGAGAAAGTATCAAAATCAAAAGTGAAAGTTGAAACACCAACTGTTTTATGTTCATCATAATATATTTCTTTTATAACCTCTCGAAAAATTGGGTCTTCTTTGAATTCTTCAATATTGTCTTTTATAGCATCTTTTGCTAGTTTGTAGTTATCCTCTCTTAATAGATTAATAAGAAAATCATCAAATTCTTCTACAAATCATTCTAATACAACCTTTATCCGCTTAATCTCAGAAGGTGTTTTTTTTTCAATTACAACTAATAATGTATCAAATGTAATAATTTCATCATTTGTAAAATCAAATCAATTAATTGCTTCTGTATAATTATATTTTTTAGTTATTGAATGAGAAGTGCTAATAAATAGAAACTTCAACTTAGGATATTGTTTAGGTAAGATATTAACACCATTTATATTAAATCAACTTCTGTAGGTTTCTATTGAGTTATTTATATGAGTAGTAGTATTATCAATAGTAACTTGTACTCATATTCAATCTGCATTTCATAAATCGATTCAAGGAAAATTAATTTTATATTTTTCATTTAGATCCTCTAATCCCCAATCATAAACTACATTCAGAACATGTAATCAGAAATCCTCCCACTTTTGAAACTTTCGTCAATATTTCATTTTTCTCTCTAGTTCATGTCTCCTTATTATAGAATTTAGTATATTGGTAACTTGATCAAGATCTTTTTCTTTCATAATGAATATTTTGACGTATTAAATACTAAAATTAGTCTTCATAGAGCACTAAAAAAGATAGAAAAGTGAAGTTCTTTGTTTAGTTCACTATTATTCTTCTATTCACTAAATTTCTCGACAAAATTAAGCATTATTCTCTTTAATTTTTCATAAATATTTCCTCTTTCACGCAAAGATGGTTTTTTATTCATACAGTTTATGAATTCTTCTCTTAATGGAAGTCTTTCTGCATAAATATATGACTTCATTATATTTTCAAACATTTCAGGATTAATATCCTCATCTTTACATATCTTATCAAATTCCTTTACCTTCTCTTGAACCATAAAGTCCTCAAATTTCCCAGATACATTTCCATCTGAATGTATGAGATTTTGCTCGATAAATTTTTCAATCAATTCTTTTTTACTTCTCAATTTTACTGTTCAGGAAACTAAATCTAAGATAGCTTTTTTCCTTTTAGTAAAATCATTATTCTCCCCGTGAGAACCAAGTTTCGCCAAGAGTCATAAGATATAATCCAAAGTGATATCATCTCTTGCAATAAGTTCTAATTCAAAATCTATATTTTCCAAAATTGAAACCTTTTCTTTTGAGTGATCTGATTTTACCTTGTCATAAATATCTAAATATTTTGATTTAAAATCCTCATAAACCTGAGGTTCAATATTTAAGGATTCTGGATTAAATTCAAAGAAACTATCCAAAATATTTCTCAATCGTATAAGCTCTCTGAATGCTTTAACAAAGTCAAACTGGTCTTGTTCTGATTCCAATGAATTTACCTCATCTGGACTTTTAACAATATCTTGAAGCTTTCATAGAGATGTGTTAAAATATTCAATGTATTTTTCGAGCGATTCCATAAGAATGATTTCATTTGCATCTTTATTGGAAAAAAGAGCAATTGCCTCATCGACTTCTTTTTTCAAGTTCCTAAAACAAACGATATTACCTTGAGATTTTTTATCATTCAGTATCCTGTTTGTTCTTGAAAAAGCTTGAATTAAACCGTGATACCTCAAATTTTTATCTACATACAGAGTATTGAGTGTACTTACATCAAATCCTGTCAGGAACATATTCACTACTAGTAGAATATCAATCTCTCTCTTTTTTACTTTCTTTGCAATATCGTTGTAGTAGTTATAGAATCAGTCTTGATCTTTGGTAGAAAACTTCGTCCCAAAGAGTTTATTATAGTCCCCTATAAATTCTTCTAGCTTATCTTTTGTATGCACATCTATATTAGTGAATTCAAAATTTGTTTCATCAATTATTCCAGTCGCACCCTTGTCTTCCTCATTAACTCCATAACTGAATATAGTAGCGATTTTTAAATTACGATTTTTGCTTTTTAGTATTTCGTAGTATGGAATTAATATGTCTACCCTAGAAACACAAAATATCGCTGTAAAATCACGATTGTGAGTTTTTGAACCATGAATACCTAAAATATAATCTGACACCAAGGCAAGCCTCTCAGGTGACTCATATAACTCTTTCACATTAATTCATGCCACCTTCTCATCAAATCAATCGCCATCCTTCTCTTTTGACTTAAATGTATTTATGTATTCAATTGAAAATTTTAATACATTTTCATCTCTTATTGCATCAGTAATCACATACTTATGCAAACAATCATCAAACAAATCTTTTGTGGTTTTGAGGTTATTGTTGTTTTCGGCAAATATCGGAGTCCCTGTAAATCAAAACATTTGGTAAGAATTGAAAAAAAGCTTAATTTTTTTATGAGTTTCTCCAAATTGACTTCTATGACATTCGTCAAATATAAAAACAATCTTCTGATCCTTCAAACTATTCATTGTTTTAATATGCCTTTCTTTTGAAATAGCAGTGTTCAATTTTTGTATAGTAGTGACTATCAACTTTAGATTTGGATTATTAAACTGTTTTACTAAAGTTCGTGTATTATTTGTTCAGTCAATACTTCATTGGGAAAAACTATTAAATTCAGTGGTAGTTTGATAATCTAAATCTTTTCTATCTACTACAAAAACAACCTTATGAATGGAAGGCATCTTGGTAAGTATCTGACTTGCTTTGAAAGAAGTTAGAGTCTTTCAACTTCCAGTAGTATGCCAGATATATCCGTTCTTATTTGAGTTTTTGACCCTACTTATAATAGCCTCGCTTGCATAATATTGATACGGTCTCAAAATCATAAGTATATTTGATGTTTCATTGAGAACTGTATATCTTGTTATCATTTTAGAGAGATGGCATGGTTCCAAAAATAACGACGTAAATTCATCAAGCTTTGAGATAATTGAATTATCTTCTTTTGCCCAAAAAAAAGTCTGTTTGAAACTTTGTTTCCTATTATTGGCTAGATACTTCGTATTTACTCAATTACTGATAACAAATATTTGAATGTATTGAAAAAGTCAATGTCATGCCCAAAAACTATGCTTGTGATAACGTCCTATTTGATTAAAAGCCTCTTTCAATTCAAGACCTCTTCTCTTTAATTCAATAGCAACCATAGGTATTCCATTTATCAAGAGAGTAACATCATAGCGGTTTTTCCACGTTCAATCTATTTTTACTTGATTAGTGACTTGGTACTCATTTTGACACCAGTTCTCCATATCTATGAACTCAATGTATCTAGACTCACCATTATCAAGTTCTAAACACATTTTATCTCTCAAAACTTTCGCTCTCTCATACACACCTCATTTATTGAGATGATTGAGGATTTTATCAAATTCTCATTGAGATAAGTCAACTCCCCCTAAAGATTTGTAATTATGTATCTCAATTTGTCTCTTTAGATTCACTAGAAGTTCTTTTTCTCCCTTTATTGGGACATACTCATATTCAAGTCATTTGAGTTGAAGTATCAAGTTTTCTTCAAGTTGTGCTTCGGTTTGTATAGTGTTCATTGAGAATGAGATTTAGTGATATTTTTTACTTAGTCCACTTTTCATAAATGGTTTTTAATTTTGGACTAACAGTAGAAACGTCGATTCCTGAAATAAGAGTTTTAAAGAAATTGCTATAAATGCCTCAATATGAGATAATTCTTCATACGTCAGTATTTCTGTTCTCTGATAATTTTAAAGCAATGTCTACTTCTTTTGGAGAAAAATTGGAAACTAATTTTTTATAATATGGAAACGCTTTACTAGAGATTCAATATCAATTTCACATACCACATATTAAAACAGTTTCTACAAATCTTTCTTGTGCTGTTCAAGGAACTGATGCTCAAGTAGTTAATTCATATAATCTTTCAGCAAATGGAGGTTCATTATAAAAATTATTCATAGCATAATGCACATCTAATAAATTCTTACAGGCTTTAACTATTATAGCATGTCTTTCACTTTCTCATAATAATTCTAAATTTCAAATTTTTTCAAAAAATTGTTGAGAAGCATAAGTACTTTGTTTATTTCATTTTATTATATAATTTTGATGTGATTCTAATAAATTAGATTTAATTATAGGTGTGACAATATCATTTAAAGATATATAAATATTAAGTGCATTAACTCTTGTTTCTTCATTACTATTTGGATCACAATAAATTCAGTATAAAGTTCAAAAAAGTAATTCTCTTTGTGCTTCATGAGTGGCTCTTAATTTTTGAGACCAAGTTTTAATTTGTTCATCATCATATTTTTGAGCTTTTAATGATAAAATAAATTCTCATATATTTACTCAAATAGGATTTGTTTCGTTTGAAAGTCAATATTTTACACATCTATTTGTAAAATTAATTAATTCATATTCATCTAATTCTCAAATTGGTGGATGAGCAGCAGAAAAATAATTTCTTATATCTCTACATTGATCTAAATGAAAAAATGCTTCTTCTGTTATTAGGTTTAATCTTAAAACTAGTGTTAGAAGTTCTGAATCTTTTAAATCATTTAATTTAGTTTCATCAAAATCTTTTTTATCTGTAATTTCTCCTACTATAGATAATCAAAATCTTTTTATTTTATTTCTTAATTCGCTTATCATTTCATTCCAAATATAATTTATTCAACTGTCAAATAAGCCACAAGATACTGCTATACACATTTTTACAACTCATTTTGTTATTAACTCATTTGGGATATTCGTTAATACTCTTGGTAATGAAGTCCATGCATATTGTATTTGTTCATCAGAAGCAATAATATCTCTGGGAACTTTTAAGGCATTAGTTATTTCAATAAGATAATTACTAGTATCTTTTGCTATATTTGGTAAAATAATTGATTTCTCTGTTGTCATAAATCACAAAATTAAAATATAAACTAACTAAACAAACATCCCTTGCAACAAACCTTTTTTAAACTCTTCCATTTTTGCTAACTTTTCTCAAACTTTTTCAATTTTTTCATCAATTCCAGATAAAAAATCTGCGATTTTTTCTTGTTCTTTTAAAGTTGGAAGATTAACTTTTATTGATGAAAATGATTTTACTGAAATAGTAAATCTAGTACTTCAAGTTGAAAGTTTGGCTAATTGATTTAAAATTTCAGGAATATTACAAAAATAGTGTGAATATAAAATATTTAATTGTATTTTTGGTCTAAATCTCATTAAATGATAACTATAAACACAATTATCTAAATCTTCAAATATTACAACAGAATGTCATATATCATCTGGAGTTTCAGAAGAAGGAGTAAAAAGAATATCTAATTTTTTTAAATTATTACTTAAAATTTGAGAATCTTTAGCAGTAACTATTTGTAATTTATCTTTGTTTGAATTATTTATTGATTCATGTCTATAAACATTCATGTAATTTACTAAATAAACTTCATTTTCTCAATCTCTTGTAATTTTATCTATACTACTTGTTTGAAAATCTCAAATCTCTCCCAACTTCTTCTCCTCCCAAACTCCAAAATCCTTTCAATTCTCATCTTTAAATCGTAATTCTTGACTAAAAATCTTTTGCATAACTCATTTTTTATACTCTTCAAGATTTTTCTTTTTTTCTTTAATTTTTTCTATTTTTTCATCAACGGATGAGAGAAAAGAAGCAATTTTTTGTTGTTCTGGGAGAGAAGGAAGATTAAGTTTTATATTTTTTAATTCTCATGTTGTAAATCATTTAATTGAAGTTCATTGATTAAATTGAATTAATTTTTTCGTAATATTTTTGAATAAATAAGCTAAGAAAACATTACTATTTGAACTATTTGGAATCAAATTAGTAAAGTCTTGACTAGTACATAAGTCTTTTTGATTTATAGCAATTTTTCATACTCAAACTCTTGAGACAATTATTACAGAATTTTTTGGAATTACTTTTGTAGCTGATTTTTCTATTGCTCTTTTCGTAATAAACTTACTTTCATTTATTTTGTAAATAGAGTTTTCTAGTAAGTCAGAGCTTGAAATCCATAAAATATCCCCTTTCCAAAATTCTCTTTCTTTTGTAGTTGGTGTTCATCATCACCTAAACTCTCATAATTTTTCTCATTTCTTTTCTTCCCATTCTCAAGAAAATTCTTTAAATCTTATTTTTGGAATTTTTAGTTTTGTTGTCATATTTTAGTTTATTTAGTAGTTCAAGTTTGTGTAATATTAATATTCTCAATAGTTTCTTGTATTCTTTCAGCTTTATTTTCTGCTTTTTGTACTTTATAATCTATATAGTTATTTATTCATTCTTCCACTCATTTATTCACTTTTTCTTTATTTCAAGTTGTTATATATTCCCATGTATTACTCGCACATTTTTTTGAGAAATCAAACTCAAAGAAAATACAATTTTTCGGATAATACCAAAAAACAAATTGAATTACTGAAATTATAAAAAATAGAATTACTCATATTCATATGATTATCCAAATTAAAGGTATTCATTTATTATATTTTTTTCACATAAATACTTTTTAATTATAAAAATGGGCTTTTAATTCATAATTCTTCACAATAATTTCTAATTTTTTCATCTATTTCTTTGCTTTCATTTTCTATTTCTTGAAGTCTCAGAGCCACTTGCTCTAAATCGACCTTTTCTTCCTCTTCAAAAGTATCTACATAACGAGGAATATTCAAATTATAATCGTTTTCTTTTATTTCTTCTAAACTCGCTTTATGAGAGTATTTTTCAATTTCTTCTCTTTTTTTGTATGTTGTAATTATTCTTTCTATATCTTCTTCTCTCAACCTATTTTGATTCTTTTGTTTTTCAAAATCATTTGAAGCATTGATAAACAAAATATCTTCTGGGTCTTGCCTACATTTTTTGAATACAAGAATACAAGTAGGAATCGTTGTTCCAAAAAATATATTAGATGGGAGCCCTATAACTGCATCTAAATAATTTCTGTTTTCAATTAAATACTTCCTAATGTGCCCCTCGCTAGCTCATCTAAAAAGTACACCATGTGGAACAACGCATGCCATGGTTCAATTATCATCGAGATGGTAAATCATGTGTTGAATGAATGCAAAGTCAGCCTTAGTAGCAGGAGCTAGTTTTCCATAGGCACTAAATCTATCATCACTTAATTTCAGAATATCTGCTTTCCAATCTGCCGAAAATGGAGGATTAGCAACAATAGCCTCAAACTTCTTTCATAGATGTTCTGGATGTTGTAAAGTGTCTCAGTTCTTAATATTAAACCTTCTGTAATTCACATCATGAAGAATCATATTCATTCGAGCAAGATTGTATGTGGTATTATTTAATTCTTGCCCATAGAAAACACTTACTTCCTGCACTTCTTTAGCAACACGCAAAAGCAAAGACCCACTTCAACAAGTTGGGTCATAAACACTCTTTAATTTACTTTTGCTTGAGGTAACTAGCTTTGCTAGTATTTTCGATACTTCTTGTGGAGTATAAAACTCTCATGCTTTCTTCCCTGCTCCACTTGCAAATTTCCCTATCAAATATTCATAAGCATCTCCCAGAACATCAATTTTAATGTCTTCAAGATTGAAATCAATCTTATCTAAATGTCACATGACTCTTGAAATAAGTTCATTTTTCTGAGAGACGGTTTTCCCTAGTTTTTGGGAGGTTAAATCAAGGTCAGCAAAAAGATTATCGAATTCATCCTCACTTGCTGTTCACATAGTAGACGACTCAATATTTTTAAGAATTCTTGTAAGATCTTCAAGTATAAAATTATCTGACTCATTTTCTCCTGTACTATTTCATTTTTTCGCAACTTGAGAAAAAAGCTCTTGGGGATAGAGAAAATATCATAAATCATCGATACATTCTACCTTAATTGCTTGAATTAATTCTTGAATTTCTTTACTACTTCCTAGTAATTCTTTATATGTTTTAATTTCTCATCATTCCTTCAGTAATTTATCAGCTTTGAGTGATATCTTCTCAGAAAGGTATTTGTAGAAAATAAATCAAAGTATATAATCACGAAATTCATCTGCATTCATTTTTCATCTCAAAGTATCAGCAATATTCCAAAGTTGTTTTTCTAATTGTTGTTTTTGTTCTTCAGACATGGTTAGCAAAATTTTACAAAAATAAAAAGTCCCCTAGATTTTTAAAAAATACACAAAGGATAAAGCACTTTTTGAATTATACTCAATTCAATTAGTTATTCAATTTTTTTATAAAAAGCCTCCTTCAAATACCCATAAACAACATCCAATTCCCAACCAATAACCTCTCAACTCATTTTCTCGGTTTTCACAAAGTTTCAACAAGACATTTTATTTTCGATTTTTATTTTTAATTTTTCCATATAATAATGTTTGTCTCCTTGATTATAAACGAAAAGAGTTTTCTAAAACTCTCTGATAAACCCTGTTTAATCCTCTCCCCTTCACCAATTTTTACAAATGCTTAAAATACCTCCGCACAGCATCGAAGCTGAGCAGTCCGTGCTTTGAAGTCTTTTGATAGATAAAGATGGTTTTCTGATTATCTCTGACATCCTTTCCAAAGAAGATTTCTATGATGAAAGAAATGCTAAAATCTATGAGGTGATGCTCGAACTCTATTCCAAAAACAAACCGATAGATATTATCACCGTACGTGAAAGACTCGATGACAGAGGAATGCTTGAGGACATCTGAGGAATAGAATATATTATCGAACTCACCGAAATCGTGCCAACGAGTTCCAATATCTTTGAATATTCACAAATAGTAAAAAATAAATCCGTCAATCGTAAGCTGATCAAAGCAGGAAATGAAATCATTCTCAATGGGTATGACGAAGCAAAAAACGTCAATGAACTCCTCGAAATGAGTGAAAAGGCTCTTTTTACCGTGACACAAATCTTTATCAAAAATAAACTCGTCCATATCTCAGAAATCCTCAATTCAAGATTTGAAGAATTTGCCGAAGTTCATGAAAATCCAGAAACCGTAAAAAATCATCGTCTCTATACAGGTTTCCCATCACTCGACAACACGCTCTGAGGTTTGAAACCTTGAGATATGGTGATCTTAGCCGCTCGTCCGAGTATGTGAAAAACAGCTTTCTCCCTCAATCTTGCCCAAAATATCGGTTTTCATGGAAAAAATGTTGCTATCTTCTCCCTAGAAATGAGTAAAGAACAACTCACAGATAGAATGATTGCTTCCAGTATCGGGATCAATAGTTGGAAACTCGCAAAATGAGAGCTCGAAGATGATGAATTTGCCAAGCTCTGAGAGGCTATGGAAAAGCTTTCTCAAGCAAATATCTACATCGATGATAGTGCATGAGGGAATTTGCTTGACCTCAAGAGTAAAGCCAGAAGACTCAAGCTCGAAGCAGGGCTTGATCTCATCGTTATTGATTATCTTCAACTCATGAGCAACGGAAACTCCCTCAATCGTGTACAGGAGATCTCAGAAATTTCCAGAGGAATCAAATCACTTGCAAGGGAACTCGCTATTCCAATCATTGCACTTTCACAGCTCTCACGTGCAGTTGAATCAAGAATGGACAAAAAACCGATACTCTCAGACCTGAGAGAATCATGATCTATAGAACAAGATGCTGATATCGTGATGATGCTCTATCGTGAGGATTACTATGATGAATTCACAGAAAAAAAATGAGTAACTGATATTCTCGTGAGAAAAAATAGAAATGGTCCAACGGGAAATCTAGAGCTGATGTTTGATCGTACCAAGCAAAAATTTATTGAGATTGATAAACAGCACGATATGAAATAACTGATAGCAAAAAAAGAGTAATCTGCTCACTCAAAAATTAAATACCATTTTTCATATTTGTTAAATGTCATCTTTCATCTTTGTTAAATACCATTTTTCATATTTGTTAAATATCCAATTTCTATCATAGCCGAAAAAATGACTTGAAAAAAGCAAAATAATTAATATAATGTTAATTGTGCTATAATTAGTTTGTTAAATATATGATTATGAATTATGAAAAAACACATCTTTTGAATCCAAGTTTTGATTCAAAGTTAATCAACCTGATTTTAGAGTTAGAACACCTAAGAAAAAGAGAACTGACA
>Ga0209373_10001597_pt1 | contig 25748 bp, 25 predicted proteins | sample Higcelweek5metaG_FD_187173 | JGI IMG/M metagenome (GOLD analysis project Ga0209373, IMG submission 187173) | Freshwater pond sediment microbial communities from the University of Edinburgh, under environmental carbon perturbations - High... | ecosystem: Environmental > Aquatic > Freshwater >... | reverse complement strand
GGTTTCGGCCAGGGAGTGCTGAACCTTGTTGGTCTGCCGAGGGTCGGCCAGGGCGACGAATACGTCCGTGATGGGCATGGGAAGAGAGGGCATGCGCAGGTGCTCAAATATCCCATTGATACAGTCTCGTGATCACGACTTCAAATGCGAGGCGTTCGCTTCATGCGATTGCCCTGACCGGACGGGTCACACCACCATCGGTCGGAGCGGAAGCCGCCTCAGGCGGGGTTCCTGGGCGCTCCCTCCAGCCGCGCGCCCCGCCTGAGCAGCTCCGCCAGACGCTGCCCCGCCCGCCCCAGCGGCTTGTCCAGCCGCTGCACCAGCACCGGCGTGAAGCGGTAGCGCGAGCCGCCCCGGTAGCGCACCTCCACCAGCTCGCCGCGCGCCAGCTGGTCGGCCACCAGGTACAACGGCATCCAGCCGAAGCCCAGCCCCATGTGCAGCGCCTGCTGCTTGGCGGAAAAACCCGAGAGGTAGTACACCCGGTCGCCGCCGAACATGTGGCGGTCGTCGCCGCGGTCGCTGGAGTCCTGCACCGTGAGTTCCACATGCTCCTGCAGCAGGGCCAGACCCACCTCGCCGGCGGCGGCCAGCGGGTGCCCGGGCGAGGTGCACAGCACGCACTCGATCTCCGGCAGCGGCTCGGCGTGCAGCAGGCGGTCGGGCTCGTAGTCCTTGACGATCATCAGGTCGGCGCGCTCCTTCTCGAAGCGGTACTGCACGCCGAACATGAACTCGATCTTCACCTGCACGCGGGTCGGCACATGCTCGTCGGCGAGGGCCTTGAGCGCCAGGAACACCGCATCGAGCGGCAGGATGCCGTCGGCCACCAGCAGCAGGCGCGGCTCCCAGCCGTCGATGAACTGGCGGGCCAGCGCCTCGAAGCGGTCGGCATGCCCGAGCAGGCGGCGGCCCTCGGCGAGCAGCGCCTCGCCGGCCGGGGTGAGGCGCACCCGGTAGCCCTCGCGGTCGAGCAGCGGCAGACCGAGCTGCTCCTCCAGCTTGCGCACCTGGTAGCTGACCGCCGACTGGACCTTGTGCAGGTGCTGGGCGGCGCGGCCGAAGCCGCCGTGGCGCACCACCGCGTCGAGCGCGACCAGGGATTCGAGATCGATGGACACAGAGCAACCCTCCCGGCCAACACCATCTATATTTCAGATCAACAAAGACGGATATTTCCGCTTTTTTAGATATAGATCAATACCTAAAGTCGCAATCGTGCGCTGCCCACTCCCTTTCGGCGGTAGTCCAACATCCAAGGAGATGCGACATGAACGACAAGAATCCCATCGGCCTGCGCGGCATCGAGTTCACCGAATTCACCGGCGAGGCGCTCGAACAGCTCGACGCCCTGTTCTGGGCCTTCGGCTTCTCGAAGAAGCACCGCCACCCGACGCTCGACATCACCTGCTACAACCAGAACGGCATCAATTTCCTGCTCAACGGCGAGCGCGAAGGCTTCTCCGGCCGCTTCGCGAAAGCCCACGGCCCGTCGATCAGCTCCATGGGCTGGCGCGTCGACGATGCCGCGTTCGCCCGGCAGGAAGCCGTGCGCCGCGGCGCGCGTCCGGCCGAGCCGAAGGACTGCGACCTGCCCTACCCGGCCATCTATGGCATCGGCGACAGCCTGATCTATTTCATCGAGCGCTTCGGCACCAAAGGCTCGATCTACGACACCGATTTCGTCCCGCTCGACCAGCCGAAGCTCCAGGCGGACAAGGGCTTTCTGGAAATCGACCACCTGACCAACAACGTGCCGCAGGGCCAGATGGAAAAGTGGGGCGCCTTCTACAAGGAAATCTTCGGCTTCACCGAAGTGCGCTACTTCGACATCAAGGGCGTGAAGACCGGCCTGACCAGTTACGCGCTGCGCTCGCCGGACGGCAGCTTCTGCATCCCGATCAACCAGCCGAAGGACGACAAGGACCAGATCTCCGAGTACCTGACCGAGTACAACGGTCCGGGCGTGCAGCACCTGGCCTTCAGCACCAACGACATCCTCGCCTCGCTGGACGCCATGAAGGGCGGCCCGATCGAGATGCTCGACATCGACGCGAACTACTACGACGACGTGTTCCGGCGCCTGCCGAACGTGCGCGAGGACAAGGACCGCATCCGCGGCCACCACGTGCTGGTCGACGGCGACCAGGACGGCTACCTGCTGCAGATCTTCACCAAGAACATCATCGGCCCGATCTTCGTCGAGATCATCCAGCGCGAGAACAACCTGAGCTTCGGCGAAGGCAACTTCGGCGCCCTGTTCCGCTCGATCGAGAAAGACCAGGAACGCCGCGGCGTAATCTGACCCGTAGACCAGGAGAGAGTCCATGAGCCTGTTGCAAGGTATCCATCACGCGGCCTATCGCTGCCGCGACGCAAAGCAGACCATCGAGTTCTACCGAGAAGCGCTCGGCATGGATCTGATGCTGGCGATTTCCGAGGACCGGGTGCCCTCGACCAAGGAGCCCGATCCCTACATGCACATCTTCCTCGACGCAGGCGCCGGCAACGTGCTGGCCTTCTTCGAGATCCCCAACTCGCCGCCGATGGGCCGCGACGAGAACACCCCGGCCTGGGTCCAGCACATCGCCTTCCGGGTGGCCGACATGGACACCCTGCTGACCACCAGGGAGCGTCTGAAGTCGCTGGGCATCGAGGTGCTCGGGCCGACCAACCACGAAATGTTCCAGTCGATCTACTTCGTCGACCCGAACGGCCACCGCATCGAGCTGGCGGCCGATACCGTGGAACCCGGCGTGCTGGAGAAACTGCACGAGCTGGCCGGCCCGATGGTCGAGGAATGGAGCCGCACCCGCAGCACCGTTCGCCATGCGGCCTTTCTGCACGAGAAGGAATTCTCCGCCGACCATTGACCGGCAGAGGCCGCGCCGCGACCGCCTGACCTGCAGCCTGCCGGTGGCCGAAGGCCGCCGGTGCGATCCCTCGTCCGGGCGGGCGGCAGGCATTTGGCGACCGGGGCCGCTCCCGCCACGCTAAGGTTCAAGTACCACGGCATGCCTTTCGACAACCCCGCGGACAGCTGCGGCGCTCGCCGGCCGGGTCCACAGGAAAAACAGGAAGACCCCATGAACAACGCTCCGCTGCTCGATGCCACCCACGACCCGGCGCTGCACAGCTGGGTCGCCTCGGCCAATGACGCCGCGACCGATTTCCCGATCCAGAACCTGCCCTACGGCCGCTTCCGCCGCGCCGGCAGCGACGAGTCCTGGCGGATCGGCGTGGCCATCGGCGACCAGATTCTCGACCTCGCCCGCGCGGCCGCAGCCGGTGGCTGGAGCGGCGAGGTGCAGGCCGCGCTCACGCCGCTCGCCGCAGGCGACCTCAACGCCTTCATGGCCCAGGGACCCGACGTCCGCCGCCGCGTGCGCGCCGAATTATCCGCGGCGCTGAGCGCCGGCAGCCCGCACCAGGCCGACCTCGCCGGCGCCCTGCTGCCCCAGGCCGCAGCCGAATACGACCTGCCCTGCCGCATCAACGACTACACCGACTTCTACACCGGCATCCACCACGCCACCACGGTCGGCTGCCTGTTCCGCCCGGACAACCCGCTGCTGCCCAACTACAAGTGGATTCCCATCGGCTACCACGGCCGCAGCTCGTCGATCGGCGTATCCGGCCAGAGCTTCCACCGCCCGCGCGGCCAGGTGAAGGCGCCCGACGCCGAGCGCCCCGAATTCGTGCCCTGCCGCCGCCTCGACTACGAGCTGGAGCTGGGCGTGCTGGTCGGCCGCGCCAACGCCCTCGGCGAGCCGGTGCCGATGGATGCGGCTGAGGACCACCTGTTCGGCGCCGTGCTGCTCAACGACTGGTCGGCGCGCGACATCCAGGCCTGGGAATACCAGCCGCTCGGCCCGTTCCTGGCCAAGAACTTCGCCAGCACCATTTCCCCCTGGGTGGTGACCCTGGACGCCCTGGCACCCTTCCGCGCGCCCTTCGTGCGTCCGGCCGGCGATCCGCAGCCGCTGCCCTACCTCGACAGCGCCTTCAACCGCGACTCCGGCGCCCTCGACCTGCGCTTCGAGGTGCTGCTGCAGACCGCCGCCATGCGCGAACGCGGCGAGGCGCCGCACACGCTCATGGAGAGCAACTTCCGCGACGCCTACTGGACCATGGCGCAGATGCTCGCCCACCACACCGTGGGCGGCTGCAACCTGCAGCCCGGCGATCTGCTCGGCAGCGGCACGCAATCGGGACCTGCGCCCGGCGAGGGCGGCTCGCTGCTGGAACTGACCCTCGGCGGCAAGCAGTCGCTCACCCTGCCGGGCGGCGAGACCCGCACCTTCCTGGCGGACGGCGACACGGTGATCCTGCGCGGCCACTGCGAGCGCGAAGGCGCCCGCCGCATCGGCTTCGGCGACTGCGCTGGCACCGTGCTGCCGGCCCGCGAGGTGCGCCCATGATCCGCCTCTACAGCGCCGCGCGCTCCTCGGCCTCGTTCCGCGTGCGCATCGCCCTCAACCTCAAGGGCCTGGACTACGAGTACGCGGCAGTCGACCTGCGCGGTGGCGAGCAGCTCGGCGAGGCCTTCCGCGCCGTCAACCCGGCCGCCCTGGTGCCGGTACTGGAGATCGACGGGCAGCGCCTGGTGCAGTCGCTGGCCATCCTCGAGTACCTCGAGGAAACCCGCCCCGAACCGCCCCTGCTGCCGCGCGAGCCGGCGGCGCGGGCACGGGTGCGGGCCGCCGCCCTGGCCGTCGCCTGCGACATCCACCCGATCAACAACCTGCGGGTGCTCGGCTACCTCGGCCGCGAGCTGCAAGCCGGCGAGGCGGCCCGCAACGCCTGGTACCGCCACTGGGTGGTCGACGGCCTGGCCCAGCTCGAGGCGCAGGTGCGCGCCGGCGGCGCCCACGGCCGCTTCATCGAGGGCGACCGGCCGGGCCTGGCCGACCTCTGCCTGGTGCCGCAGATCTTCAACGCCCGGCGCTTCGACGCCCGGCTCGACCATGTGCCGCTGCTGATGGGCATCTTCGACGAATGCATGGCCCTGCCCGCCTTCGCCGACGCCCAGTGGGAGCGGCAGCCGGACTTCGTCGGATGAACGCTCCCGGTCCCTGAACGCCACACCGTGATAACAAGAGCGAGGAAGATCGCCATGCACACGCCAGAACCCTCGACCCCGGCCTGCCAGTCGGGCTTCGGCAACACCTTCAGCAGCGAGGCCCTGCCGGGCGCCCTGCCCGTCGGGCAGAACTCGCCGCAGCGGCTCCCCTACGGCCTGTATGCCGAGCAACTCTCCGGCACCGCCTTCACCGTGCCGCGCAGCGAGGCGCGGCGGACCTGGCTGTACCGCATCCGCCCCTCGGCCGGCCACCCGCCCTTCCAGCGCCTGGAGCGCCAGCTCGCGGGCCTCGAACCGGGGCCGATCACCCCCAACCGGCTGCGCTGGAGCCCCTTTGCGGTGCCGGCCGAGCGCACCGACTTCCTCGACGGACTGATCCGCCTGGCGGCCACCGCCCCGGCGGAGCAGGCCAGCGGGGTGAGCGTCTTTCTTTACCACGCCAATGCCTCGATGGAGTCGGTATTCTTCGACTGCGACGGCGAACTCTTGATCGTCCCCGAGTCCGGGCGCCTGGGCATCGACACCGAGCTGGGCCGGCTGGAGATCGGCCCGCTGCAGATCGCCGTGGTGCCGCGCGGGATGCGCTTTCGCGTCGAGCTGCTCGACGCCACGGCGCGCGGCTATCTGTGCGAGAACCACGGCTGCCCGCTGCGCCTGCCCGAGCTGGGGCCGATCGGCAGCAACGGCCTGGCCAACCCCCGCGACTTCCTCGCCCCGCTCGCCCGCTACGAGGATCGCACCGGGCCGGTGCGGCTGGTGCAGAAATTCCTCGGCGAGCTGTGGGCCTGCGAGCTGGACCACTCGCCGCTGGACGTGGTCGCCTGGCACGGCAACCACGTCCCCTACAGCTACGACCTGCGCCGCTTCAACACCCTCGGCACAGTCAGCTTCGATCATCCGGACCCGTCGATCTTCACCGTGCTGACCTCGCCCGGCAGCGTGCCCGGCCAGGCCAACGTCGACTTCGTGATCTTCCCGCCGCGCTGGATGGTCGCCGAGCACACCTTCCGCCCGCCGTGGTTCCACCGCAACCTGATGAACGAATTCATGGGGCTGATCCAGGGCGTCTACGACGCCAAGGCCGGCGGCTTCCTGCCCGGCGGCGCCTCGCTGCACAACCGCATGAGCGCCCACGGCCCCGACGCGGCGACCACCCGCCAGGCCATCGCCGCCGACCTGCAGCCGCAGAAGATCGAGAACACCCTGGCCTTCATGTTCGAAACCGGCCAGGTGCTGCGCCCGAGCCGCTTCGCCCTCGACAGCCCGCAGTTGCAGAGCGACTACGACGGCTGCTGGTCGGGCCTACCCAGGACCTTCGACCCACAACGCCGATAGGCCCGACGCGGGCGGCGAGCGCCACCGCGCCCGGCTGCCCGTTCCCCGAACGACCTGTACCCCGAGACTGAAACCATGAACAAGACCTACCCCAATGCCCACGCGGCCCTCGACGGGCTGGTGGCGGACGGCATGACCCTCGCCGTCGGCGGCTTCGGCCTGTGCGGCATCCCCGAGGCGCTGATCGCCGCCCTGCGCGACTCCGGCAAGAAGGGCCTCACCGCGATCAGCAATACCGCCGGGGTCGACGACTTCGGCCTCGGCCTGCTGCTCGCCACCCGGCAGATCCGCAAAATGATTTCCTCCTACGTCGGCGGGAACAAGGAATTCGAGCGCCAGTACCTGACCGGCGAACTGGAAGTGGAGTTCACCCCCCAGGGCACCCTGGCCGAGAAGCTGCGCGCCGGCGGCGCCGGCATCCCGGCCTTCTACACCAGGACCGGCTACGGCACCCTGGTCGCCGAGGGCAAGGAAACCCGCCAGTTCGACGGCCAGTGGTACGTGATGGAGAAGTCCCTGACCGCCGACGTGGCGCTGGTCAAGGCGTGGAAGGCCGACCAGGCCGGCAACCTGCTGTTTCGCAAGAGCGCGCGCAACTTCAACCCGCTGGCGGCGATGGCCGGGCGGGTCTGCGTGGCCGAGGTCGAGGAGATCGTCCCGACCGGCGCGCTCGACCCCGACCAGATCCACCTGCCGGGGATCTACGTGCACCGCCTGGTGCTCAACCCCACCCCGGAAAAACGCATCGAACAACGCACCGTACGGAGCGCCTGACCATGGCCTGGACTCGTGAACAAATGGCGCAACGCGCCGCCCGGGAGCTGCAGGACGGCTTCTACGTCAACCTCGGCATCGGCCTGCCGACCCTGGTCGCCAACTACATCCCCGAGGGCATGGAGGTCTGGCTGCAGAGCGAGAACGGCCTGCTCGGCATCGGCCCCTTCCCCACCGAGGAGGAGGTCGACCCGGACCTGATCAACGCCGGCAAGCAGACCATCACCACCCTGCCCGGCAGCAGCTTCTTCGACAGCGCGACGAGCTTCGCGATGATCCGCGGCGGCCACATCAACCTGTCGATCCTCGGCGCCATGCAGGTCTCCGAACACGGCGACCTGGCCAACTGGATGATCCCCGGCAAGATGGTCAAGGGCATGGGCGGGGCCATGGACCTGGTCGCCGGGGTGCGCCGTGTGGTGGTGCTGATGGAGCACTGCGCCAAGGGCGGCGCGCACAAGCTCCTCGAGCGCTGCGAGCTGCCGCTGACCGGCGTCGGGGTGGTCGACCGGATCATCACCGACCTGGCCGTGCTCGATGTCACCGAGCAGGGCCTCAAGCTGGTCGAGCTGGCCGAAGGGGTGACCTTCGAGCAGTTGCAGGAAGCCACCGGCTGCCCGATCCGGCGCTGACACCGCGCCTCCGCTGGAAACCTCTTCCACCCTGCGCAGCCCTGTAGGGTGGAAAACCCGCGCAGCGGTTTTCCACCGCCGGCACCGGCTGCCATGCGGTGGAAAAAACCTGCGGTCGTTTTCCGGCCTACGCACTGATCCCTCGGCATGGGGGCGACCGTTCCCGACCCCATGACCGTTTGCGCGGTGCCTGCCCGGCCCGCGCCTTTTTATTCGGAGTTCGTCATGCAAGAAGTCGTCATCGTCGCCGCCACCCGCACCGCCATCGGCGCCTTCCAGGGTGCGCTGGCCAATATTCCCGCCACCGAACTGGGCGCCACGGTGATCCGCGCCCTGCTGGAGCGGACCGGCCTCGACCCGGCCCAAGTCGACGAGGTGATCCTCGGCCAGGTGCTCACCGCCGGCAGTGGGCAGAACCCGGCGCGCCAGGCCGCGCTCCGGGCCGGCCTGCCGCATGCCGTGCCGGCGCTGACCCTGAACAAGGTCTGCGGCTCCGGGCTCAAGGCCCTGCACCTGGCCGCCCAGGCGATCCGCTGCGGCGATGCCGAGGTGGCGATCGCCGGCGGCATGGAGAACATGAGCCTGGCGCCCTACGTGCTGCCCAAGGCCCGCACCGGCCTGCGCATGGGCCACGCGCAGCTGGTCGACAGCATGATCGAGGACGGCCTGTGGGACGCCTTCCACGACTACCACATGGGCATCACCGCGGAGAACCTGGTGGCGCAGTACGGCCTCACCCGCGAGGCCCAGGACGCCTTCGCCGCCGCCTCCCAGCAGAAGGCCTGCGCCGCCCTCGCAGCGGGCCGCTTCCAGGACGAGATCACTCCCGTCTCGATTCCCCGGCGCAAGGGCGAGCCGCTGAGCTTCGCCACCGACGAGCAGCCGCGCGCCGGCACCACCGCCGAAGCGCTGGGCACGCTCAAGCCGGCGTTCAAGAAGGACGGCAGCGTCACCGCCGGCAACGCCTCGACCCTCAACGACGGCGCCGCCGCGGTGCTGCTGATGAGCGCCGGGAAGGCCAAGGCGCTCGGCCTGCCGGTGCTGGCGCGCATCGCCGCCTACGCCAACGCCGGCGTCGATCCGGCGCTCATGGGCATCGGCCCGGTCGCGGCCACCCGCCGCTGCCTGGACAAGGCCGGCTGGTCGCTGGAGCAGCTCGACCTGATCGAAGCCAACGAGGCCTTCGCCGCCCAGGCCCTGGCGGTCGGCCAGGAACTCGGCTGGGATGCCGGCAAGGTCAACGTCAACGGCGGCGCCATCGCCCTCGGTCATCCCATCGGCGCTTCGGGCTGCCGCATCCTGGTCAGCCTGCTGCACGAGATGCTCCGCCGCGACGCGAGAAAAGGCCTGGCTACCCTGTGCATCGGCGGCGGCCAGGGCGTGGCGCTGGCCATCGAGCGCTGAACCGTCCTCCTTCGCCCGATGCCGACCGCCCCTGCGCGCCGCGCGGGGGCATCCCCCTCCAGGAGAAACCCGCCATGCCCGAGGCCCTGAAAGAACGCCACAGCCTGCTGGAGGACGTCCAGGCCATCCTCTTCGGCACCGTGATGATCGCCTTCGCCCTCAACCTGTTCGCCCACAGCCAGCTGCTGGTCGGCGGCGCTGCCGGCCTGGCGCTCATCGGCCACTACCTGAGCGGCCTGTCGGTGAGCACCTGCTTCTTCCTGATCAACCTGCCGTTCTACTACCTGGGCTACCGCCAGCTGGGACTGCCCTTCATCCTCCGCACGATCGCGGCCATCGCCTGCCTGTCGCTGCTCAGCGACCTGACGCCCCGGCTGGTCGGCTTCGCGCATCTGGACCCGTTGTTCGCCTCCTTCCTCGGCGGCTGCCTGATCGGCGTCGGCTTCATCATCATCTTCCGGCATGGCTCCAGCCTGGGCGGCATCAACATCCTGGTCCTCTACCTGCAGAAAAAGCACGGCATCGGCGCCGGCAAGGTGCAGCTGGCCATCGACTCCGGCATCCTGCTGGCCGCCTGTTTTCTGATCCCCTGGAGCGCGGTGCTCTACTCCCTGCTCGGCGCCTTTCTGGTCAACTTCCTGATGATCTTCAATTTCAAATCCTCGCGGTACAACGGCTTCAGCTGAAGCCCACGCCGAACGTCCGCACAATGGATATTTGGACCTATCATGCCTGCCGGAATGCCAGAGCCTGCAGGAGTTCACCGTGAAAACGTCCCGCGTCCGTTGTGCTGCCGCCCTGCTCTGCGGACCGCTGCTCGCCCCCCTGGGCTATGCCGAACCCTTGCAGTTCGCGCTGCTCGCCAAGCGGGTGGACCACCCCTTCTTCATCCTGGCCGGCGAGGGCTGCGCCGAAGCCGCCCAGGCCCAGGGCGATACCTGCCTGTTGCCGGGCTCCTCGGGGCCGGCGCATTTTCGTCTGCAAAACGAAGCCCTGGAGCAGGCGCTCGAACGGGGCCTGGACGGCATCGCCCTGTCGGTGACCCACTCGAAGTGGCTGGCCGAGCACGCCCTGCAACGGCTGGGCAAGACGCCGCTGATCACCTTCGACTCGGACCTCGGCCCCACCGAGCGGGGGCTGCGCAAAGGCTATGTCGGGCTCGACAACCTGGCCTTCGGCCGACAGCTGGGCCAGCTCGCCCAGCGCCTCAGGCCCCAGGGCGGAAGGCTGTGCATCCTGAGCGCCACCTCGCTGGACACCAACCTCCTGGAGCGCCTCCGGGGCGTCCGCCAGCAGTTGCGCGGCGGCGCGACCGGCGACGGGGAAGCCGAGCGGCTGAACGGTGAGAATGGCTGGCAGGAGCTGAAACGCTGCCCGCTGTACAACGCCAACAACCAGCAGAGCGTGCTGTTCCAGCTCACCACCCTGCTCAACGCCGGCTCGGTCGACATCATCGTCAGCCTCGGCAGCTGGCCGATTCACCAGGCCGGCGAGTTTCGCCGGCAGCTCGGCCCGCTGCTCGCCGAACTGGATGAACAAGGCGCGCGCCCGACCATCGTCATCGCCACCCCCGAACCCGACCCGGCACAACGCGCCCTGCTCGACGACGGCCTGATCCAGGCCTACCTGAGCATGGAAAGCCGCGAAATCGGCCGGCAGAGCTACTGAGAGCTACTAGATGATGAAGCGTCTGGCGCAGGGCATTGCCGTTCCCGAGAAGGTTCTCGTCGACAGCCATGTCTATCTGCCCGGGGCGCCGTCGCACAGCGGCACGGAACAAGAACAATAAGAAATGCCCGGAGCAACGCCATGCGCAGCGTCGAGCAGGCCGGATCGAACGAATCCACCGACGTCCGGACCACTCGGGGATTCGCCGTGAAACGTCCGCGTTCTCCCCATCTCCTTTCCGTCGCCGCCCTGCTCTGCGGGCTGGCGCTCGCCCCGCTTGGCCATGCTGGGTCCTTGCAGTTCGCGCTGCTCGCCAAGCGGGTCGACAACCCCTTCTTCCGCCTGGTCGGCGCCGGTTGCGCCGAAGCCGCCGAGGCCCAGGGCGATACCTGCCTGCTGCTCGGTCCCTCGGGGCCGGCGCATTTCCGCCTGCAGAGCGAAGCCCTGGAGCAGGCGCTCGAGCGCAATCTGGACGGCATCGCCCTGGCGGTGATCCATTCGAAATGGCTGGCCGAGCACGCCCTGCAACGGCTGGGCAAGACGCCGCTGATCACCTTCGACTCGGACCTGGACCCCGCCGAACGGCATCTGCGCCGGGGTTATGTCGGACTCGACAACCTGGCCTTCGGCCATCGGCTCGGTAGAGTCGCCCAGCGCCTTCGGCCGCAGGGCGGTACCCTCTGCATCCTGAGTTCCAGCGCGCAGGAACCCAACCTTCGGGAGCGCCTCCAGGGGCTTCGCCAACAGCTTCGCGGCAGCGAAGCCCGCGACGACCGGGCCGAACGGCTGACTGGCGAAAACGGCTGGCACGAGCTGGCACGCTGCCCGCTGTACAACGCCACAGACCAGCAGACTGCGCTGTACCAGCTCGCCACCCTGCTGAACTCGACCCGGGTCGATACCCTCGTCAGCCTCGGCGGCTGGCCGACCCACCAGGCCAGCGAGTTCCGCCGACAGCTCGGCCCGCTGCTCGCCGCGCTCCATGCCAAGGGCATCCGCCCGACCCTCATCGTCCCGACCGCCGACCTCGACGACGGGCAGCGCGCCCTGCTCGACGAGGGCTTGGTCCAGGCCTTTCTGAGCATGGAAACCCGCGAGATCGGCCGGCAGAGTTACTGGATGATGAAACGCCTGGCACAGGGCCTGCCCATCCCCGAGAAGGTTCTCGTCAACAGCTACGTCCATCTGCCCAAAGCGACGCCGAATGCCCCCGCGCCGCCGTGAGGGCGTGCGTCATCGACGCCGGGCACACACTGCCGTAGCCAGGCTCAAGCATTCGACTCCCCGTGCCGGGGTTTCGCGCTCCCGAACAGGCGCCCGCAGAGCCGGCGGAAGCCGTCGGCCACCCGCCTCCCACCCGCCTCGGCCATGCTCGGGCGGCAGCCATCGGGGTCCGGCGAGCCGCCTGGCCATCCTCCGTCGGCCAGGGCACAGAGCGGAACGAAGGGCATGGCGGCGGCCGCCGCCTGGCTCAAGGCCACGAGTCCACGCCGAACGCTCATCGTCCGTCTCCCGGCATGCAGCGCCGGCCCGGCGGCGGGACGGAAAGCGCGGTGTTCGCGCCGCCCCGGGCGGGACGCGGAGTGCATTGGGGCATCGGTTCGCAGTTCATGGAAGGCCTCCCGGTTTCGCTCCAGGTCGATTCGCAGCTAGTGGCCTGTACGGTTAGTTGATTAACTCAAGTTCGGATGACCGGGGTTTCGAGACAAGGCGCCGCGACGAGTCATAGCCGAGCTATGGCGAGGAGCGGCAACGCCGTATCGAGGCCTCGGGCGCCGAAATTGACTAATCGAACTGACCAAACAGGCCACTAGCCACGGGAGGAATCCCCGGAAGCCTGCATGGCGCCGGCGGGCTCTTGTCCGACGCCCATGCACCTACTCCAGCAAAGGAACACCGACCCCGCCAGGAACAGCCCCGCATCAGACGCAGCATCCGCATCGCGGTGACCAGCGGCACCAGCAGGCCCAGCGCCTCGGCGGTCAGACTCATTTCCGCGATGCCGACAGGCAGCATGCCGAGCAGCACGTTCACTGCGCGTTGATCATGCTCTCCGGCAGCACCAGGGCGATCTGCGGGAACAGCATCACCAGCAGCATCCCCAGGGTCATCAGCAGCACGAAGGGCATCGCGCCGCGGATGATCTCGCCCATCGAAGCGTTGGGCACGACGCCCTTGATGGTGAACAGGTTCATCCCCACCGGCGGGGTGATCATCGCCACCTCGAGGTTGATCACCAGCAGCACGCCGTACCAGATCGGGTTGATCCCCAGGTGGGCCATGACCGGCATGATCACCGGCGAGGTGATCAGGATGATGGCGATCGACTCGAGGAACATGCCGAGGACGAACAGCATCAGCATCATCAGCAGCAGGAAGCCGTAGGGGCCGATCTGCAGCTCGAGCACCAGCGCCACGACCTGCTGCGGGATCATCAGCTTGGTCAGGGCATAGCTGAACACCGCCGCGCCGGCGAGGATCATGAACAGCATGGCCGAGGTTCGGCTGGCCTCGATGGCGCACTGCCAGATCTCGCGCAGGCCGATGCTGCGATACGCCAGGCCGGCGATCAGCAGGGCCAGCACCGCGCCGATGGCCGCCGCCTCGGTGGCGGTGAACAGCCCGGCGTACATGCCGCCCAGCACCAGGCCGGGCAAAGCGATGGCCCAGGCCGACTGGCGCATCGCCCGGCCCATCTCGCCCCAGGAAGCGCGCTCGGCGCGCGGGGTGCCCCACTGCTTGAAGGCGCAGTAGGCCATGAAGATCCCCGAGAGCAGGAAACCCGGCAGCACCCCGGCCATGAACAGCCCGCTGATCGAGGTGTCGGTGGCGACCCCGTAGAGGATCATCGGGCCGGAGGGCGGAATCAGGATGCCGAGGGTGCCGCCGGCGGCTACAAGGCCGTAGGCCATCTTCGGCGCGTAGCCGTAGCGGATCATCTGCGGGATGGCCACGGCGCCGATGGTCAGCGCCGTGGCGACGCTGGAGCCGGAGATCGAGGAAAAGATCATGCAGGCGACGATGGTGGCGATGCCGACCCCGCCGGGCAGGTGGCGGGTCAGGGTATGCGCGGTGTTGTAGAGATCGTCGACGATCCGTCCGCGGATCATGATGTGCGCCATGTAGGCGAACAGCGGAATCGCCACCAGCACGTACATGCCGGTCTTGGCGAAGATCAGGTCGGAGACGGCATCCAGCCCGCCCGGCTCGCCAGCCAGTAGCAGGCCGCCGAACAGCGACAGCCCGGCGAAGATCGGCAGTCCGGTGAGCAGCAGCGCCACCAGGCCGATGAGCATCAGGGTAATGGCCAGCATCAGTGTTTCTCCTGTCCGAGGTGGGCGGGGCCGCCGAAGGCCAGGCGCAGCAGCGCGTCGACCGCGGCCAGGGCCAGCAGGCAGCCGCCGAAGGGAATCAGCAGTTGCAGCGCATAGAGCGGCAGTTCCAGATAGCCCTGGCTGACCATCTCGATGCTTCTGGAGAACATCGCCGTCTCCCAGCCGTTGGCGATCAGGAACACCGCCATCGCCAGCACGCTGAGCATCGACCAGGCCTCGGCCAGGCGCCGGCCGCGCGGACCCAGGCGCTCGGTGAGCAGGTCGACGCCGATGTGCCGGCCTTCGCGCAGGGCCGAGGCCACGCCGAACATGACGATGGCGACGACCAGGTAGCCGACCACCTCGTCCACCCACAGCGAGGGCTCGCCGAGGAAGTAGCGGACGACCACCGAATAGGCGATCACCGCCAGGGCGACCAGCACGCAGAGTGCCGACACGGCCATGGCCGCGGCGAAGACGGCGGACACGGTGCAGCTGAAGATGCGACAGACCGCCGGAAGCGCCAGGGCCTCCGGGCTGCCGTCCAGACAGAGTGACTTGCTGTTCATGATGAACCCTCCTCGGGGTCTGCAAGGAATCGACGCCTGGCGGGAACCCGGCGGGCATCGCCCGCCCCCTGGGCCGCCAGCAGGCGGGCGCGACGCGTCAGAGCTGCCTGACCAGATCGAGCAGCTTCTGTCCGTCCGCGGTGGTCTTCAGGAACTCCCCGACGACCACCGGCTGCATGGCCTGCTCCAGGGCCTTGCGTTGCTCCGGGGTATGCACGGTGACGGTCATCCCGGTCTTCTCGAGCTTGGCCACGCCCTCCGGGTCCTGGTCGGCGCCCTGCGCGGCCAGGCTCAGCTCGGCGTTCTTCGCCGCGGCCAGCACGCCGTTGCGGACCTCCGCCGGCAGGCCCTCCCACCAACGCGGGTTGACCACCAGGTTCTGGTAGACGGTGATCAGCGGAGTGACCACGGCATACTTCTGCACCTCGTAGTAGCGCCGCGCATAGACCGCGCTGAGGCTGGAGACGCCGGCGTCGATCACCCCGGTCTGCAGGCCCTGGTAGACCTCCGAACCGGGCATGGTCGAAGGCGCCGCGCCCATGGCGATGAAGCCGGTGTCGACCAGCCGGCCGAGGCCGCGGATCTTCACGCCCTTGAAGTCCGCCGGCGCCACCAGCGGGGCCTTCTGCGAGGTGAAGGTGCTGTCGTTGGCGTCCAGCAGCCAGGCGATGCTCTTCACGCCCTTCTGCTGCAGCTTGTCCTCCAGCAGCGCGGCCGCCGGCGAGCCGGGGAACTTCTCCAGCTGCTCGGGCCGGGTCATCAGGTAGGGAATGCTGAAGACCTGCATTTCCGGAACGGTGCCGCCCCACTGCAGGCTGAGAATCGAGGCCGCCTCGACCTGCCCGCGGGCCACCGCGACATGGTTCTGCGAGGCCTTGTAGAGCTGCTCGCCGCCGAAGATCTGCACGTCCAGGCGACCGCCGCTGTTCTTCTCGGCCTCGACGGCGAACGCTTCCAACACCTTGGCGACATGGTGCGAGGCCGGCAGTTGATGGCTCAGACGCATGCTGTAGTCGGCCGCCTGGGCCAGGCTCACCGCACTGGCGGAAACGGCAAGTGCAAGGGCTGTCTTGAATAGCATTTTCATGGAGTTGTGCCTTTTTATAGTTATTGCTTTTTTATCGTTATTAATTACTTGCTCAACGACGGAATTCGAATACCCGTCGATAACGAGCCCGTTATTGACCTTGAATGAATCCGAGTCATCGCCCTCATCAGAAGTTGAATACGTAATCGACCATCACCCGGTTCTCGTCGGCGCCGCTGGCGAAGTTCGAACGGTTGGTCGAGTTGCGCCAGCGCATCCCCAGGTTCTTGAACGGTCCGCTCTGCACGACATAGGCAATCTCGTTATAACGCTCCCACTCGTTGCCCCGGGCGCCGTGCGCGCGCAATTCGCGCGCCTCGGAACCGCTCATGTGGGTCGGGTCGACATGGTCGGCGCTGACGTAGCGAAAGGTGAACTTCAACCCGGGAATCCCGACGTCGACGAAGTCGAAGTCGTAGCCGACGTGCCAGAGCCGCTCGTCGGCGAAGGAGAACTGGCTGACCATCTGTTCGCCGAACAAATAGGTATCGGCGCCGCCGACGAAGGCGAAGGCCGTCTCGCCGGACACCTCCTGGTAGCCGCCGTAGACGGTATGGCCCTTCCACTGGTAGCCGAAGTTGGTGCTGATGGTGTTGTTGTCGACGTTGCCGACCCGTTCTTCGCCGGCTTCCCGGGCGATGAAGTAGCGGATATCGCCGAACACCTTGCCGGGGCCGGCCGGCACGCTGAACTTGAGGCCGAAGAAGTCGCGGCGGAAGATGTCTTCCAGCTGGCTCCAGTGATAACTCAGCGTCAGGTTCCGGTTGACCTCGTAGTCGAGGCCGGCATAGAGGAATTCGTCGCTGGTGACGGTGGCGTCATAGGCCCCGGCCTGGCCCATGATGGTCAGGCCCTCGAAGTCGGTCGAATCGCGCTGCTTGACCTTGTCCAGGCGGCCGGCGGTCACCGTCAGCCCCTTGATGTCCTTGGAAACCACTTGGGTGCCGTTGTAGATCTGCGGAAACAGCCGGCTGGAGTTCGAATGCAGCAGCGGCAGCCGCGGGCTCAGCGCCCCGTAGCGGAGTTCGCTGTTGGCGTACTTGACCTTGGCCGTCGCGGCGGACTTGCCGTAGTGGTCCCTGGAACTGCCGTTCTTGTCGCGCGGCATCAGGCCGCCGCCGCCCTCTCCGCGGGCGCCGTCGTCGAGCTTGAGGCCCACCATGCCCATCAAGTCCAGGCCGAAGCCGACCTTGCCCTCCGTGTAGCCCGACTCCCAGAGCAGGGTGATCCCCTGCGCCCAGTCTTCGCGCTTGGCCTGGCTGGAGGATTGCTCGCGGTAATCGCGGTTGTAATAGAAGTTCCTCAACATGACCTTTCCCTTGGCATCCTCGAAGAACTCGGCATATGCGTGCGGGGCAACTCCGCCCAGGAAGACACACACACTTGCCACGGTCGGCCATGCAACTTTTCTTGTGATTGTTTTGCTGCACTTCATGATTGAAAACTCTGTACGCCGGGCAAGACGATCCCCTTAGGGAAACCAGGCCCCGATAATTGTTATTCGACGTATGAAAGGCTTTCTGAAACGTTCCGGTTATTTCGCCTTTAATAGGCTCGCTCAGTGACTGGACAAACTCCCGACAACTTCTCGCTGTATTGGGCCGGAGTAAAACTCCGGGCCCGCGCACGGGCCCGGAGGCATTCGTCACTCCACGCGCTTGGGGTTGCGCACGTAACGCATGATCACGACGCAGGCCAGCAGCAGCAGGGGCGCGATCGACAGCATGCCCATGTAGCTGATCCCGGTCAGGTCGTTGATGTAGCCGACCATGACCGGCGCCACCATGCCGCTCAATTGGCCGACCGAGTTGACCGCGGCGGTGCCGGTGGCGATGGCGATACCGGTGAAGGTCGACTGGGGAATGGTCCAGAACACCGGGATGGCGATGAAGGTGCCGGCCGTGGCCAGCAGCAGGGCCAGGATCAGCGCCAGGGAGTTGTCGGAGAAGAAGCAGGCCAGCCCGTAGCCCACCGCGGCGGCCAGCATGCAGCCCAGCAGGTAGCTCTTGCGGTCGCCGGAGCGGTCGGACAGGTTGGTCACCACCAGCATGCCGATACAGGCGACGAGATAGGGCAGCGCGCTGACGATGCCGACCAGGGTGAGATTGGTGATGCCCGACTGCTCGATCAGGTGCGGCATCCAGAAGTTCAGCCCGTAGCTGGCGAGCTTGATGGTGAAATAGATCAGGGCGAAGACCGCGACTTCCCGGGTCAGCAGCACCTTCCACAGGGAGCCGTGCTTGCTATCGGCGTTACGCCGGTCACTGTCCAGGTTGCCCTCCAGGACCGCCTTCTCCTCGGCGGACAACCACTTCGCCGACTGGATGTCGCGATCCAGCTTCCACAGCACGCAGAAGCCGAGGAGCACGCACGGCAGGCCGGTCAGCAGGAACAGCCATTGCCATCCCGCCAGCCCCATGGCCCCATGCAGGTGGTCGAGGATCAGGCCGGCCAGCGGAGAACCGAGGGCGCCCGCCAGGGGCACGGCGAGAAACCACAGACCGTTGATCCGCGCCAGGTATTTGCGCGGGAACCAGCAGGCCAGGTAGAACAGGATCGCCGGGCCGAAGCCGGCTTCCATCACCCCGATCATGAAGCGCAGGAAATACAGGGTGTACTGGTTGTAGGCGAAGATCAGCGCGGCGGTGGCGATGCCCAGGGAAATCATGATCCGGCTGATCCAACTGGGCGCGCCGTATTTCTTCAGACCGATGCTGCTGGGCACCTCGAACAGCACATAGCCGACGAAGAACATGCTGCCGGCCAGGCCGTAGGCCCCATCGCTGAGGCCGAGGTCGGCCTGCATCTGCGCCTTGGCGAAGCTGATGTTGATGCGATCGAAATAGGAAAACACGAAGCAGATGATGGCAAGCGGCACGATCCGCCAGGCGACGCGGCGGTAGAGCAGCAATTCCTTGAGCTTGTCGTCGGCACACTCGACAGCGGACACACCAGTCATGGCGACCATGTGTTTCTCCAGTTGTTGTTGTAGTTGGAGTCGTTGGCACCCGCAGGTGCCCTTCTGTTTTTGATGAAGCGGGATGCCGGGGCGGACGGGGCATCCGGATGGCAGCATCAGCCGATGCGAACCAGTTTCTCCTTGTAGACCTGGGCACGCGCCGCATAGTCGCGGGCGTTCTGGCGGAACCTGGCGACGGTCGCCTCGTCGAGTTCGCGGACGGCCTTGGCCGGCGCGCCGATGATCAGCGAGTTGTCCGGGAACACCTTGCCCTCGGTGACCACCGCGCCGGCGCCGACCAGGCAGTTTTTGCCGATCACCGCGCCGTTGAGGATCACCGCCTGGATGCCGATCAGCGCGCCCTCGCCGATGGTGCAGCCGTGCAGCATGGCCTGGTGGCCGATGGTGACGTTGGCGCCGATGGCGAGCGGAAAGCCCGGGTCGGTATGCAGCACCGCGCCCTCCTGCACGTTGCTGCCGGCACCGACCGCAATCGTCTCGTTGTCGCCGCGCAGCACCGCCTGGGGCCACACGCTGGAGGCCTCGCCCAGCACCACCTTGCCGATCACCGTCGCATCCTCCGCGATATAGGCGCTCGGATCGATCTGCGGGCGCTGCCCGTCGTACTCGTAAATTGCCATCTGTCGTTTCCTTGGGGCTCGCTTGTCGGGGGCCGGCCTGGCCGGCCCTGTCTCACTGGTCGACTTTCAGGACGCCGGCGGCGCTCAGCTGGACGATCTGCTCTTCGCTGTAGCCCAGGCTCTTCAGAACCGAGGCAGTGTCCTCGCCGATCCGCGGGATCGAGCGGCGCGGCTGCAGGCGCTGGCCGTCCAGGGACAGCGGCAGCAGCGGCATGTCGGTGTGCGAGCCGTCCTCCAGCTCCAGTTGGGCCAGGCCGCCGCTCTCGATCAGGTGCGCGTCGTCGAACAGCTCCTCCGGGCGGCGGATCGGCGCGAAGGGAATGCCGTTCGCCTCCAGCCGCACGGCCAGGGCCTTGGCATCCATAGTGGCGAACACCTCGGCCAGGTGCGCGAGCAGCCGCGGGCGCTGCAGGACCCGGTCGTTGTTGGTGGCCAGGCCCGGATCGGCCAGCAGCGCCTCCTGGCCGAGCAGCTTGCAGAGGGTGGTCCACTGCCCTTCGCCGGTGGCGGCGACGAACATCTGCTCGTCGTTGGCGAACTGGAACACGTCGTAGACGCACCAGGCGCTGATGCGGTTGGGCATGGGCGCCGCCGCCTCGCCGGTGACCACGTACTGCTGCATGTGCTGGGCGGCGAGCAGCACGCAGTTTTCGTAGAGGGCGCTCTGCACTTCCTTGCCGGCACCGGTGCGATTGCGCTCGTTGAGCGCGGCGAGCACGCCGATGGCGCCGAACATGCCGCCCATGATGTCGTTGACCGAGCTGCCGGCGCGCAGCGGACGGCCGACCGGGCCGGTCATGTAGGCCAGGCCGGCCATCATCTGCACCACCTCGTCGAGGGCCAGGCGCTTGTCGTAGGGACCGCTGAGGAAGCCCTTGTGGGAAGCGTAGATCAGCCGCGGGTTGCGCCGGCGCAGGGACTCGTAGTCCAGGCCCTGGGACTTCATGCGCCCCGGTTTGAAGTTCTCGATGAACACGTCGGCGGTATCGACCAGCTTGAGGACGGCTTCGCGCCCGGCCGGATCGTCGAGGTTCACCGCGATGCTCTTCTTGTTGCGGTTGAAGGTGCGGAAGAAGCCGGCCCCCGCGCCGAGCAGACGGCGGGTGCCGTCGCCGCGGATCGGCTCGACCTTGATCACCTCGGCGCCGAGGTCGCCGAGAATCATCCCGCAGGTGGGGCCCATGACCATGTGGGTGATTTCGACGACACGAATTCCGGCGAGCGGTAGTTGCGACATTGCGGTGTCTCCGTTTTGAAGGCGTGCGCAGCCCGTGCGGCGGATCTGACGACGCGCCGGAAAAGCGGCTGGCTTGCAGGCAAGGGTTAGGCGTTGGCCGCTCGGCCGAAATTCTTCGGCAGCCCGGCGCGGGCGATGTAGCCGTACAGCGGCTCGTCGGGCAGCGCCTGCTGCAGCAAGCTGCGCGACTCGATCAGGCGCGGCAGGTCGATGCCGGTGGCGAAGCCCATGCTCTCCAGCATGAACACCAGGTCTTCGGTGACGGCATTGCCGGAAGCCCCCGGCGCGAAGGGGCAGCCACCCAGCCCGGCGAGCGAGGAATCGAGTTCGCGGATGCCGTGCTGCACCGCCACCAGGCTGTTGGCCAGGGCCAGTCCGCGGGTGTCGTGAAAATGCGCGGCATGCAGCTTGTAGCCGGCAATCTCGCGCACGGCATCGAGGGTTTCGCCGACCTGGCCGGGGGTGGCGTAGCCGGTGGTATCGCCCAGGGACACCAGGTCGCAGCCGGTTTCCAGGACGCGCCGGGTCAGCTCGCAGAGGTCCGCCAGCGGCACCTCGCCCTGGCGGGTGCAGCCGAAAGCCACCGACATGCCGGCCATCATCTGTACCTGGTGCCGCCCCGAACGGGTGCGCAGCTCGCACATCCGGGCGAATTCCTCGACCATCTCCAGCGGCGTGCGGCGCACGTTGGCCTGGCTGTGGGCGGCGCTCACCGAGATCGGCGCGATGACCCGGTGGACGCCGGCGGCCAGGGCGTTCTCGGCTCCGCGCAGGTTGGGCGCGAGGGCGGTGACGATCAGATCCGGGTAGCTCAGTGCGTGGGCGACCACTTCGCCGGCGTCGGCCATCTGCGGCAGCAGCTTGGCCGGAACGAAGGAGGCCACCTCCATGTAGCGGATGCCGGCGGCGTAGGCGGCGTCGATCCATTTCCGCTTGTCGCTGGTGGACATGACCCGCTGCAGGCTCTGCAGGCCGTCGCGCATGCCCACTTCGTTGATGGTTATTTTTTTCATGGAAGGCTCTCAAGGCACTGTTGCTTGCGGCCAAGACTAGGAGAGAGCCCCCGCCCGGAAAAGACGTCATTTGCGGGCTGATCCATCGCCGCAGACGATGGATAACTTACCCCTACGGTACTTCCCCGATAGGCGGCATGCGTGCCAGCAGATGATTCAACAGGCGCCGCGCGGACAGCGACAGCGCCTCGGCATCGCGGACACAGATGACGAACTCGCCGAGCGCCCAGTCGTCGACCAGCGGAATCACATGCAGCCCGAACAGGCCGGCATAGCGCGACACCGCCTCCTGGGGAAAGACACCGAGGCCGAGGCCGAGCTGGACCAGGCGATAGGCGGCCTCGAAGGTGGAGACGTGGCTGCGAAAGCGCAGCTCGCGGCCGCCCTGCGCTGCCGTGCGCTGCATGAAGGCATTCAGCGTGGCGTAGACGGACAGGCCGACATGCTCGAAATCGAGCGTCTCGGCGAAGGCGATGCGGGTCCGTCCGGCCAGCGGATGCTTGTCGTTGACCAGCACGGCCAGGTGGTCCTGGCGATAGGGAATGAACTCCAGGTCGCCGCTGGCCATCGACTTGCGGCAGATGCCGAGATCGGCGTTGCCCTCGGCCACCCCGCGCACCACGTCCGGACTGAAGCGCTCCTCGATGTCCACCTGGATATGTTCGTTGGCGAGCAGGAATTCGGAGAGTTCCTCGGGCAGGAACTCCATGATCGAGGACACGTTGGCCAGGATGCGCACGTGTCCCCGCCCGCCTTCCGCATACTCGCTGAGTTCGCCCTGCAGCCTTTCCATGTCGCGCATCAGCTGCCGGGCGTGGCGCAGCAGCGCCTGCCCGGCCGGCGTCGGGACTACCCCGTGCTTGCTGCGCAGCAGCAGCTGGACGCCGAAGGTCGCCTCGATGTCGGCGATGCGCTTGCTCACCGCCGAGGGCGCGATGAACTCGCGCTCGCTGGCGCGGGCGATCGCCCCCTCCTCGCAGACCGCCACGAACAGCCGCAGCGAAACCGGATCGACACTCCACATGGGCCTGGGCCCTCCGCTCGACAACCATCGGGACCGCTACTGTGCCATACGGGTGCCGCCGCGCCCGGGAGCGGCGCAGCGGCTCAGCTCGCCGGCCGCAAGGCCTCGATCAGCGGCCGCAGCGAATAGCCCAGCCGCGGCGCCAGGACCTCGGCGCGCGCCAGCAGGCCCGCGCGGTCGAGGGACTGGTCGAGGTCGGCGGGCACCAGCAGGATCACGTTACCCTCGGTCACCGGGCACTCCCAGTAGTGGCGGTGGTAGAGCCCGCGCAACAGCGCGGCACCGAGGGGCTTGCCGTCCTCCCCGGCCCACTGGTTGATGACCAGCCAGCCGCCCGGGTTGAGGCGCTTCTGGCAGTCGCCGAGAAAATTCCACGCCAGATGGCCGACGTCCGGCCCGGTATCGGTATACAGGTCGACGAAGATCAGGTCGGCGCTTTCCACGCTGGGCAGCAGCTCCAGGGCATCGCCGATGCGGATGGTCAGCCGCGGGTCGTCGGCGAGGCCCAGGTACTCCATGGCCAGGCGCGGCACGTCGGGGCGCAGCTCGACGACCTCGACGTCCTCCAGCGGCAGGTAGGCCAGGCAGGCCTGGGTCAGGTTGCCGGCCCCCAAGCCGAGGAACAGCGCGCTCTCCGGCGCGTCGTGGCAGAGCGCGCCGAGCAGCATGGCGCGGGAGTAGTCGTACTCCAGCCAGCGCGGGTCGGCGGTGAACACGCAGCTCTGCTCCACCGCCTCGCCGAACTCGAGAAAGCGGTAGTCGCCGACCTCCAGCACGCGGATCAGGCCGAATTCGTCACGCACCTCGGCGAGCAGGCGCTCCTCTTTTTCCATTGCCATCCCCCTGCGATGAGCCGGCTATGTTACCAGCCGCCATGGCCGACGATCGGTTAACATGCACGGTCATGCCAAAACCAGCCGATCCGAGCAGCCGATGAAACCGAACTGGAGTCCCGACAGCTGGAGGGCCAAGCCCATCCAGCAGCAACCCGAATACCCCGATGCCGCCCACCTCGCCCAGGTCGAGCAGAGCCTGGCCGGCTATCCGCCGCTGGTCTTCGCCGGCGAGGCGCGCGAGCTGCGCCGGCTGTTCGGCGAGGTCAGCCAGGGACGCGCCTTTCTGCTGCAGGGCGGCGATTGCGCGGAGAGCTTCGCCGAATTCTCGGCGACCAAGATCCGCGACACCTTCAAGGTGCTGCTGCAGATGGCGGTCGCGATGACCTTCGCCGCCGGCTGTCCGGTGGTCAAGGTGGGCCGCATGGCCGGCCAGTTCGCCAAGCCGCGCTCGTCCGGCAGCGAGACGGTCGACGGCATCACCCTGCCCGCCTACCGCGGCGACATCGTCAACGGCATCGACTTCGACGAGAAAAGCCGGGTGCCGGACCCGCAGCGCCTGCTGCAGGCCTACCACCAGTCCACCGCCACCCTCAACCTGCTGCGCGCCTTCGCCCAGGGCGGTTTCGCCGACCTGCACCAGGTCCATCAATGGAACCTCGACTTCATCGCCGACGCGGCGCTGTCGGAGAAGTACAGCCAGCTCGCCGACCGCATCGACGAAACCCTCGCCTTCATCCGCGCCTGCGGCCTGGGGAGCGCGCCGCAGCTGCACGAGACCAGCTTCTTCACCGCCCACGAGGCGCTGCTCTTGAACTACGAGCAGGCCCTCACCCGCCGCGACAGCCTGACCGGCGAGTGGTACGACTGCTCCGCGCACATGCTGTGGATCGGCGACCGCACCCGCCAGCCGGACGGCGCCCACGTCGAGTTCCTGCGCGGGGTCGGCAACCCGATCGGGGTCAAGGTCGGGCCGACCACCGACCCCGAGGGGCTGCTGCGGCTGATCGACACCCTCAACCCGGACAACGATCCGGGCCGCCTCAACCTGATCGCGCGGATGGGCGCCGACCAGGTGGAGCGGCACCTGCCGGCGCTGATCCGCACGGTGCGGCGCGAAGGCCGCCAGGTGCTGTGGAGTTCCGACCCGATGCACGGCAACACCATCAAGGCCGGCAGCTACAAGACCCGCGAGTTCGAAAGCATCCTGCGCGAGGTGCGACAGTTCTTCGCCGTGCACCAGGCAGAGGGCAGCTATGCCGGCGGCATCCACATCGAGATGACCGGGCAGAACGTCACCGAATGCATCGGCGGCAGCCGCGCGGTCACCGCCGACAGCCTCTCGGACCGCTACCACACCCACTGCGACCCGCGGATGAACGCCGACCAGGCCCTGGAACTGGCCTTCCTCATCGCCGAAACCCTGAAGCAGGTGCGCCGCTGAGGTGCAGCGGGGACGTCAGTGATGCCCCTTGCGGGCGGCCCGCCGGAGCGCGGGTCCCCGCCGGCCGCGACCGGTCGTCGGTGGCAACGATCTTGCATTGCCCCTCCGGCCAGCGAAACTGGCCTAGCCTTTCAGAAAACCGAGCAGTCCGAACAACAACAACGCCGAACCATCGGCCCTGATATCTGAGGGGGTTGGAAAAATCTCGTTCCCGAGGTGATCGACATGAAACGCTCGTATCTGCTGTTGCCTTTCTTCTGCGCCGCCGCCGTCAGCCAGGCTGACGAGCCGCCCGTCCAGCAGTACCACTACGGCTTGCCCCTGGACATCGCCAAGGTCATCTCCATCGAGGCGCCGTACGACCCCTACGTCTGCGAAGTCATCGACGCCAAGATGACCTACCTGGACTCCGCCGGCGAAACCAAGGTCGTCGCCTATCGCAAGCTGTCCGCCGGCTGCCTCCTGAAGACCTGATCGGCCGCCGTCCTGCCCCCACAGGGACGCGGGGTGCAGGCCTTGAAATCCCGTCCCGCCCGCCGGCTACCCTAGGGCCTGTTAACACTAACGTAGGGCCTCAGCGATAAGAGCCACAGTGATGAAGGCGGCGTACATGAGGTCAAGCTTGTCGTAGCGCGTGAACACGCGGCGCCAGGCCTTGAGCCGTCGAAACAGCCGCTCGATACCGTTGCGTCGGCGATAGAGCGGTTTGTCATACTCCCACGGTTGGCGCC
>Ga0209373_10001596_pt1 | contig 25772 bp, 19 predicted proteins | sample Higcelweek5metaG_FD_187173 | JGI IMG/M metagenome (GOLD analysis project Ga0209373, IMG submission 187173) | Freshwater pond sediment microbial communities from the University of Edinburgh, under environmental carbon perturbations - High... | ecosystem: Environmental > Aquatic > Freshwater >... | reverse complement strand
TGCGGTAACAGCTCGCGGCGTGGTCTATTCTTCCACCGATGCAACTCCTGCTATTGGGGAATCGGGAGTTACGCAGGATGTGAATGGTTCTGGTACAGGGAACTTTAGTGAATCGATAGGTTCTCTTTCGGCTGGAACGATGTACTATGTGCGTGCGTATGCAACCAATGCTGTGGGAACCAGTTACGGGAGTGTTGTTTCTTTTACCACGATCGCACTTCCTTCCATCAGCAGTGTTTCTCCTCCCGACAATGGCACTTATATCATCGGTCAGAATCTTGATTACACTGTCAACTTCGGTGAGGCGGTGAATGTGGTGACAACCAGCGGTACTCCGTATCTGACACTGACTGTGGGTAGTTCCACCGTTCATGCGGCGTATTACACGGGCACAACTACCAGTGCTTTGACCTTCCGTTATACAGTGGTTTCTGGTGATCTGGATGCCAATGGTGTTGCAGTGGCTTCTAATATTACCTTGAATAGCGGCACCATTAAAGATGCTGGGGGTAATGATGCAACCGTAACCTTTACGGGTAGCACAGTCGCCAGTGTGTTGGTGGATGCGGTGGCTCCGATGATTACAGGTGTTACAGGGCCATCTGCAGACACTTATGCTCAAGGCGATACGCTTTGGTTCACTGCGACGTTTGATGAGAATGTAACGGTGAGCGGCTCTCCCTATATTCCGGTGACGGTTGGCAGTGCGAAGCAGGCGGAGTATGCTTCTGGTTCAGGTACAACTATTCTGAAGTTCCGCTATGTATTGCAGTCTGGCGATAGTGATGCGGATGGTATTGCGACAGGGACGAGTGTCACTCTGAATAGTGGTTCAATCAAAGATGCCTCAGGTAATGCTGCTGTTTTGACATTCATTGCACCTACAACTACAGGTGTATTGGTCGATGCGGCTTCTCCGACAATTAGCGGTGTTACAGGGCCATCTACAGACACTTATGCTCAAGGCGATACGCTTTGGTTCACTGCGACGTTTGATGAGAATGTAACGGTGAGCGGCTCTCCCTATATTCCGGTGATGGTTGGTAGTGCGAAGCAGGCGGAGTATGCTTCTGGCTCAGGTACAACTATTCTGAAGTTCCGCTATGTTTTGCAGTCTGGTGATTCAGATGCGGATGGTATTTCCACAGGGACGAGTGTCACTCTGAATAGTGGCACCATTAAAGATGCCGCAGGTAATGCTGCTGTTTTGACATTCACTGCACCTGCAACTACAGGTGTATTGGTCGATGCAGCTTCTCCGACAATTAGCGGGGTTACAGGGCCATCTGCAGGCACTTATGCTCAAGGGGATACGCTTTGGTTCACGGCAACGTTTGATGAGAATGTAACGGTGAGTGGTTCTCCCTATATTCCGGTGACGGTTGGCAGTGGCAAACATGCCGAATATGCTTCTGGCTCAGGTACAACTATTCTGAAGTTCCGCTATGTGTTGCAGTCTGGCGATAGCGATGCGGATGGTATTGCGACAGGGACGAGTGTCACTCTGAATAGTGGTTCAATCAAAGATGCCGCAGGTAATGCCGCGACTTTGACCTTTACTGCACCTGCAACTACAGGTGTGTTGGTGGATGCGGTGGCTCCAGCGATCAGTGGTGTCATGAGCCCTGATGCAGGCACCTATGAGGCAGGGGATACGCTGTGGTTTAAGGTGGCTTTCGATGAAAATGTCGATGTCACGGGAATGCCCTCGATTGCATTGACGATTGGAAGCAGCATCAAACAGGCTGTATATGTTTCGGGCAGCGACACGGATACATTAAGGTTCGGTTACGAAGTGGTGTTAGGTGATACGGATGATGATGGTATTGAGGTAGCGGCAAGTATTGCGGTGGATGAGGGTTCGATTACCGATGATGCAGGCAATATTGCAGCACTCAGTCTTGGCTCTTTGGCGACAAGCGACATTGAGGTAAAAACATCTCCAACCGTGGTGCGTAATAATCTTCGTTCTATGAGTTATTCTCTGAGCTATGAAACTTTATCGGGGATGTTCCATGTGGAGTTGCCTTTGAATGCGCGGCATGCGGAAATCGTTTTGCTGGATGCTCAGGGTCATCGACTGGCGACTCAGTCGTTGGGTACTCTGTCTCAAAGCGTGGATGTGCGTCTGCCGTTGTCTACAGGCTGGAATATAGTGGTTCTGCGGGTAAATGGGGGAGTATTGGCCACTTGGCGCAGGACTATTACCGACCGCTAATTCGGTTTAAGCGGAGTTCTTTGCTGGTTCTGGTGGAGTCAAATACGGCTTTACCAGAGCAACAGCAGTACAATTGAAAATATTGATTGTTTGGTCCAATTTTCATACTTAGTAAGACAATCGCCTCGGGGGAGCTCTGGTTTGGCGGGCTCTTCGCGTCTCCGCCAGAGCAAAAACTCAGATTATAAGCTATATTTGGGCTTGACAAACGATTCGGGGGTGCTCTGGTTTCGACAGAGTGACTGAAGCGTAAGTTGCATGCCGAGGGTCTGGCTGGCCTCGTAAAAAAGCCGGAAAAACACAAGTGCTGACGAAAACTACGCACTCGCAGCTTAACTAAAAGCTACGGCGAACTTGATCCCACGCCCAGAGGGTGAAAAGTTCGCTCAATAACCTGGGCTTCGGAGATTCACGTGCTCAGAGTGAAATTCCTAAATGTTCTGAGCTGGGTTTGAGTTCAGCCGGCCTTCTCGGGCGGGACCAGACCGAGAAATAAATCCGAAGGGAAAGCATGTAGGAGCGAACGGGAATGTGACTTTGGACAGGAGTTCGACTCTCCTCACCTCCATAAAAATGAAACATCGAAAAGTCGGCTCTCTGCACAAAGGGCCGACTTTTTTATTTACCGGAAAGTTGCTATTAATGAAGTATGTTGGCCGAATATACTCCACATGATTTCGCTGTTTGGGACTGCGGGGGTATGTGGGGCTTGGGTGTGAGACTGGTTTATTGGGGGATATAGCGGGCGTTTTTCTCTCTGATTCTCTCCTTTCTCTCTCGATTCTCTGTTTGATTTGGGGTGGTGGGTCCCAATTGTGAGTGGGTCTATAGTTATGTACTATGACGGTTTTTGAGTCCATTCTAATTATCTATCTTTATCAAATAGTCTCATTTTTTCTTTTCCAGGACCGCTATGAGCCCTTTGGACAAATGGTTGACCCTCGATGAACTGGCAAGCTATCTCAAGCTCAGCCGCACCAAACTTTATGGTATGGCCCAAAGTGGCACGATTCCATGTGGCAAAGTGGGCAACCAGTGGCGTTTTGACCGTGAAGAAATCGACACATGGGTCAAGGCGCAGGGGCGGAATAAATAAGAATGTCAATTTTTGTCATTAATCTTCGACTATTTTTAAAGCAACAGCCGCGAATTCGCTTTGATTCACAGCAATCCTTATTGAGTTATTCCGTATGACCAAAGAGCAACAGATTGAAAATGCCTTTATTGAGAAACTGAAAGATCTCAAGTATATCTATCGCGCTGATATTCACGACAAGTCAAGTTTGGAACAAAACTTTCGCCAGAAATTCGAGGCGCTCAATCGGGTGCACCTGACCGATGCAGAGTACAAGCGCCTGTACGATGAAATCATTACCGCAGATGTTTTTAAAGCATCCCAGGCCTTGCGCGAAAAGGGCAAGTTCACCCGCGAAGATGGCACTCCCCTTGAATTCACGCTTGTGAATGTGCGTGACTGGTGTAAGAACGACTTTGAAGTGATCCACCAATTGCGCATCAATACGGACAATAGCCATCATCGCTACGATGTGATCTTGCTGATCAACGGATTGCCCTTGGTGCAGATTGAGCTCAAGACTTTGGAGATCAGCCCCCGTCGGGCCATGGAGCAAATTGTTGATTACAAGAACGACGCCGGTAATGGTTATACCAATTCCTTACTTTGCTTTATGCAGCTCTTTATCGTAAGCAATGGCAATAACACCCTGTATTTTGCCAATAACCGTAAAGAGCATTTCAGCTTTAACGCCGACGAGCGTTTTCTGCCTATTTACCAGCATGCTGACCGCGACAACAAAAAGATTGCGCACCTGCATGACTTTGCCGAGGACTTTCTTGCCAAATGCACACTGGGGCAGTTGATCAGTCGCTATATGGTGCTGGTGCAGAGTGAGCAGAAAATGCTTGTCATGCGCCCCTATCAAATCTATGCGGTCAAGGCCATTGTCGATGCCATTCACGAGAACCGAGGGAATGGATACATTTGGCATACCACCGGCAGCGGAAAAACACTCACCTCCTTCAAAGCCTCTACGCTGTTGAAGGACAATCCAGATATCGAAAAATGCCTCTTTGTGGTGGATCGCAAAGATTTGGATCGGCAGACCCGCCTGGAATTCAACAAGTTCCAGGAAAACTGCGTCGAAGAAAACACCAATACGGAAACCCTAGTGCGGCGTATGCTTTCCGAAGATTACGCCGACAAGGTGATTGTGACCACCATTCAAAAGCTGGGTTTAGCACTGGACGAAAATAGCAAGCGCAACAAAGCCCAAAAGGGTGGCAAAAAGACCTTCAAGGAGCGGCTGGAGCCCTTGCGCGATAAGCGTATCGTGTTCATTTTCGACGAATGCCATCGCTCCCAGTTTGGTGATAACCACAAGGCCATCAAGGAATTCTTTCCCAAGGCCCAACTTTTTGGTTTTACGGGAACGCCGATTTTTGATGAGAACGCGAGCTACGTGCGCAAGGAAAATTCTGTGGAGACTCCTTCGGTAGAAAAGGCGGTGGCTTATAACATGACAACCCAGAAAATCTTTGAAAAGGAACTCCACGCCTATACCATCACGCATGCCATCGAAGATAGGAATGTGTTAAGCTTTCACATCGACTACTTTGGCGTCACCGCCCAAGGGAAAAAGCAAACAAAGGCCGTAAAGCCTTCCCCCGAGTATGTCGTGGAGGAAATTGTCAAAAAGCATGATAGCGTCACCAATAACCGTAAGTTCAATGCAGTTCTTGCTACAGCCTCCATTACCGAAGCCATTCAATATCATGACTTGTTTCAAGATTACAATAGGCGTTTACAGAAATCAGAATCGGGCATTGCCCCACTGAACATCGCTTGCGTATTTTCTCCACCAGCTTACGGTATGTCTACCGATGATGAGAGTACCAGCAAGAACATAGACGACATCAAGCAGTTACAAGAAGACCTGCCCCAGGAATTGATGGATAACCAGGTGGAGCCCGAGAAAAAGAAAGAGGCTCTCAAAAAAATCATTGCCGACTACAATGAACAGTACGGCACCAATCACACCATCAATGAGTTCGACCAGTATTATCAGGATGTGCAACAGCGCATCAAGGATCAGCAATACAGCAACGCCGATTATCCCCGCAAGAACAAGATCGACATTACCATTGTGGTGGATATGTTGCTTACGGGTTTCGATTCCAAATATCTGAATACCCTCTATGTGGATAAGAACCTGAAGCACCATGGATTGATTCAGGCCTTTTCGCGCACCAATCGCGTGCTCAATGATACCAAGCCCTGGGGCAATATTCTTGATTTTCGCGATCAGGAATCCGAGGTCGATACTGCCATTGCGCTTTTCTCGGGTGCCTCGAAGGACAAAGCCCGGGAGATCTGGCTGGTGGATCCTGCTCCCAAGGTGATCGCAGCCTTCCAGAAAAAGGTGGAAGACTTGCAGCGCTTCATGGAATCCAAGGGTTTAACATGCGAACCAGCCCAGGTGGCAAACTTGATGGGTGATGCAGCGAAGATTGAATTCACTAACCACTTCAAGGAAATTCAGCGGCTCAAGACCCAACTTGACCAATACACCGATCTTGATGAAGCCAGCAAAGATGTGGTGGAACAAAAGCTACCTACAGATACCTTGCGTGGTTTCAAGGCCATGTATCTGGATACTGCGTTAGAGCTAAAGCGCAAACAGGGAAAGTCAGACGACCCAACGGATCCAGTGAACCAGGTGGAATTGGAACTGGTGATCTTTGCCTCGGCGATTATCGACTACGACTATATCATGAAGCTGATCTCCCAAAGCACGCAAACAACCAGCAAGCAGAAGATGACCCGTCAGCAGGTGATCGAGATCATCAAGTCCCATTCGAACTTTGAGGTGGAGCGCGATGATATTGTGGACTACATCAATAGCCTTAAAACGGGCGAGGTGTTGACGGAGCAACAGATTCGCGATGGCTACCAGACTTTTAAGCAGCAAAAATCGACGCTAGAATTGCAGCAAGTTGCGAAGAAGCATGGCCTGGATGCCAAGGTGTTGCAGGTCTTTGTGGATGGCATTCTCGACCGCATGATTTTTGACGGCGAAGGCCTTACCGACCTGTTAGCTCCCTTAGAATTGGGTTGGAAGGAACGGCGCAAGGTAGAGCTTGCTTTGATGGATGATCTTGTGCCCTATTTGCTAAAACAGGTTTCAGGACGCGAGATTTCGGGGTTGAATGCATATGAATGAAATAACCGCATTTGAAAATGTACAAGGTATTAAGCAACGGATACATGTAGTTCGTGGCGTACAGGTCATGCTCGATAACGATTTGAGTGAGTTGTATCATGTCGACTCAAAAAGACTTAATGAACAAGTAAAACGGAATTTAGACAGATTTCCTGATACATTTCACTTTCAGCTCACATCCAGTGAAGTGGAAAGTTTGAGGTGCCAAATTGGCACCTCAAACCAAGATTCTTTTTTGAGGTCGCAATTTGCGACCTCAAAGACAGGACGCGGTGGTCGCAGATACCTCCCCTATGCCTTTACAGAGCAAGGCGTGGCCATGCTCTCGGCGGTGCTTCGTAGCGATGTGGCGGTTCGGGTGAGCATCCAGATCATCAATGCCTTTGTGGAAATGCGCTCTTTTATTCAGAGCAATGCCTCCCTGTTCCAACGTATGGATGCCGTGGAGCACAAACAGCAAATCACCGACCAAAAAGTGAACGACCTGTTTTTGGCCATGGACGAGGGCAAGTTGCCACCTAAGCAGGGAATCTTTTACGATGGCCAGGTGTTTGATGCCCATGCCTTTGTGAGCAAGCTGGTCAAGAGTGCCAAGCATTCTATTGTGCTGATTGACAACTACATTGACGAAAGTGTACTAGTGCTTTTTTCGAAACGCTCCAAGAACGTGGCGCTGACTCTATTGACCAAGCAAGTATCCAGTAAATTGGAACTCGATGTGCGTAAGTTCAACGAACAATACCCGCCTATAGAGGTGCGGCAGTTCACCAAGGCCCATGATCGCTTTATGATTATAGATGGCAAGGCGGTGTACCACATTGGTGCGTCGCTGAAAGACTTGGGCAAGAAATGGTTTGCGTTTAGCAAGATGGATGTGTCTGCGCTGGAAATGCTGCAGGCTGCGGGAGTGTGAGGAGCCAATATGAGTAAGATTGAAGTAAAAGGCTTGCCCGTAAATGTCTTGGACCAAAAAGATTTCATTTCCATTACAGATATTGCCAAATATAAAGATTCTGACCGAACGGATTATATAATCCAAAACTGGATGCGCAATCGAAATACTGTTGAATTCTTGGGAATTTGGGAGCGATTGAATAATCCGGATTTTAATGCCATCGAATTCGAGGGGTTTAGAAAACAGGCGGGCATTAATAGCTTTGTGCTAACTCCCAAGCAATGGTCTGAGCGAACAGGGGCGATTGGAATCGTTTCCAAAGCAGGGCGATATGGCGGAACTTATGCCCACCAAGACATTGCCTTTGAATTTGCATCATGGGTATCGGTTGAGTTCAAGTTGTATTTGATTAAAGAATTTCAACGATTGAAAGATCAGGAATATCAACAACTTGGTTGGGATATACGTAGAAATTTGACAAAAATCAACTATCGCATACATACCGATGCGATTCAAAGTAACCTGATTCCTGATGATTTGACGAAAACTCAGTCTTCCTTGATCTTTGCCAGTGAAGCGGATCTTTTAAACGAGGCCCTGTTTGGTGTAAATGCCAAAATATGGAGAGCGCGCAATCCTGCCAAAAGCGGGAATATTCGCGATTACGCCGATGTTTCGCAACTAGTTTGCCTAGCCAATCTCGAAAACTTGAATGCCCATCTGATACAGCAAGGCTTATCACAATCCGAGCGTGTGGTTATCTTGAATAAAACGGCAATTCAGCAAATGACAATCCTTGTGAGCGATCATCGCATTCAACGGTTGAAGGAGCGCTCATGAATAATTTGAAAAAGTGTTTGAACCACGAAAAGACCGAAACGAAAAATGGTGTGGTGCCGAAGTTGCGATTTCCTGAGTTTCGGGGGGGCGCGGGGTGGGAATCGATTAATCTTGGTCAAATTTCTGAAATAGTTCGGGGTGGTTCACCACGACCAATTGAAGTATTTATTACTACAGATGATGACGGTCTGAATTGGCTTAAAATCGCAGATGTAGACAAAGAGTCTAAATATGTGACATATACAAAAGAAAAAGTAATCCCAAGCGCATTAAGCAAAACTAGAGAAGTAAATCCTGGTGATTTAATTATGTCCAATTCGATGAGTTTTGGACGTCCGTATATTTTAAAAATCCAATCTTGCATCCATGATGGATGGATCGCAGTAACTCAGATAAAGCAACAAGCTAGCAGGGATTTTCTCTACTATTTGATACTGGCTCCAAAAAGCCAAGAGTACTTTGTTGATAATGCAGCTGGAAGCGGTGTTCAGAATTTAAATGCAGATATCATCAAGTTGCTTCCTGTACAGCTTCCACCCCTCCCAGAACAATCCCGCATCGCCGATTGTCTTTCCTCCCTGGATTCTTTGATTGCGGCGCATTCCCAAAAGCTCGATGGGCTCAAATCCTATAAGAAGGGCCTGATGCAGCAACTGTTCCCTGCCAAGGGGGAAAAGGTTCCCAAGCTACGCTTTCCGGAGTTTCGCAAGAGCGGGGAGTGGGAGATGAATATGCTTGGAAATAGAGCTCAATTTTTCTCAGGATATCCTTTCAAAAGCGAAGAAATCACAGATAATTCCAGTGGAATATCTTTGATGCGCGGCATTAACATTACTGAGGGCTATATTCGCCATAATGCTGAAATAGATCGTTACTATTGCGGAAATCCCAAGCCACTTGAAAAGTATAAAGTGCAAGTGAATGATCTAGTAATCGGCATGGATGGTTCGAAAGTTGGTAAAAACTCGGCTCTCATTACCGAGCGTGATGCTGGAGCGTTATTGGTGCAGCGTGTGGCTCGACTAAGGGCTGAAAAAACGTCAACAATAGCTTTCATCTTTCAGCACATCAATTCCATAATGTTCCATGCTTATGTTGATAAAATCAATACAAGTAGTGGAATTCCTCATATCAGCGCACAGCAGATTAATGAATTTATAATTTTTTTCCCTCCATCTGAAAAAGAGCAACAACGCATCGCGTCCTTCTTAACCTCCATCGACAATCTCATCACCGCCCAATCTCAGAAGATCGAGTCGCTGAAAATCCATAAGAAGGGACTCATGCAGCAGCTGTTTCCTGCCATGGAAGAGGCCATTGCATGAGTGAGCCTGCATTCACAAGCCTCGAAGGCGTTGCAGGCCACTTACGCAATATGCTAACCAATGGTTTGCAGAGAGGAAATCGACATCCCACAGTAAATCAAGTCCTGCTCTTTGCCTACAATGGCACTGGCAAAACACGGCTCTCCATGGCCTTTAAAGACCTCGGCAAAAATGGTGATACTCGCGATACACTCTACTTCAACGCATATACAGAAGATCTTTTCCATTGGGATAACGATCTAGCAAGTGATACCACCCGGATCATGCGCCTCAATCGGGATAGCCGTTTTTTCAATGGCCTTCATGAATTGGGAATTGAAACGCGCATTCAGCCTCTCTTGAACCGCTACGCAGATTTCAGCATCCGTATATCCAGTGAAGACTGGTCGGTCATATTTTTTCGGGAAAGAGATCCGGAGGGGGAGCCTTTACCCATCAAGGTTTCCCGAGGCGAAGAGAATATCTTTGTTTGGTGCTTTTATTTAGCAGTTGCGCAGTTGGCCATCGATGAGCATGAAAGTTATAGGTGGGTCAAGTACCTGTATATCGATGACCCCATTTCGTCTCTAGATGACAACAACGCCATTGCGGTGGCAAGCCATCTCGCGCAATTATTGAAAGTCACTAGCGGGAAAATAAAAGTTGTCATCTCTACCCACCACGCATTGTTTTTCAATGTAATGTGGAATGAGCTACAGGAATCTCGCAAAATGCAGCCCTACTTTCTAAATCACAAAAAAGACAATCTTTCCTATACCCTGCGATATACCAACGACACCCCATTTTATCATCATATTGCGTTATTAGAACAGTTGCATGCAGCGATGGAATCAGATCAGTTGTACACCTATCATTTCAATATTCTGCGCAGTATTCTGGAGAAGACCGCTACTTTTCACGGCTTCAAGAATTTCTCTGCTTGCATTAAACGCGAGGCCGACGACCCCGATGGTATATTGCACTCTCGCTTGATCAATGTACTAAGCCATGGCAACTATTCCCTATTTGAACCTCGCGAAATGCTCGAAGAGAACAAGCAATATTTCCGAAAAATCCTGAATGACTTTATGGCGAATTATCGCTTTAATACCGAAACCTTTCTTCCCCGTGAATTGGAGTCCACCCCATGACCAAAGAACAACTTAGCCGGCTTGGCAAAACCCTCTGGGACATCGCAGACAATCTTCGCGGTGCCATGGATCCCGACGATTTCCGCGATTACATGCTTTCCTTTCTCTTTTTGCGTTATCTCTCCGATAACTACGAGCAGGCCGCCAAGAAGGAACTGGGCCGCGACTATCCCAAAGAAGATGGCAGTCGCACGCCTCCACTCGCCATTTGGTATGCCGAAAACAAACGCGATGTGGCCGACTTCGAAAAACAGATGCGCCTCAAGGCCCACTATGTGATCGAACCCAGATACTTGTGGTCGAGCTTTGTGGAAATGGCGCGGGTGCAGCATATCGATCTGCTTAGCACCTTAGCAAGTGGCTTCAAGTACATCGAAGAAAAGTCCTTTGCAAGCACATTCCAAGGCTTATTTTCGGAAATTAATCTCCATTCCGAAAAGCTCGGCAAAAAGCCCGCAGACCGCAACGCAAAGCTCTGCACCATTATCCAGAAGATCGCCGAGGGCATTTCGCAGTTCAGCACCGACACCGACATTCTGGGCGATGCCTATGAATACTTGATCGGCCAGTTCGCTGCAGGTTCGGGCAAAAGCGCCGGCGAATTCTACACCCCCCAACAAATCTCCACCATTCTTTCGCGCATCATTACCCTCGATAGCCAAGATCCCTCTGCAGGTCCTAAAAAGAAGATCCGCCAGGTGCTCGACTTTGCCTGCGGTTCAGGCTCCTTGCTTTTGAATGTGCGCAAACGCATGGTCGAAGATAAAGGCTCGGTGGGCAAAATCTTTGGTCAAGAAAAAAATATCACAACCTACAACCTGGCCCGCATGAACATGCTCTTGCATGGGGTCAAGGACACCGAATTCGAAATCTTCCACGGCGATACTTTACTCAATGACTGGCCCACGTTCAATGAAATGAACCCAGCTAAGAAGATCAAGTTCGATGCCGTAGTCGCAAATCCCCCTTTCAGCTACCGTTGGGAAGGTGAAAAGCTAAGTGATGATTTCCGTTTTAAGAACTATGGTCTTGCCCCTAAGTCGGCAGCTGATTTCGCCTTTTTACTGCATGGCTTCCATTACCTCAGTGACGATGGCGTCATGGCGATTATTCTGCCTCATGGCGTGCTTTTCCGTGGGGGTGCTGAAGAACGCATCCGCACCAAGTTGCTCAAGGATGGCCATATCGATACGGTGATTGGTTTGCCCGCCAATCTTTTCTTCTCCACCGGAATTCCTGTCTGTATTCTGGTGCTCAAACGCTGCAAAAAATCTGACGATGTTCTCTTTATCAATGCAGCCGAGGAATTCGAAAAGGGTAAACGGCAGAATCAATTGTTGCCTCAGCATATCGATAAAATTATTTCCACCTATCAAAAGCGCCCCAAGGAAATCAAGCGATACGCCCGCCGCGTTTCCATGAAGGAAATCGAGAAGAACGAATACAACCTGAATATTTCCCGCTATGTAAGTACGGCACAATCTGAGGAAGAAATTGACCTCGGTGCAGTGAATGAATCTCTGGTGAGCATTGAGAAAGCCATCGCAAGTGCCACCAAGGAACACAACAAGTATTTGAAGGAACTGGGGCTACCATTGCTTCCCGGGTGAAGGACAGTTATGATCTGAAATGGACGCGTATGGCAATTCTTTCGTAAGTGAGGCGCAATGTATCTATCCAAATTGAGCATTCGGAATTTTCGATCCATACGAGAAATGGATATCAATTTGCAAGATGGGCTGAATGTCCTAGTGGGACGTAATAACACTGGGAAAAGCAGCATCCTCGATGCTATTCGATTAGCCATTGGCCCCGTAGAGTCGCGAAGTGATGCGCTTTGGCTGGATGAGGATGATTTTTACAAAGAATCCTCTTCAGCAGATAGATCGGAATTTCTATCGGTCACCATGGAATTCAAAAGCTTATCGCAAACCCAACGCACCACCTTTTTTGAAATCGTAGACTTCGATCTAGCGAATGAAGAAAACTCCCGAGCGATCTTAAAATTTGAAGCTTCCTGGCCCAAATCCAAACGCCAGGCATCCATCAAGAGAACAGGAGGACCGGAAGCTCCTGAAATGCCAGAAATTCCCCACCGAATTCTGGAAAACATCCCCATTACTTACCTGCCTGCATTGCGTGACGCCGAAGCAGCGCTCGCACCTGGGTACAAAAGTCGCTTGGCCACACTGCTACGGGATATGGCTAAGAAAAGTGACGAAACCGCCAGCAAGCGGTTTGAAGGGCTCTTCAAAACTGCAAACGACGCAGTAAGTGCAGACGCCCTTGTGCAAAAGGTCACCACTAGCATCCGCACCATCACAGAAGAAATTGCTGGTTCCGACGCTAAGGCTCCCAGCATAAAAACAGCGGAACAAGATTTCCTGAAAATACTACGAACCCTGCAAGTGCAAATGGACGATACGCCTGTCAGTTCTCTTTCCGCCAATGGGCTAGGATTGAATAATTTGCTCTACATCGCTGTTGTGCTACAACATTTGCAGACCATTGCCGATGAGGAATGCCCCATTCTCCTGGTTGAGGAGCCGGAAGCGCACTTGCACCCTCAACTCACCCTGACCCTGTCAGAATATCTCTCTAAAACCCTACCTGCCAACAAAGCACCACAAACTCTGATCACCACTCATTCCCCCACATTGGTAACCAGTGTACCTCTGGATCGAATTCATTCTCTCTTCAAGTCAACAGCTGGAGTAAGATGCAACAGTCTTAGTTCGGCAAGTCTCTTGCCCAAAGAGAGCCGCATGTTCCAGCGAATGATGGACATTACCCGCTCGGTGCTCTACTTTGCCAAGGGTGCAATCCTAGTAGAGGGCGTTTCTGAGAGTCTTGTAATTCCAGTGTTTGCCAAGCGCCTCGGCTATGATCTTACGAAGCTGCAAATTTCTGTCATTCCCATCTGTGGAGTGGCATTCGAGGTGTTTCAGAAGATCCTGAAACCCGAGGCATTGGGGATTCCTGCAGCAATCATTACTGATGCAGATCCGACTATTACCAAAGGGACAACTTGGGAAACCGATGCCTTTGATGCAAACAAAACTCCATCAGACCGAACACAAAAACTATTACAAGTATTCTCAGGCAATTCCAATGTGAAGGTCTTTCATTCTGAAGTGACACTTGAATACGACCTAGCCATAGCGGGCAGCAATAATGCAAATATCATGGCCCAGGCCTGGGAATCTGGTTTCGTTGGAACACCTCAGACTTTTAACTGCAACAAACTTTCGACTTGCACGACACTAGAAGAGAAAGCCTTGGCCCTCTGGAGAGGGGTGTGTCGGGCTGATCATTGCGGTAGCAAAGCAGACTTGGCCCACCAGCTTTCTGATCTATTGGCAGAAAGGAATCCAGAGGGTACATGGAAATATGCTTTCGAAGTGCCAGCCTACATTAATAATGCCTTGAGCTATGTAACCAATGCTGTGAGTCCATCTCATGGGTGAAGCAAGCCCAGAACAGCAAGCCATTCTCGACAATCCGAATCGCATCCGAATCGTGCGGGCTGCACCCGGCAGCGGTAAAACCTGGCTGGTTGGAGAGTTGATTCGCAAAGAACTATCGGATTGGAAATATGCGGGGGGGATTGCGGCATTGTCATTCACCCGAGTCGGAGGAGTGGAAATACGCAAAGCCGTTGGATACGAGCTGGATCATCCTCACTTTGTGGGAACCATTGATGCTTTTTTATTCCGCTATGTGATTCGTCCGTTTCTCACCAAAGTATTTCCAAGTAGTTTCGCCAAACCACGTTTGGTCCCAGCTGATTGGGAACCCAAGCAATGGAATAAAGGACCAGGAAATAGTCCGCTATCCGTATCCACTAAAGCAAACAACATCGGATACAATCTGCTGGAAATTACATATCAAGGAGCAAAGGATGGTAAGCCAATTATTGCAACTCCGAAGCCCTTTGTTGGTGGCTTTGATGTCGTACCACTTGCGGACTATGAATATGTCTGGAAGTCAAAGAAAGACTTATGGAAGTCCCACGGGTGGATTACTCATGCCGACACAGCCTATCTAGCATGCTGCATCCTATCCCATAAGGAATTTGGAGCTACTGTTTGTAATCAAATATCTCATCGGTTCCCCTTCATTGTTGTCGATGAGCTTCAAGATACAGGATTCTTTCTCGGGAAAACCATTTCGATTCTCCTTGAATATCAAGCAATTCGAGCCTTGCTAGTTGGCGACCCGGATCAGGCGATCTATGAGTTTAACGGAGCTAGGCCAGAGCTGTTCGATGAATTTGCCAGGATTGAAGGTGCAGAAGAATTGGCGTTGGGCGCCAGTCGCAGATGCCCTCAGAATATCATACAGTCAGCAAATCATTTGCGTTCCACCACTCACTCCATTTCAGCGAATCAATCACAACCTGGCAAATCCCTAATTCTAGTCTACAAAGATATGGTTACTGATACCCAGTCAGTGCTCTCCAAAATTGCGTCGGAAAAACAAAACTGTGTTGTGAAATGCGTAGTTCGCTCAAATAGCAACGTGATGAGAATCAAATCAGCAAAACAACCCGGTGAATTCGGTAAGCTCAGATGCCCAGCCCTAGAGCATATGAGTCGTGCCGTGCGATCTTTTAAAAATGGCAACAATCCGAAAGCTCTAGCTCAGGCCAGCGCCTGTATCGCATTGTGGCTGTTTCAATATGAAGGCATTGATGAAGTTGAATTGGAAAGCAAAGGAATATCACCAGATACCTGGACGCAAATCGTCACAGATTGCCTTCTGGACTGCGCCAGAATCGACGTTACCAAAACCTATGAAGAATGGCAAAAAGAAGCAGGCAGAAAAATCGAAATCATACAAAAAGCAACCAAACTTTCATCCTTTACAGGTACTCCAAAGCAGTTAAAGCCACAGCACATCACGGATCGTGCGAAGAGCAAGGCAGATGACCAAATGACTCTCTTTCTTCCGTCACCACCACCGAAGAACAACTTGCCACCAATACAAACGGTACATGCAGTAAAAGGCGAGACTCATGACTTGACGGTATTTGTGGTTCCTCCCAAAAGTAAAGGCGTGAAATGTCCTTCGGAGGTTTGGTGGAATGATGCGCCACAAGACCTGGAGGAGAGGCGCATCGCCTATGTCGCCATGACAAGATCACGCAAGGATTTGATCCTATTGGTTTCAGAAACCACTGTTCAAAAATTCCAAAGGGTCAGGAGAGAATTTTTCGATTCGTTTGAAGTAATGCCGGTTGGACAATTCTTGGAAAAGCCATGGTGTCTGGATGAATAGCCGATTCAGAGTCTAGAAAAAGTTAAATACGCCCCGAAGGATGGCTTTGATACTCCTTCTACACATGGCAGACGAGCTATGGCTAATATCACAAATCCAGTTGATGCCGTCAATTGGCAAAAAAGCCTCTGATCGAATAGCTAAAGTGAAGTAAACAAAACTACCGAATACTTATTTGATCGATGCCTTCTTTGCGTTCGCCCAAGCCGAGCAAAAACGGGAAGCCGACGAATTGATTGACTCAGAAGGTTTGAATGAGGATGCCGCAAAGCGTTATCTCATTTCCTCGCTCAAACGAGAGTTCGCCAGTCAAAATGGAACCGAGCTTAATGCCATACTTCCCAAAATGAGCCCCTTGAATCCGCAATATCTCACAAAAAAGCAGACGGTGTTTCAAAAAATTGCCGCATTTGTGGAGAAGTTCAAAGGTGTGGGCGGGGCGATTTGAGTCATAACCACAAAGAGATTTTAGCCATTGAAGACATTTCCGCCGCCGCCGTTATTCCAGCAGAAGGACTCCATGTGCTGTGCGACTTCCCTTCAGGCTCCAGATATAGGATCCATGGGGGAGTTTCGGTACTATTCCTTTGCCACCGATAAGCGGAACTTCCGCTTGAATTGCACCGAGAGTATTTATCAGTGAAATCATTCCGTTCTGTTTGCTTGTGAGGTAAATGATGCCCTCTTTGATGTATGCGTATTCCATTTTGTTGATATTTTTTGTTGTGCGAGGGAGCGCTGTTATTGCCAATCCGTCCACAATACCTTCGCGAAACTGGTAATAGGCGTCTTTTGCATTGTAGTTTTCATCGAAGAGCAAGGCGCTCTGTCCCATACGCCAGTATTGATTCGAATTATCGGCAATGCCCCACATGCAGAGCCAATTCACACCCGCGCTCGCCGCCGCTTTGGAAAATTCATAAAGGTTTTTATTTTGTATGCTATCATAGGTTGCCGTGCGATGGGCCGTTGTAGCGGTAGCGATAGGATCTGCATCGCCATAGTCAATTTCCGTTATATAAACTTCAAGCCCAAGGTCTTTGTACTGCTTTATTGCAAGATTCAGATTGTCCCAATTGTAAGTACGATCCGTTCTGAAGTGCCCTTGAAACCCTACGGCATCGAGTGGAACCCCTGAATTCAGCAAATGTTTGACTAACTGGTAAAATGCCCGTGATTTTTTTGATCCGTCCCAGAATTCGATTCCATAGTCTCGCAGTTCGAGTTTGGCTTTTGTATACTGACGAGCGATCTCGAAAGCGCGGCGGATGTATTTCGGATGCTGGGTATATACTTGAGCGGTTCCGGTCAAGCCCGATTTATCGCTCTCCCAGCCCATATCCTGCCAGGGGCATTTATCGGGGTTGGCATCCGTTGATTTGTTTGCCCAGTAGTTTCCATTCCACATAAAGGCTTCGTTCACTACATTCCAATAGTCCACCTTCTCGGCATTGTTGTTGGATTGCATGATCGCAGTAATCCAATGATTCAGCAAAGTATCGAGATCCGCCTCCTTCCAAGATCCTGTCCCTTGTTGCAGCCAGGTGGGGAAGTAGTTCCCAGAGCCAGTCAGCAAGTGAACTGCTACCTTTTTGCCCTGGGCATCCGCCCAGTTGATGACGCGATTCGCTTTCGTTAAATCGAACGTCACATCGCTCATGCTGGAACCGCCCCAAGTGTCCCAGGCAGGGTATGCGGTGGTTTGGACCAGCCCGAATTCGCGTTGCATGACCGTCTGCACTTTTTCAGACGAGGACCAATCGAAAAGCCCTTCCTTCGAAGAGGAGCCGACTTCGGCCGTAGCGCCAATGAGAAGTCCATTATCAGATAGAGCGGTTCCGCTCGGTATTGTTTGAGAAAAGATCATTCCAAATCCTGCGAGTAAAACCACTGGGAAGATTTTTGTTTTCAGTTTCGACATAATTTGTCCTTAGGAAATAGGAAACGCTTTGCCACTGAATTTATTCTGATTTATGGGGAGTAACCAGTTAAAGTAATGCTATAAATAACTTTACTGTGTTAACCGTATTATATATTTTATCTCAATGGACGATCTTGCTGCAAAAATTCTCAGTGACCCCGGACTCGATCAGGCTCCTTTGCCCTCCATCCGGCAATTGGCGGCTCATTTTAAGGTATCGACAACTACCGTTCACAAAGCGTTGCGAAAGATTCAGCAACAAGGGAAAATATTTTGCATTCCCAGCAAGGGCTTTTTTTGGGGCGCTAAACTGGAAAGTACGCCTATACCACGCGTTTTGACAACCTCCAAGTTCGAACAGGCGAGGGCTCACTTATTCTCGGATTTTCAATGTGGAGTTTATCACCCCAGTAATCCTTTGCCAACACAGCAAGCGCTATCGCAGTTGTATCAGTTGTCTCCATCGCGGATAGGTGTTCTGTTACGGAACTTTATGCAGATTGGCGTGCTGACTCGTGAAGGGCGTTCTTTTTTTCTGGCGACGCCTCATTCCGATCATTCCCATGCGACCGTGCTTGTGGTTTCTCGCTGCAATGCTGAGGGTCAGTTGCTTTTCGATTCTGAACGGGAAACGGATTTCATGAAAGCATTTCAGAGGGAACGCATGCGATTGAATTTGCGGTTGGAAGTGGCCGGATGGTTTGAAGATTCTTCTCACAATGGCAAATTCCTGGATCAAAATGGCAAGGATTTTCAGATGCAATCCATTCCGGGGGTTCTTTTCGGAGCCATTGTATCCACTTGGTTGATGCGTTCGCCTATTTGCGTATTGAAGAATCTGTGGAAGTTGAATGTTCCGGTATCTATTTGGTGGGAACAGCCCAGGGAGCTTTTTCCTCGACCAGATCGCAGTAGGCCTTCCACCGTTGGGTTTAATATTTCATTCGGTCAGTCCGCGGGAATCGCTGTGGGTCGCCACTTGAATCGGCAAGGTTATAAGAGCATCGCTTTTATTTCTCCATTTCATGCAAGCGAGTGGTCCTTAAATAGGTTGACTGGTTTGCAAAATGGCTTTTGTCAGTTGACCAATACAATTAACGTTTATACCGATAGCAGGTATGAGAGCGCCGAAACATTTCATAAAATTGCGGGCGTCGAAGTGGGTGAACGGATGATCCGCCAAATATTGTCTTCGTTCATTGACGAAACTGACTTGATGCGAGAAGCGGTGTGGGTCACGGTCAATGATCACACGGCTTTGATTTTAATTGAAATTCTCAAAGAAAGAGGGCTTGCGCGGCCTTCTATCATTTCATTTGATAACTCAACGATTGCTGAATCTAACCGCATTGATTCCTTCGAATTCCATACGGAAGGCATGGTTCGTCAAATGTTCTATCACCTCCAGCACCCCGGGGCTATTCTTTATCAGGATCAGGGGCTCCATGAAATGGTCGGGCGGCTGGTGATAAGACATTGATTGTTTTATGCGTGTGAAATATTCAAAATAAAGCTTACATTAATCGTACTTATAGTTCGATAATAAAAATGAATGCTATATTATTGTACTGACGGTACGATAATCAAAATAGGAGTATCGACCATGAAAAAAATATCATTCGCAATCATTCTCCTTGCTTTAACGCTTGGGTATGCATACGCAGAAAAGACCGTGCCTGGCTTGTACACCGACGCTAGCATTGGCGCCATGGTGAATCCGTTCGGTACGGAAATTGGCGAGAAACTCTATTACCGTTTCCCTTTCATTTCTAGCGACAACATCCTTTTCGCCTCAACCAAACTGGACGTAGGTATAGACAACCGTACCACCCCTGCATATAATAGGCTGATGTTCTTCGCCTCGTTTGAACCCATTGCCATACTAGACTTGAGCACCCATATTGGCTACATGCAAACATACAAGGCTTTAGGATTTGGATTTGTACAGCTCCCATCGTATGACGCTGAATATGACCAAAAAGCGGTTGATTCCTTGCCCCAAAAAAACAAGGCGGGTCTGTGGACAGACGCTACGGTGCGTCTGAAAGCTGGATTTCCTTTAGGCAACGGCAAGGTCGTCGCCTCCTATGCGTTCACGGTAAATTACATCCGCTTTGGCAAAGCTAGAGAAGGATATTTTTATGAACGGCAGCAGGATTTTGTTTTCAAAATGAGTGACCTAAGCCTGATTCACGATGCCATGATTGGCTATTTGTATGGCGAAAATCTTCTGGTCGGTGTGGACAACTACTACGTACTCGTTCCCCGCTCGGGCGAACGAGCCTGGACCCTGAGCGGCCTTGCCTCCTATAATCTAAAGATTACAAAGGACGCCAATTTTTCTATCTCGCTTCTCTCGGGACCACAAATTGATAAACAGTATTACCAAGGCAAGATTAACACAATTGTCCAATCGGGCATTTCGGTTCGCCTCCGCTAAATCGTAAAAAAGGACATCAAGATGGCTAACAAAAAAAAGACCCGCTTAATTCAGTTCAACCGTGAAAATATCTTGACTGCAGCGAGGACGCTGTTCCAAGAAAACGGTATTGCGCAAACAACCATGGACGACATCGCTAGACAAGCCGAGTGTAGCAAGTCTACGATATACATGTATTTCGTGAGCAAAGAGGACATTTTCAATGCCATAATCAAGGAACATATGGCCATGCTGAAGGAGGGGGTGACCGTTGTCAAGGCAAGCTATGTCGATTTTCGTAGTCGGTATTTTGCCTTGTGCGAAAAACTCGCTGACTTTAAAAAGCAATATCCGCTCTATTTCGAAAGTGTTCTCGGGACTATCAGTGTGGCCCCTGCCGATATGGCTCGCGATTCCGTACTCCACGACATCTATTGCATTGGCGAAGAAACCAACGCGCTTCTCTGTGAAATATTTCGGGATGCGTTGCATCATAAAGAAATTCAAAGCGATATCGATCCACTTTCCACGGCATTCATCCTCTGGGTGAGTATCAGTGGAGTCATCACTATGGCGTATAACAAGGCCGCATACATACAGCTCACCTTCGGCATGGATTCGCAGACGTTCATGCAAAAAGGATTTGACACGTTGTTGCAAAGTGTTCTGCCACGCACTTCAGGGAGACGTCAATGAAAGAGTTCCATTCTTCGCGCACTATCGCTAGCCTAGCTATGGTGTCCATGGTCTGTATCTTGGGCGTTATTGACATTGCATACGCGAAAACGCCCCCCTTAACTAAAATACCCCAACCGTTGCGGGATGCGCTTTCCTACGCATCTCTTGCCCCTAGTTCACACAATGCGCAGATGTGGAAAGTGTCCTATTCCGTATCCAGATCCGCATTCACCGTCATGCTGGACCGTTCCCGGGCTTTGACGAAAGTAGATCCTCTGGACCGCGAAGGTTATATTTCCATTGGCGCTTACGTCCAAACTATGGAAGTGGCGCTCGATGCCTTCGGTTATTCTCCGGTTGTGGAGATCATGGAAAAGAACGGCGAGGCTGTCGCTACTGTAACTCTACGGGCCTTCGGCTCAGCTGTTCCTGACAAGGCTCGCATTGCTTTACTGGAACAACGGCATACCGACAAGCGAAATTTTAATATAAACGCTATAGACGACCAGGCAAGAGCCGCCATTTTAGCGACAGATCAAGCCGCGCTATCCTTTATCCCCCGGGGTTTGGAGTCTTACGCCTATCTCCAGGAAGGGATTGTCAAAGCCATGGAAAAACAATCGGCCAATCAAGAAAAACGTAATGAACTTTCCGACTGGTTGCGCTATTCGGACAAGGAAAGGGACGCCAAGCAAGATGGGCTGCCCGCCGAGCAACTCGGCATTACTGGCATTAAGAAATTCTTCTATTACTTTTTCGTTGACAAAGAATACGCACAAGGCGATTCCTATGCAAAACAGGGCGTGGACATGACTCGCGAACAAGCGGAAAACAACGCAGGCTTTTTCATACTGACCGGAGGGAATACTCCAGAGGAATCGATACGGACCGGCATGTCCTTGCAGAAAGCTTGGCTCATGGCCACCCGCTACCAAGTCGCGATTCATCCCATGAGTCAGCTTCTGGAAGAGGAACCCTATCGCTCTGAAATTCAAAAACGTTTGCACCTGAAACAGCCAGTGCAGATGGTGCTTCGCGCAGGTTATGTGCCCAAGTACCTTAAAAACAATAAGATCCGGAGAGATATCGACCAGTTTATCTCCGTAGAGCCATAGGATATAATGTTCGGAATCACTCACAAAATAGAGAAGGGCACTTCTGCGCAAGCGAATCGACGAGCGTTTAAGCAAGTCCGAACATTCTGACAGAAAAATATTTTCATAGATCACAGGTTTCTGCTGTTTTTTCTGTGTTTATCTCAAAGGATTTACATTTATCATTATGAAAAAAGCAAAAATCAGCAGAAAAGAAAAAGCGTCGGTGGGGACAGATCTTTTCATCAAGGGATTTCTTGAATTTGGTCTTGTGATGATGACTTTGGGGTGTACCGACAAAGGGACTTCTGCGCAAGACCCAGCTTCGCAGATTTCATCGAGTCTAGAGGTATCTTCGAGTCCTACATTAAGTTCATCGAGTTTACAAAGCTCCTCCAGTTCCTCCATCGCCATCTCATCGATGGGTGAATCGAGTTCATCAATTGGAGTATCGAGTTCATCAAATTTACAAAGCTCCTCAAGCCTCATGACCCAACCCGTATCGTCAAGTCTTGTGCCTCCTAGCTCTTCGTCACAAGCCCTCGTCTTTTTAGGAGGAGAGGTTCGCATTCCCGATGGCTGCGGGATCATTCATTGGCTGCCTCACGATGAACAAACTTGTGTGCAGAACTTTTGGGTTGACACGACAGAAGTCACCATCGCTGCATACCAGGACCTTATGGGTGGAGGAGTTCCTTCGCTATTTCATAATGGGTACTATAAATGGCCTAACTCAAGCGGAGGAGGGTACGCCGATGATGGAAGTCTCTGCCCCAATTGCCCTGCCGATGGCTTGACTCTTTTTGAAGCGATGCTCTTTGCAAATGCAATGACCAAACGGTATGGAAACCCCAGTGATACGGTTTATGCCTATTCTGCAATCGACAGTACAAATTCTACTGGTTCGTATCAAAAGATCAAGCCTCGCGAAGTGGTGGGTCTACAAAATTTGCAAATCGCTACGGATAAAACAGGTTATCGACTGCCCACGCGTGGAGAATTCCACTATATCTACTACAAAGGAGTTCTTATGGATTTCCCTTGGGATGACTTATACCCACCCACCCAAGATATGTGGGAAGCCTATGATTGGCATGTTTGGGATACTACCAATAGCGGAGGCGTCACACAAGTCGTTGCCACCAAAAAACCTACTGCTTGGCATCTCTATGACCTCATCGGAAATGCCGATGAATGGACAACCACTCCAAACGAAAGTTATCCTGGCGAGTTCTTGGCCGTGGGCGGGTCTGTGACCGTTAATGGAACGGGTATACAGGACCTTCGCTTCGATGAAAAACATGCCGGAGTAAGGCTTGTTCGGGGAACGTCTGTGGTCACGTTCACTCCGCCTAGCCCCTAGATAAATTGTCCCGCTGTACACCCTTCCTGACACATGGGCCATCGTAGAACACTGAATTCATATTACCTGAAATTTTCAGGAGGGGGAAGATTAATGGGGGGTGTTAGTGGCTTTTCTTTTGGCGCTTGTTTTGTCCTCGTGGATTGCCCCTTTGATTGGGGCTGGATCTCTGCCATGAGCGAATCTAGATCCGAAACGGCTTCCGTCACAACGATCTCCAGTAAATGACTCAAACTGCGCACAACAAATTCGGGTTCATTTTTTTGAAGTTTTTCCTGATCATCCCAACTGCGTGTCCACACCACCTTCTGAGTGTGATTATCTACGAAATACATGGACATGGCCAAATGGGCAAACCAGGTGGAATCTTGATCGACTTCCTCCAATGCCGTGATCTCCCCTCGTAGAACGTAGTCTACATTCTCCACTTCAATGGAACGTGACACTTGCTGAAAAATTTTGGCATCTCGCAAATGCTTGAATACCATATCGGAGATCATGATTTTCGGTTTTAACGCCCAGAGTTCAAAATCATACATTTCCATTTGGTACTTGGATGCTCGATAGACAATTTCGTTTTGTCTGTAGGGTTCGGTAATGGAAAAATCCCGAACCCAAACATTTGCTTGCCATGGTGGTGATTTCGATGCCGTGGTATCCACTGGAGGGTCGTATTCAAGCACATAATGATGCGTTTTATTTTTTCCATCATTTCGTGACAATAGCGATGAACATCCTGAACCAAGCACCAAAATGGAGAGCGAGAGAATGATGAAATGTTTCATTTTATACGTCCTGTTTTTTCTTCAGAGCGAATCAGAAGTGAGGGATCCGCTTTGATGCGTTGGCTGAAATCATACATGTTTTCGGTCATTTCGTTGATATTTCGAAGGGATGTCGAGATGTCTTCCTGAGACTTATAAATCATCAGATCTGTGCGCTTGGACAAGGTTTCTAGAGCCTTGGACGCGTTTTGAATTCCGATGAATGTTTTTTCAATATCACTGTTTCGAAATTGAGTGGTGATTGCATGAAGATCCTGCAAGGAGCCTGCTAAATTTGCCTGATTCTTTTCGCCGGTGATCAAGAGCATATTATTCATGAGCGCCTCCAGCTTGACCGAAAAAACCTCGACTCGACTCGTGATTTGCTGGATCTGGGAAGTGCCTGCGAGAACTTCATGATTCTCGGGAAGGGTGGGTTCCTCGGGATTTCCCCCGGAAAGTTCAATGGTCTTGAGGCCTGTGATGGAAAATCCGCCCACTAAGTTTGCACGCATACTTGCCTTAATGGGGGTTCCTTTCGCCACTTGGAATGTGACGACCACAGCGAGTAAATTGTGTTCATCAATGTGTAGCTCTAAAACCTTTCCCACGTCAACGCCATTCCATTTGACTTTGGCGCCAGGGACCAAACCATCTACCGATTCTGAAAATCGAGTATGATAGATGACATTTTCATTCGCGAGTCGCTTCCCCAAAAAGAAAATTCCAAACCCCAATATTAATGAAACGGTCATGAGCATGAAAATACCCAAACGAATTCGTTCACCTTTGGTAGTTTCCATTTTCCACCTCCTTTATCCTAAATTGAACCCGTGTTCTTTGGGTTTCTTCTTCCGTGGCTTTACGACCAAAGAACCTCACAAGTTCTGGTTCCTTAGATGCAATCCCTTGTTGTAAATCTCCATCGAAGAGTACTTTTCCCGCAGAGAGAAACAGAAGTTTATCAGCTATTGCTTTGATTGATTCTAATTCATGGGTCACCACCACCACGGCGATTCCAAACTGATCCCTCAATTTCAAAAGAAGTTCATCCAAGGCCCTTGAGGTCACAGGATCCAGGCCCGCAGAAGGTTCATCGCAGAACAATAATCCAGGATCCATTATTAGTGCTCGAGCAAGTGCAGCCCGCTTGCGCATGCCTCCGCTCAATTCTGCGGGGTACTTATGCCAAGCGTCCAGCATGGAAACGCTTTCCAATTTTTGGGCGACCATTTCTTCCACCACAACTAGGGGAAGTTCAGGACGATGGGTGCGCAGGGGGAGTGCCACGTTATCGGCAAGCGTCATGGAACTCAGCAAGGCTCCATTCTGAAACAGGACTCCGCAGCGTTCGCGTAAAGTTTGGGGAATGGGAGCGTTGACCTCTTTTTCGCCCTCACCAAAGAAGCTTACCGATCCCTCCTTCGCGCGCATGAGACCCAGTATCGCATTGAGTAGTGTGGATTTCCCACAACCGGAGCTGCCCAGAATAACACGGATCTCACGATTTGTCACGGTGAACGAAATCTGATCAAGGATGATATGATCGCCAAATCCGGCCTTAAGGTTTTTGACCTCAAGAACGGTATCGATGTGGTTGCCAG
>Ga0209373_10001595_pt1 | contig 25779 bp, 28 predicted proteins | sample Higcelweek5metaG_FD_187173 | JGI IMG/M metagenome (GOLD analysis project Ga0209373, IMG submission 187173) | Freshwater pond sediment microbial communities from the University of Edinburgh, under environmental carbon perturbations - High... | ecosystem: Environmental > Aquatic > Freshwater >... | reverse complement strand
CGTTGAACATGAAGTTAGTATAATTTCAGCAGTTCAAGCAATGAAAAATTTAGATGAAGAGAAGTATGAAATAATACCTATATACATTACTAAAGATAGAGAATGGTATACAGGTGGTTTATTAAGAAATATTGAATTATATAGTGATTTAGAACTATTAAAGAAGTATGCTACGAATGTAGTACTATATAATAAAGATAATACATTTGTATTACAAAAGAAAACCGGAATTAAAAGAATAATTAATTATGTTGATTTAATATTACCAGTAGTACATGGTACTAATACAGAAGATGGAACAATACAAGGATATTTAGAATTAATAGGTATACCATATGTCGGATCTAACTTATATTCAGCAGCAGTTGGTCAAGATAAAGTATTTCAAAAACAAATATTTGATGCTTCTAAATTACCAATTACAAAATATATGTGGTTCTTTGATTCAGAATATAAAGAAAATGAAACAGAAGTATTAAATAAAATAAACAAAGTAGGATATCCAGTAATGGTAAAACCAGCAAGACTAGGTAGTAGTGTTGGTATAAGTAAAGTTAAATCTGAAAACGAAATAAAAGAAGCAATAGAAGATGCTATGAAATATGACGAAAAAGTATTAGTAGAAAAAGTAGTAGAAAATCTTGTTGAAGTAAATTGCAGCGTTGTTGGTAATTATGAATACCAAGAAACAAGTGATTTAGAAGAAGTAATGGGAGTTGATGAATTCCTAAGTTATAGAGATAAATATATTGGCGAGGGTTCTAAAAAGACAGGAACAAAGAGCCAAGGAATGGTCGCAACTAATAGAATATTACCAGCAAGATTAGAAGAAAATATGACTAATGAAATAAAAGAATTATCAAAAGAAGTATTTAAAATACTTAACTGTGCAGGTGTAGTAAGAATAGATTACTTAATAGATAAAAAAGAAAACAAAGTATATGTTAATGAAATAAATACTATTCCAGGTTCATTATCATTCTATTTATGGAGTTCATCAAATAAATCATATAAAGATTTGTTAGATGAAATAATATCATTAGCAGTAAGAGCATACAAAAGAAAGAAAAGAAAAGTATTCTCATTTGATAGCAATATATTAAGTAACTTCAATGGATTAAAAGGATCAAAAGGTAAATTAAAGATATAAAGATGTGTCAAAAACGAAAAAAGTATATTAGTAAGTTGTTTTAAATATAATATAATGTATTTAGAAAGGGAAGGTTATGAATACAGAAATGAATAATGATTTAAATAGCAATATGAACAGTAACATGAATAATATGAGCAATCCAAAGCCTAAAGGTATTATACTAATAATATTTGGAGCAGTAGTATTACTTGCAGCAGGAATTTTAATAGGAAAGTTTTTATTAACTACTCCTGAAAGCAATAAACAAGAAAATTCTAATGTTACAAATAATGAAAATGTAACTGACAATGACGAAACAGAAGAAGAAACAACGGAGGAAAAGAAACTTACAGTAGCTGAGGCAACATTAATAATATCAAATGCCCGTGATACTACTGGTTCTTATATAAAGAATGTTGTTCTTACAGAAAACTGTAGTAAAGACAATAGTGCATACTCTGTATCTTATGACGTATACCATTTAGATAATCCAGAATTTGATCCTGCAGTTCCAGTAAAACTTGTCTGTGTATTAGTAAAAGAAAATGGGGAATGGGTTATAAAATACTTAGATGCATCTGGATTTACACCTGAAATAGCAAAATACGATTTAATGTGTGATTAAAAAAAATAAATAGTACATAGTACTATTTTTCTTATGCAATTTGACATTTTTGCCTTTTTGAGTATAATACAATGCGAAAAGGGGAGATAATAATGGCTGATAAGAAAAAAATAATGGAATCAGTAGAAAAAAGTATTGGTACTGATAAATTAACTAGTTTAACAGGAAATTTTGATTATAGTATGATGGTTTGGGATGACTCAAATCTTATAATTGATTCTATTAATAGTTATGAAGAAAAATTAGAAAAATCGAAAAAAAGAAATATAATTCGTAAAGTGACAATCGGTGTTTGTGTATTAGGATTATTTGCAACTTTAGCAGCATCAGCAAAAGAAGTTATGGAATTATTTCCAGCAGCACTTATTGGTGCTCTTTGTGGTCTAATTGCTATACAACTTGGCCAAAAAGCATTAAATGAAGATGCAGAAATTTTTGAAATGAAAAGTTATTTAAAAACAGCGATTGATTATATAATTAATTATTATTCAGAATTAAAAGATAAAATTAATAGTCAAAATAATAATGGTAGAGTAAAAAAATTAAATAATAACATTAATAAATAGTACATTGGTACTATTTTTTGTTATAATTAATATGGTGATATTATGAATAAGATTAAATATTTATTAAGAGTATTTAGAAAAATGAGTTTTAAAAAAATGTTTAGTACGATTAATGAAATAAATAAAAGAACAAATAAGTCTAAAATATATTTATTTTTTGATATTATTAATTGTGCTTTAAGATATCAATCTGGATATGTAGATTATTTATTATTTGAGATGTGGAACTTAAATCATAAAGAAAGAGAAACCGTATTAACGAGAGGTAAGAATAATATATTTGTTAAGTACTATAATGATAATAAAAATTATGGTCATACATTTTTAAATAAAAATGAGTTTAATGAAAAATTTAATAAATATTTAAATAGAGAATATATTATATTAAATAAGAATGAAGATGAATTTAATAAATTTATTAAAGGTAAGAAACAAATATTTTGTAAGCCTATAAATGGTACTCATGGAGATAATATGGAAAAGATATCTCCTAAGGAATTTAAAGGTAATTTATATGAATATTTATTAAGTAAGAATTTAAAATTAGTTGAAGAAGTAGTTATACAATGTGATGAGATGAATAAGTTATATCCATATGCAATTAATACAGTTAGAATAATAACAGTACATAGATATGATGGAAAAGTTAAATTAGTTGCAGCTTATCAAAGAATTGGTAATCACGGATATATAGTTGATAATTATAATGGTGGAGGTATGGTCGTTCCTATTGAAGAAGATGGAACGATTAAATATCCAGCTGTTGATAAATTAAAAAATGTATATTATGAGCATCCAATGACCAATACAAATATTGTTGGATTTAAAGTTCCAATGTATAAAGAAGCATTAAATTTAGCAATGAAAGCATCAAAAATTATTAAAGAAGTAAGATATGTTGGCTGGGATATAGCAATAACAAAAAAAGGACCTACAATTATTGAAGGAAATGAATATCCAGGACACGATATATATCAATTACCAGTACATAGAGAAAACAATATTGGTGTATTACCAAAATTCGAAAGTGCACTTGGTAAAATAAAAGATTTAAAGAAATAGGTGATAATATGAAAAGAATATTAACAGGACTACAACCAACAGGAAACTTACATATAGGAAATTATTTGGGTTCTATTAAACAAATGGTAGATATGCAAAATGAATATGATTCATATTTGTTTGTCGCAGATTTACATGCTATAACTGTACCAAAAGATAGAGAAGAATTAAAAAAGAATATTAGAAGTCTAATAGCTCTATATTTAGCTTGTGGAATAGATCCAAATAAGAATACAATATATATACAATCAGAAAATGAATATCATACTAATGTATCATGGATTTTAGAATGTAATACATATTACGGCGAACTAACAAGAATGACTCAATTTAAAGATAAAAGTCTAAAGAATGAGAATTTTACTTGTGGGTTATTAACTTATCCAGTTCTTATGGCTGCAGATATATTAATATATGATGCTGATTATGTTCCAGTAGGCGTTGATCAAAAACAACATGTAGAAATAGCTAGAGACATAGCGGATAGATTTAATAAAAAATATGGATATACATTTAAAATGCCCGAACCATTAGTGAAAGCAGTAGGTACTAAAATAATGGATTTAGTTAATCCAAGTATTAAAATGAGTAAATCTGCCGAAAATCCAAAAGGAGTAATATTCTTATCTGATGATTTAGATGTAATAAGAAAGAAGATAATGAGTGCTACAACTGATAGTGAGATGGAAGTAAGATTTGATATGGATAATAAACCCGGTATATCTAACCTTATGAATTTATATAGTGCATTAACTTATAAAAAGATTGAAGATATTGAATTAGAATTTAAAGGTAAAAACTATGGTGAATTTAAAGCTGCAGTTGCAGATATAGTTGTAAACTTTATTTCAAATATACAAACAGAGTATAATAAATATATGAACAGTAGTGTACTAGATGAAATACTAGATAAAGGTATAGAAAAAGTTAGAATTGAAGCAAGAAAGAAATACTTAGAAGTAAAAGATAAAGTTGGATTAATAAGATAAAAAGCAAAAGCTTTTTATTTTTTTTATTGTCAAAAGAACAAATGTTTGATATTATTAATTTAATATAAGTGCGCGAATCAATTTAAGTAAGAAGAAGTTTATAGGAGGATATATAGAATAAAAATATCTATTGTTTTTTATCGACTAAAAATAAAATAATATGAAAGGAGAAAAATATGAAAAATAATATAGAAAACTATGAAGAGATAATATTTGAAAAAATTAAACATATTGACGAGTATGGAAATGAATATTGGGAAGCGAGAGAATTACAGAAGGTATTAGAATATGCTAAATGGGAAAATTTTGAAAAAGTTATACAAAAAGCTGTAATATCTGCAAAAAACAGCAATAATGATGTTGAAGTTTGGCTTCCTAATATCAAGAAGCCAATAATTACTGGTAGAGGTAAAGAAGAAATTATTAAAGATTATAAATTGTCTCGTTATCTTTGCTATCTTATAGTCCAGAATGCTGATTCAAGTAAAACAGTAGTAGCCTTAGGGCAAACTTATTTTGCAATTCAAACTAGAAAACAAGAAATAAATGAAATAGAATATTCTAGTTTGTCTGAGTTGGAAAAAAGATATTACAATAGAAATATAGCTAGAAAAGGTAATTATCACTTAAATCGTGTTGCATCAAAAGCTGGTGTAAGAAATTTTGATAAATTTCATAATGCTGGATATAAAGGTTTGTACAACGGAGAAACAGCCGATGATATAGCAAAAAGGAAGAATTTAAGATACCGAGAAGATATATTAGATAATATGAGCAGTGATGAATTAGCTGCTAATATATTCAGAATATCTCAGACTAAACAAAAAATTCAAAATGAAAATATTAAAGGAGAAAAGAATGCTGAAATTGCTCATAATAAAATAGGTAAAATTGTTAGAAATGCAATTAAATTATCTGGTGGTACTATGCCGGAAGATCTTCCTACTCCGACAAAAAGTTTGAAGCAACTAGAAAAAAAAGAAAAATTAAAATTAATAAAATAAGAATTTATATTCTTATTTTATTTTATGTTATAATTTATATGAGGTGTAATATGAAAAGTATAAAAATATTAATATGTAAATTAGCAATATTTGGATTAAAGTTATTAGGAAGAGGTGGATCTTTTCCTGGTTCATTAGGATTAATTTTAGATAAAAATATGATGAAATACTTTAAGATGCCAAAATTAGTTGTTGCTGTAACTGGTAGTGCAGGTAAAGGGAGTACTACAACTATAATAGCAAAGGTATTAAGAAAAAGTGGATATAAAGTAGGACATAACTTTAATGGTGGTAATATGAATCCGGGTATATTAACAACTCTTATTAATTCGTCTAATTTAAAAGGTGAATCTATAGTTGATGCTTTAGTATTAGAGATAGATGAAAGATATACAAAAGAGATATTTGATATAGTCAAGCCTAATTATGTAATAGTAACTAATATATGTAGAGATCAACCACCTAGACATGGTAATGTTGATTTGGTATATGATAAAATAAAAGAAGCGTTAAATAGTAATATGCATTTAGTATTGAATGCGGATGATCCATATTTAAGAAAGTTTAATTTAAATAATGAATTTGAAGTAACATATTACAGTATAGATAAAAATAAATATTCTTATAAAGAAAATATGTTTAATAATATAAATATGTATTATTGTCCAGTATGCAATAATAAACTAAAATATAACTATTATCATATAGAGAGTATTGGAGATTATTACTGCAACAAATGTGGGTTTAAAAGAGAAAATATTAAATATTTATCCGAAGTAAATTTAGATAAAAAATATATGACTATTAATAATAATAAAATAACTATACAATTTGATATATTATACTATGCATATAATATTTTAGCCGCATATTCACTCTTATCTTTAGTTGGCCTAGAAGATAAAAAGATAAGTGAATCTATATCTGAAATAGAGAATAATACTAAATTAAATCAAACGTATAAATATAAAGATAGAAATATTTATATTATGAGTAGTAAAGCGGAAAATAGCACTACTTATAATCAATCTGTATTATTTACTTCTAATAAAAAAGTTGAGAAGACAATAGTAATTGGATGGAAAGAAATAAGTAGGAGATATGAACATAATGATATTTCTTGGTTATATGATATTGAATTTGAATTATTAAATAATGAATTAACTAATAAAGTAATATGTGTAGGCAAAGAAAGATACGATATCGCTACTAGAATTAAATATGCTGGATTTGATGAATCTAAGATAGAGACATATGCTACTTTAGAAGAAGCAAAAACTATGATTAAAAACAAGTCTAAAGGGGATATATTTGCTATATTAAACTTTGATTATTTAAAACCCTTTAATAAGATAATGAAGGAGGATTAATATGGTAATATATATAGCGCATTTATACTATGATTTAATGAATTTATATGGTGAGATAGGTAACATTAAGGTATTAGTAGATACAATTGAAAAACAAGGTATTAAAGTGGTTCTAGATAGACTTTCTATTGATGATAAGATTGATTTTAATAAATATGATTTTATTTATATCGGAAGTGGTACAGAAGAGAACCAATTAATAGTATTAAAAGATATAATAAGATATAAAAATAAAATAAAAGATTATATTGAAAGTAATAAATTTATATTGTCCACTGGTAATAGTTATGAACTATTTGGAAAAAGCATATATGATGGTAAAAATAAACATACTGCATTAGGAATATTTGATTATAACTCTAAAAAAATTAGTAATAGAATAGTTGGAGATATAATAGTGAATTTTAATCTTATTAATAAAAAAATAATAGGATTTCAAAATCAAGGTAGTAATATTCTTGATAATAATAATACTATGTTTAATATAGTATTAGGTAATGAAAACAAGAATGAAGGGATTAATTATAAAAACTTTTATGGTACTTATATATTAGGTCCTATATTAGTTAGAAATCCTAAGTTTAATGAATATTTAGTTAATAATTTAATAACAAGTAAATATAGTGATTTTAAGCCTAAGAAGATTAACAATAAATTAGATGAAGAAGCCTATGAACTATACATATTTAATCATTATAACAAATTGACATAAACTAATTATTTGATTATAATCTAATATAGAATAGGAGAATAAAATGGAAGAGATTGTAAATTTATCCGAGGAAGAAATAACTGAAATAATTGATAGTATGACACCGGCTGAATTAGAAAATATAATAGAAAAAGTTAACGAAATGCAAGAAGTTTTAAAAGAAAACTTGGGGGTACAATAATATGGCTAAAATGACAAAAGCAGAATTCAATCCTCTTTTAAGTGTGATTGTTGATGAACTATTAGCTGAATTAAAAAAAATAAAAAATAAAATTGCTTATAATGAAGAAGCTTTAAAACACACTTATGAATCAGAAAAACAAGCAAAAATCAGTAAAGAAAAGGATGAACTTTTAAGTGATAGATTATACATTCTTTCACAAATTAAAGTTTTAACAATGATATTAAAATACCCATTATATTTATCAATAAGCAAACTTGATGAGAGTAAAAAAGATGATATCATTAACGGAATGATATCTAAATATGAAGCTGCTTTATCTGAAAAAAGGACAAGACTAAATGCCTTAGAAAATACAGAATATGAAGTTGGAGAACTTCCAGATGACTTTGCTGATTGGAGTAAAGCGGAAAGAGAAAAATATTATCTTGAATCAGAATCAAAAAAAGAGACGCATAAAAAATCAGTAGATTCAGAGATTGGAAGTTGTAAAACAGCAATTGCGGATTTAGAATCGAAAATAACAGATTTAAAGACTCCTATTGGAAAAAAGAAATATTTTGATGAACAATTTGAAGCGTTAGTAGGAATATCTACGTTTGAAGAATCATTTAGATTAGAAGAATTTATGAATCTATTTAGATCGATTGATGTTTTACCTAGTAATATAAGTCACGAGTTAGCAAGACAACTATTTAAAAATCCAGAAGTAGCAAAAGAACTTATTTCGAAATATAGAGATTTATATTTTAACACTGTGGTACATAAAGGATCTTTTCTTGGAAATATGACATCAGGAATATTGTCTACTGGAATATTTGGAGATGATATTAGTAGCGATGAAATTTATAACGAAAAAGATGCTTTAGGAATAAGATTAGAAAGACTTTGTGGAATAGATTATAAAGAAACAAGAGGGTTTGCTGAAATTGAAGCATTAAAGGATAATCGTAATGTTGAATTTGAAATGCAAAGAAGAAAAGATCTTGCACTTTCATCATTGCTTGCCGCAAGAAGAAAAGCAGCAGATTATAAAATGTCTTCACCAACTTCAATAGATATTGTAAAATACTTAAAACAAGATGGAGATACTGTTGGGAGTTTAAATAGCTTATTTACAGAATTTAGTGCTATGTTACAAAAACTTTCAACTGACGATATGGACCCGGAATTACTAAAAAAATTGACATCGGGTTTATTTAAAGACCAAGAAGGGCGTGAGTGTACACATTTAACAGTTAATGATATAAAAACACAAATGGAAGCCTTTCAAAGTGAATATGCAGCAGAAGGAAAGAAGAAAGCATTTGAGCATGCTTATAAAGCGACAGATAGAGCTAATGCTGTAGCTGATAGAGCGTGGAAATTACAAGAAATTCTTAATAAAGGTTTTTATGAATTAAATGCAAGAATGAGAAGTTTGATACTTTATCCTTATACTGAAGAGCTTCCTATTTCAAAAGCTTATAAAAGATTACAAAATGGTATTTATTCACCAACATCAGTTGTTTTAAATTTAAGTGATAAAGAATTTGAAAAATATGTAGCAGAAATAGCAGAAGAATTTAATCGTGTATCAAGAGTGTTTTCTAGCAACGTATCAAGGGCATATGAATCTGGAAAAAAAGTTATGGAAGAAGAAATTATTCCAGTTGAAGATGAAATATTTGACATTATTAAACCTGTTTTGGGTGCCGATAATAAAGAGCAAGTTATAGAACTTGGAAAAACAACATTAAAAGGTTTATTTGGAGATATTATAGAAAATAGCATTACAAAAGAAAAACATGAAGAAAACAGAAGAATGCAAAAACCAATTTCAAGTTTAGAATTGGATTTAGAGTTTGCTAGAAGAAGAGAAGCGTTATTAAATTATATGCAAAGAGATGACGGATTTGGATCCTCAGCAAGATCATATATGAGTGCTGATGAAGGTCAAATAGAAGTAACACCGGAAAATGAATTAAAAATCAGATAGGACCTATGTCCTTTTGATTTTTATTGAAATAATATAAAAATGTAGTATAATTATAATAGTTTGAGGTGATAAAATGTGGATCAAGTATTTGATCATTGGTGTTACTCTTATAATAATTGCGTTTGCTGTTATTAAAGGAGGAAAAAGAGACTTTAAAGTTGAAGCTAATAAATTAATAGAACTATTAGGTGGTAAAAACAATGTAGTTAATATTGAAGCTAGTATGTCTAGATTTAAAGCAATAGTAAAAGATCCAACTTTAGTAAATAAAGATGGAATACAAAAACTAGGGGCTAGAGGTATAGTAGAAATAGATAACCAATTAAAAATAGTTTTCGATAATGATGCTTTAAAATTAAAAAAATGTATTGATGAATTAATGAAACAAAATGCATTAAAAAAATGAATTGTATAAATTCATTTTTATTTTATAGTATAAGGATCAATCTCAGTACCATTACCAGATATATAGATTATATCACTTCTTAAGTTTAGTACAGGATATACAACACTTGTATAAGATGCTTTCCAAAGAACCAATCCGCCAGATTTATCTATATTATATACTTCATAGTTATTTCCGCTATAAGCAGATACAGTCCAACTATCTTCATTTAAGAAATTGTAGTTTTGACAGTTCTTACTATTTGAATAACTACAACTAGGATCTAAACTTGCATTAATATAATCTTGAACTCTTATTATTCCAAATAATTGATCTTCAACAAAATTGCTACAAGTAGAACTAATTGTGTTTGCTAAATCAATAAATTCATAACATTGATCGAATTTCATCATTCTTGATTTAACTTCTGGCGTAAAAATAATTTTATTTTCATCATTCATAACATTTTCATATTCGTTTAAACGATCTTTCACTCTACTTAATGAATAATCATTAATACCATCTTGACTGTCTAATACAGAATTATATCTATTATCCCAAGATACATAATCAATATATCTAGTACTAAGTAATCTTATATTGTAATTTTCATCGATTCCTATTATTCTGAAAACATTACCATTAATTTTAACATAATTATTTTTTACTTCACCACGATATATATATTCACCATCATTAGAATATAATCCTGGACCTTCAGTAACAACTGTATTCAACAATTTATTACGAAGTAACACAGTATCATTTTCATCATTACATTTAATATATGGAGTATAATAATATTCACCATCTATTTTTGTTACAATAACATAAGACGAACAACTAGATCCTTCCTTTTTCTCACTAATATATCCTTCAGAAACTAAAGTAAGAATAGATATATTCTTTGAATCATAATTATTTTTTGGAGCTAGTGAAGGATTATTTTTAATATAATTTGCAGCGGCATTAGCTAAAGTATTATCACTTACAACTCTTGCCCCACCACTTGAAGCAACTATAATTATTATTATTAGTAATAATAATATCAATCCACCGCCAGCAAGTAAATACATCCTTGTCATTTTATTTTCCCACATTTTTATAAAAACTTTCATATAATCACCCAATTAAATTATAACATATTATAAATGCTATTTGTCAACTAATCTATATAAATTAAACGAAGGTTTGTTAAATGTTCTTAAATTTATATTATCAGTGCTAAGTCCATTAGATATATAAAAGTCAGTATTGCTTATTTTATAATATTCATCATAATAAGTTTTTGAATTATTTTTTCTTAATATTCCTTTAATAAATGGTAATTTAAATTGTCCATTATATGAGTGTCCACTTAATATTAAATTAAAATTATAATCTTTTATCTTTTCATAATAATCCGGATAATGCATAACCAATATTTTATAGTTATCTTTTAATTCATCAATAAAGTCAGTATTATTTACTTTTGTATCTAATCCACATAAATAAATATATTTATTTTCTTTATTAGTAATAGTCTCACATATATTATTTGTTGATATAAAATTACTGTTATCCATTAATTTATTAATAGATTTATCATTATCACCATTAACATAATAATTACCATAAGTACTATCTATCTTTAATAAATATTTAATTAATATTCTTTCTATTTCAGAAGTATAAGTAGTATCTTTATCAATTAAATCTCCTGAAAATATAACTATATCCGGTTTAGTCAAATTAATATTATTTATTATATTTTTTAATTCCTTTTCTTTTATAATTTTCCCATAATATAAGTCGGAAAAATGTACTACTTTTAATCCATAAAAAGAATTATCAAGTGATTTATTAATAACTTTATATTCTTTTATATTAAATCCTCTTGATCCAATAAATATAGAATATAATAAACAAGAAATAAATAAAATTGATATAACAAATATTACTTTCCATTTTTTCTTTAACTTAGTCCTTATCATATAACCTCCTATATTTTTAATGAAACTATATATATAGTTAATAGCAATGAATTATGAATAAAATGTATAAATATTGTAGTATATATATTTTCACTTTTGTAATAGATATACATAAATACACTTCCTAATATTCCGTATGGTATTACATATAATAAATCTTTGATATTATCATATGTCCCGATTACATGAGCTAATCCAAATATTAGACCACTCATTATTATAGATAACCATTTTTTTTTGAATATATCTTTAATTGTTTTCCTATACATTAATTCCTCAGCTAAAGGTGCAACTATACAAGTTGTAATAATACTATATATAGGTAATACTTTTACTACGTCTCTAATTAATTCTTCATTATTACCAACGCTATCTTTAGTAATTAAAGATATTAATACATTAGATACGGCCATTAGTCCTATACCTAATACCCAATATTTAAAATATTTTTCAAAATAACTTTTATAATTTTTTCTAAATATTTTAAAATCTTCTATTAATTTCTTTCTAAATATTATTAACAATACAATAAGTGGAATAACATCTACACTATAAATAAATATAATTTTACTAGTACGACTCCATAGACTCATATCTATATTAAATACATCAATTAAAAAATTTAAAAAGTAAGAAAAAAAGAAATAAGATAAAAATATAAATATACTTATTACAATTGCTTTTATTTTATCCTTCATATATCCTCCAAGTATATCAATTATAGCATAAAACATATTGTTTTTTAAATATTATGTGATATAATATGTCTAGCAACGAAGAGTGGGAAAACCCACTCTTTGAATTTTATTGTATGGAGGATATATGAATATAGAACAAAAAGTATTAGAAGTAATAAAAGAACCAGTCGAGGCAATAAATATAAGTGTAAAAGAAGTAAAATACGAAAAAGAAAATGGAGTATTTTATTTAAGAATATTTATTGATAAAGAACCTTTTGTTACAGTTGATGATTGTGTTTTAGTAACCAATGTAGTTAATCCTATATTAGATGAACACGACTTTATAGAAAATACATATATGTTAGATATATCTTCTGTCGAAAAAGGAGAGAGATAAGATGAATAAAGAAGAATTTATTAATGCAGTAGATATAGTTGCAAAAGAAAAAGGAATATCAAAAGATGTAATATTTGAGGCTATGGAATTAGCTTTAGCTAGTGCATATAAAAAGAATTTTGATTCTAAAACTAATGTTAGAGTTGATATTAATAGAGATACTGGAGATATAAAAGTATTCTCAGTATTAAATGTAGTTGATGAAATATCTGAAGAAGATGAAGAAAAATATTCTAAGATATTAATAGAAGATGCCAAGAAAATAGTTAAATCAATTAAAGTTGGAGAGACTATAGAAGAAGAAGTAACACCAAAAGATTTTGGTAGAGTAGCTACATCAACGGCTAAACAAGTAGTAACGCAAAAGATAAGAGAAGCAGAAAGAACTAGTATAATCGAAGAATTCGAAGGAAAACAAGATGAATTATTAGTTGGTACAGTATCAAGAGAAGATGGACAAAATTATTATATAGATTTAGGAAGAGCGCATGGTATATTACCTTCAAAAGAATTAATACCTGGAGAAAAAATAGAAATGGGCTCATCAATAAAAGTATATGTAACAAAAATAGAAGACTCTGGAAAAGGACCATTAATATTATTATCTAGATCACACTATGGATTTGTAAAAAGATTATTTGAATTAGAAGTTCCTGAATTAAAAGAAGGAATAGTAAAATTATATAGTGTAGCTAGAGATCCAGGATCAAGAAGTAAGGTTGCAGTTTATTCAGATAATTCAAAAGTAGATCCAATTGGTTCTTGTATAGGAGAAAAAAGTTCAAGAATATTTAGAATAATGAAAGAATTAAATGGAGAAAAATTAGATATAGTATTATATGATAAGGATCCAGCAACATTTATTAAGAATGCATTAAGTCCAGCAAAAGATGTAAATATAATAATAACTGATCCAAAAAATAATATGGCATTAGCAGTAGCAGAAGGAGATCAATTATCATTAGCAATCGGTAAAAGAGGACAAAATGTAAGACTTGCCGCTAGATTAACAAGATACAGAATAGATGTTAAAACAAAAGATGAACTAAAAGAAATGGGAATAAATATTAAGTTTGAGTAGGTGATAATATGAAATTAAAAAAAGTACCAATGAGAACTTGTGTTGTAACTAAAGAGAAATTAGAAAAAAAAGATTTAGTTAGAATAGTAAGAACAAATGAAGGTAAAGTAGTAATAGATTTAACTGGTAAGTTAAATGGTAGAGGAGCATATATTAAAAAGGATATTGAAGCAATTAATAAAGCTAAGAAATCTAAAGCATTAGATAGAAACTTAGAAATAGAAATACCTAATGAAATATATGAAGAACTAACAAATATAATTAGCGAATAAAGAAAGAGGTGATTTTATGATGACTGTAAAAGAATATGCAGAAGACATTAATAAAGATGTAAGAACTGTATTAAATAAATGTCGCGAGCTAGGATTTAACGTTTCATCAATTGAAAGTGAATTAACTGAAGAGCAAGTAATTGATTTAGATAATTCAGATTTTGAAAGTTATGATGAAGATGTTTTAGAAGATAAAGTTGAAGAAATAGTATCAAATATTAAAGTTGATGATTCAATTAAAGTACAAAAATTAAAGAAGAAGAGTGACATTGTTAGTTCAGTTGATTTTAAGAATCAAAAGAAAGAGATGTACAAAAACAAAGAAAAATTAATGTCAAATACTCCAGATAAAGATGCAAACAAAATTGCATATAAAGAAGGAATGACACTTTCATCATTAGCAACTGAGTTAGAAGCTAATCCAATAGAATTAATAAAGAAATTTATGTCTTTAGGAATAATGGTTAGTGTAAATAGTCCTGTTTCTTTTGAAGATGCAGAATTAGTTGTAATAGATTATGATAAAGAATTAAAAAAAGAAGAAACTATGGATACATCTAACTTTGAAAAGTTAGAAATAACTGATGATAAAGAATCATTAGAAAAAAGACCACCAGTAGTAACAATAATGGGACATGTAGATCATGGTAAAACAACATTACTTGATACAATAAGAAAAACAAATGTAGTAGGTGGTGAAGCTGGAGGTATAACTCAACATATAGGCGCATATCAAACAGTATGTAATGATAATAAAATAACATTCATAGATACTCCAGGACATGCTGCATTTACAGAAATGAGAGCAAGAGGAGCAGCAATAACTGATATAGTAATCATAATTGTAGCTGCAGATGATGGTGTAATGCCTCAAACAAAAGAAGCAATAGATCATGCTAAAGCAGCAAAAGTACCTATAATAGCTGTAATAAATAAAATAGATAAACCAAATTCAAATGTAGAAAAAACAATGAATGGAATGGCAGAAGCTGGTCTTACTCCTGAAGAATGGGGTGGAGATGTTCCTTTTGTTAAAATATCTGCATTATCTGGTGAAGGAATAGATAAATTATTAGAAACAATAATATTAACAGCAGAAATGAAAGAATTAAAAGCAAATCCTAATAGATATGCTTTGGGTACAGTTGTAGAAGCAAGATTAGATAAAAATGTTGGACCTATAATCACATTATTAATACAAAATGGTACACTAAGATTGGGAGATCCAATAGTAGTTGGTACTACATATGGTAAAGTAAGAACATTAAAGAATGATTTAAATAAAGAAATAGTTGAAGCTTTACCAAGTACACCAGTTGAAATAACTGGATTAACAGAATTACCATCTGCAGGTGATAAATTCATGGCATTTGAAACAGAAAAACAAGCAAAAGCAATATCTGATACAAGAAAAGCAAAAGCAAAACAAAAATCAATTTTTTCTGAAAATGCTGTAACACTAGAAGATTTATTTTCAAAAATAGAAAGTGGAAATAAAGAAGTTAATATAGTATTAAAAGCAGATGTAAAAGGTAGTGAAGAAGCAGTTAAACATTCATTAGAAAAAATATCTATGGATGGTGTAAATGTAAATATAATTAGAAGTGGAACGGGTACCATTACTGAAAGTGATGTAGTACTTGCAAACGCATCTAGTGCAATAGTAATAGGATTTAATGTAAGACCAAGTTCTTCAACAAAAGAATTAGCTAAGGAATATAATGTTGATATAAGATTATATAATATTATATATAAAGTAGTTGAAGAATTAGAAGCAGCAATGAAAGGTATGTTAGATCCAGTATATGAAGAAAAAATATTAGGAGAAGCAGAAATAAGACAATTATTTAAATTCTCTAAAGTTGGTGCCATTGCAGGTAGTTATGTAAAAGATGGAATAATTAAATCTAATGCAAAAGCAAGATTAATAAGAGATGGAATAGTAGTATACGATGGTTCAATTTCTTCAGTACAAAGAGAAAAGAATTCAGTAAAAGATGTTAAATCCGGATTAGAATGTGGAATAACATTAGATAACTGTAATGATATAAAAATTGGAGATATAATTGAAGCATATGAAATGGTGGTAGTTAAGCCATGAGAGTAAAGACTGAAAGATATGCAAGTATGTTTTTAAAAGAAATCAACGATATTTTATATTCAGAGATTAGAGATTTAGATATAGTTGGAACAACAGCAACATGTGTAAAATTATCTGATGATATGAGTTATGCAAGAATTTATTGCACAGTATTTGATGAAACAAAAAGAGAAAAGGCAATAAAAGATCTTAATAACGCAAAAGGATATATAAAAACAATGCTTTGTAAAAAGAAATTACCATTAAGAAAATTACCTGATATTGACTTTGTTTACGATGAATCCCTTTCTTATGGTGAAGAAATGGATAAATTAATAGACGAAACTAATAAAAATAAGAATTAACTAATTGACAGTAGAATTACCCTATGATATAATTCTACTTGTCTTGGGGAATTAGCTCAGTTGGCTAGAGCACCTGCCTTGCACGCAGGGGGTCAAGGGTCCAAGTCCCTTATTCTCCACCAATATAAAATTAAATTGAATATTCGTATTCAATTTTTTTTATTTATGTTATAATTAATAAGAATAAAAGGGTGATATTATGGATATTGATTATAAGAAAGTAATTGAATTTTTATTTAATGATAACTCTAAAAAAACAGGGTTAGATATCGCTTTAAAAGAGGTATTAAAAAAATATTGTATGATTAATGTTGATCAGTTTAGTAAGAATATAATGTTAAAATCTAGAAAAACAGAACGAGATTTTATATTAAAGAAAAGAAAAAATAGTATTATTATATTACCAACTGATTATATGAGATTATCTTTAAATGAAGACTTTGAAGAAATAATTGAAATAAGATTAAATGATGATAATGATGTAGTAGTATCTAATATAGATTTTATAGATAATCCAAAAGGAATATATGTGTCTGGATCTAATTGGCATAACGAAGGCAATAATACATTTACACAGGTTGTTGGTAGAGTTATATTTATAGATAGTGATAGTTTAAAAGCATTAGAAAATAGATTATCAATAGAAATGTTTATAAGTAAGTACGATATGCTTAGAAATGATATATTTTGTGATTTATATTGGGATATAAATTCATTAATTAAAAGTGTATTTATAGAACCAAAAAAAGCATTTAAAGTACAAGTAAATGATGGATTTACTAAAGAAGAATTTAATGCTTTATATGAAAAATATACAAATAAAGTAAAAGAATTAATAAAATAATAATTCTTTTTTTATAAAAAATGATATTATTATAATAGGTGGTAAAATGGAAAACGTATATTTGCCAATTGGAACAATTGTAACCATTAAAAATAACAAAGAAAAAATAATGATAACAGGATATTTTTGTGGTGATAATAAAAATTTTTATGAATACAGTGGGTGTCCATATCCGTATGGAATAGGTGATAATAATAAGGCAATATTATTTAATCACAAAAATATTAAAAGAGTATTATATGTTGGATTTTATAATGATGAATGTAAAGATTATATAAAAAAAATAGTAAACATAAATACAAAATATACAAAAATAATGGAAAGTGTATTTAATCGATTAATAAAAAAAATAACAAGACCTTTAGTAAAAAATTAATTAATTTTTAATGATAGTGGTGAAATAATGGATGATTTAAATGCAAGAATAAATTTTTTAGAAGATGAAATAAGAAAATGCAAAAATATGAGTTCAGCAGCAAGCGATTTATCTAGTGCTTTATCGAGAATAAGAGAAAAATTTATAAAATGTTCTCGTTACTTGTCATCAGGCGGCTTTACTATAGATGGAATTGGAGCAGACGCTTATTCTTTTGGCGGTTACAAAGAGTATACAGAACAAAGTATTACACCTGTTATAAATAATTTGGACTTTATAACTGGCACATTATCAACTGCATTAATAAGATATGATAAAGAATTAACAGATTGTATAAATGAAAGAAATAGGTTAAAAAGGCTTGAAGATAAAGAGATGGAAGAAAAAAATAATGAAGATATAAAACCAAAGCCTATGCCAAGAATTTTAAGTGAGTAAAAGGAGAAAATTATGAAAGAAAAATATTTACCAATTGGAACAGTATGTATTTTAAATGGCGGAGAAAAGAAAGTGATGATAACTGGATTTTGTGCAACTCCTATTGACGATAAGAATAAGATTTATGATTATAGTGGATGTATGTATCCAGAAGGATTTTTAGTTTCTAATCAGGCTTGTCTATTTAATCATGATCAAATAAGAAATATATATCACACCGGATATCAAGATCAAGAGGACATAGAATTTAAAATAAAACTAAAAGAAATGGTGAACGAAGAAATAAAGCAATAGATAAAAATCGTAAAAAAATTCAATATATAATAAGTGTAGGTGATAGTATGGTTGGATATGATTTTGACTCGTTTGAAAAAGCTAAAAGAGACCTTAATAATGCTACGACATCGTTGTCTTTATTAACCTCTTTGAAGGACAAGTTTCAACGTTGTGAAATACCCAAAATATTGAATACAAACGTACATTTAAATATTTGTACAAGTTGTAAAGAATTAATTGATTCTTGTGATTATTTGAAGGTAAATTTTGAGAATTTAGAAAACGCTATAAAAGATATGGGTTTACTAGAACAAGAATATATTGATGCAATGGCGGAATTAAGTAGTGTAAAAGATGAAATATGGGATTTTACTACAACTCCAGTATCTGGGAGAGTAACCTTAGAACAGGGGCAACAAATGCACAATAACATGTCTTATTTAAATGAAAGAAAGGAAAAACTAGAAGATAAGACAGAACGTTTAAAGGGATTGTTAGGAATAACTACAGAGGAAGATAAAAAGTGGTATGAATCTTTTGCAGAATCAATGGATGATTGGTATGACGATAGAAAGAAACTAACAGATAGTTATAAAAATATATTTACTAACGAAACCTCTGGAGGTCTTATTAGTAATATTGGAGATTATTTTGAAACTTTATCTGAGGTAAATGAAAAGCAAAAAAGCACCAACAAACAAATGCAAAGTAATATATATAGAGGAATAGGTAATCTTTTAGAAAGAGCTGGAGATTTTGCTACACAAATATTGGGATGGTTAACAGCAAGTGCATACAAAAATCCACAATCTCATATGTCTCCATATATGATATATATGCAAGAAAATAATTTTCCTGGAGCTCAGGTTGAAGTTATACAAGATGTAACAAAATCGATTGTCACAAAAAATACTGTAGATGATTGGTATACATCGTATTATAAAAACAATGAAGTAGGAAAAGATATAAATGCTCATTCATATGTTAAGTATGATTCTGAGTTTGCAGAGGCAGTTAATCAAGCAACTCAATCCGTTGGAGAAACAGCAGCAATATTAGCCCTATCAACAATTAGCGGACCGGGTGGAGCACTTTTAGCAGCAGGCTTCGAAGGATCAGTAAAAGGAGGAGATGCTGCAAATTATGCTTATGAAAACGGTGCAACATTTGATGAAGCCACTTTATATTCAAGTATGATTGCTGGTGTTTATGGAAGTGTAACTTATGTAGGAAGTAATTATTTTAATAATATTACAAATAAAACAGGTGCATTTATGCCAACATTTACAACAAAAGACGCAATAAAGGTTGCTACCTTATCTTCCGCGGCAATGAGGACATTTATTAATGCTTCCGCTGCAGCATCAGTTCCTATTGTAGAATCTGTTGCCGAATGGTTAACATGGGGTTCTGATAAACATATTATTAATGAATATTTGATTACGGGGTATAATGATATTAACGACAATGACCTAATAGATATTTTTACAAAAAATCAAACAGGGGGAAAAGCTTTATCTTCATGGGCTTTGGGACTTGGTTTGTCTACAGTTGGTGAGGTTATGGGATCTTTGCAACAAGGAAAAGTTTTTAGAGAAAAAATCATGAGAGAGTATGGATTATCTCCGGCAGAAATGGATGATCTTATAGATAGAATACATTATGTTGATGGTAAAAATTATGTTGCAACGCATGGCTCAGACTCCGCTGGCCTTCATTATGGTGATCCTGGCGGTGGGGATATGTATTTAAGATTATCGCCGTTTTCTTCTCCGGATTTTGATAAACAAGCTGTATATCATGAAGCAATGCATGATATTGGAGAACTAAAATTATATCATAGCAGAGCTTTAAATGAGACTACAACAGAATTGCTGGCTTCTAGACTGACAGGATCAGAGCCGATGTCATATAACCCAAAAGCTATAGCTATATTAGATAAGATTGAAGAAACAATTGATCCAACAAAATCTATTTTAAAAGATTTATATTCAGTTTCAAGAAACTATGTACCAACAGAATTTACTGAACTTGGAATACCTAAGGGTTTATGGGGGTATCAATCAGATAAATTTGCTGAAAAAATAATGAAAATTGTTGGAGATGAAGATATTGCTTACGATTATATTATAGATATTAAGAATGCATTACAAGATGCAGTATATGGAGATGCAAAAACTAAAATAATAGGTGAAAATGAATTACAGACTATACTTGATAATTTAACTTTATGGAGGCCATATGATTAGTAAAGAAATGTTTATTTCAGAAATTGTTAAGAGGACAGTTCCGGCCATTTCAAGAAAAGTGTTAATGGAAAGCAAACTTTTTTCAAACGAAAATGATGAATTAGAAAATATTAAAATGGGATACATTAGATTGTTAGGACAAAGATATGATGTATTATCTTCAACTCAAAAATTTATTGAAATGTCCCCAGATGAAGTTATAGATAAAATATCAAAACTAGATATAAGCTTAATGAACAGTTTATCTTTAAATCAATTAAAACAGATGTATTTAACTGATGAAAGTCTAGATAGATTAAGAACGATGTCAAGTCAGGCTTTTGAAAAAGCTAAGGCATTTTATGCGGGTGCACCTGTAATCATGGTTGAAGATTCTGAAAAACAAGTTGATGAAATGAAAAAGTTAATAAGATTTGTAAAACCACACAATAGAAATACAGCATTACTATTATTTTCTGAAGCGGCTGCTGATTTAAGTTATGCAACTGGTGAATCAGATGGTGTTAGTATTAGATTCCGTGATTATATTGAAAGTGATAAAAATAAAGAAAAATAAATATTTAGATTGCGTTTGCAATCTTTTATTTTGAATAAAAAAATGTTATCATTATAATAGGTGATAATAAATGAATACTAATTATTTAGATAAAAAAGAGTTAATTTTAATGGATAAATATTTTAGAGCAACTAATTATCTTTCTGTTGCGCAATTATATTTATTAGATAATCCATTATTAAGAAAAAAATTAACTATGAATGATATAAAACCAAATGTAGTTGGTCACTGGGGTACGGCTCCAGGACAAAACTTTGTATATACACATTTAAATAGAATAATAAAAAAATATGATTTAAATATGATGTATATATCTGGTCCTGGTCATGGTGGACAGGCTATGATAGCTAATGCTTATTTTGAAGGAACTTATACTGAAACATACCCAAATATAACAGAAGATATAGAGGGATTAAAAAAATTATGTAAACAATTTAGTTTTCCAGGTGGAGTATCAAGTCATGTTGCACCAGAAACACCTGGATCAATTAATGAAGGTGGAGAATTAGGATATAGTTTATTACATGCTTACGGTGCAGTATTAGATAATCCTAGTCTTATAGTTGCTTGTGTAATAGGTGATGGCGAGGCAGAAACTGGACCATTAGCTACTTCTTGGCATGTAAATAAATTTATGAATTCAAAAACAGATGGAGTAGTAATACCCATATTACATTTAAATGGATATAAGATAGCAAATCCATCTATATTTGCAAGAATTAGTGAAGAAGAAAGAATTAATTTCTTCAAAGGATGTGGATATAAACCATATGTAGTCGAATTATTAGATGATGAAAATATTCATAACACTATGGCTAGAGCATTAGATAATATAATTGAGGAAATTAAAATAATAAAGAAAAGTAATAATAGACCAATGTGGCCTATGATAATATTAAAGACACCTAAAGGGTGGACTGGTCCAAAAGAAATAAATGGAAAAATAATAGAGAATAGTTTTAGATCTCATCAAGTACCAATAGTTATAAATAAAGAAACAGATTTAAAGCTATTAGAAAAATGGTTGATGAGTTATAATCCAAAAGAATTATTTGATAAAAATGGTAAATTAATCCCAGAATTAAAAGAATTAGTACCAATAGGATATAGAAGAATGGGCGCTAATCCTAATGCAAATGGTGGATTATTATTAAAGAATCTTAGAGTTCCAGATTATAAAGAATACGAAGTAAAAGTAGATAAACCCGGCAATGTAATTGCTCAAGATATGATAGAATTAGGCAAGTATGTAAGAGACTTAATAAAATTAAATAAAGATAGTAGAAATTTTAGAGCTTTTGCTCCAGACGAAACATTATCAAATAGATTAAATTATGTATTTGAAGAAACAAATAGAAAATGGAATGCAGATATATTATCAACTGATGAGTATTTAGATAAAGATGGATATATATTTGATTCAATGCTATCAGAACATGTATGCGAAGGATTATTAGAAGGATATTTACTAACAGGAAGACATGGTTTCTTTAACTGTTATGAAGCATTTATTAGAATAGTTGATTCAATGACTAGTCAACATGCAAAATGGTTAAAAGTAACAAGTGAATTACCTTGGAGAAAAGAAATATCATCATTAAATTATGTATTAACATCTCATGTATGGCAACAAGATCATAATGGATTTACACATCAAGATCCAGGATTTATGAATCATTTAGTTACAAAGAAAGCAGATATAACTAGAATATATTTACCTCCAGATGCAAACTGTTTATTACAATGTTTTGATCATTGTATAAGAAGTAAGAATTATATAAATGTGATAATAGCTTCAAAACACCCAAGACCACAATGGTTAACAATGGAACAAGCAATAAAACATTGCACAGAAGGTATTGGAATATGGTCATGGGCAAGTAATGATAATGGAGAGGAACCCGATATAGTTATGGCTTGTTGTGGTGATACACCTACTTTAGAAGTGTTAGCAGCAACCTCAATATTAAGAAATAATTTTTCAGATATAAAAGTCAGAGTAGTAAATGTATTTGACTTAATGAAATTACAGTCAAATACAGAACATCCTCATGGATTAAGTGACTCGGATTATGATCTAATATTTACAAAAGATAAACCAATTATATTTGCATTTCACGGATATCCTAACTTAATACATCAATTAACATATAGAAGGACAAATAAAGATTTACATGTAAGAGGATATAACGAAGAAGGAACTATAACAACACCGTTTGATATGAGAGTACAAAATAAAATTGATAGATTTAATTTAGTAAAAGATGCATTAAAATATTTACCTCTTGGCAATAAGGGATCACGATTAAATCAATGGTGTAAAGATAAGTTAGTCGAACACAAACAATATATAAATGAGTATGGCCAAGATATGCCTGAAATAAGGAACTGGAAATGGAAATAGGTTAAAATATTTAGCCTATTTTGTTGTGAAAAAATAAAAATAGTGGTATTATTTTTATGATAGGTGACATTATGAAAGATAGTTATTTACCAATTGGAACCATTGTAATATTAAAAGATTCAAATCAGAAAATAATGATTACTGGTTATTTTGGCAGTGATGAATCAAAGAAAGCATATGAATATACTGGAGTCATATATCCGAACGGAATTATAGATTCAAATAAGGGAACATTATTTAACCATAGGTCTATAAAAACAATTATTTATAATGGATTAATTGATGAAGAAGTAGATGAACATCTAAAAAATGTAATGAATATATCAAAAAGATATACAAGCATTATTTCAAATGTGACTTCAAAGATATTGAAAGATTTAATGGAGCGTGAAAAAAATGTATGATTTAGAAAGACAAATAGATTTTTTAGAAGATGAAATTAGGAAATGCAAACTACTACAAACTGCAGCAACAGGCCTTTCTGGAAATTTATCAATAATTAGTAATAAATTAAATTCGTGTTCAGATTCAATGTCTTCTGGAGGATTTACAATTGATGGAGTAGGTGCCGATGTATATACTTTTGGAGGATACAAAGAGTATTCAACAAAAAACATTATTCCATCAGTGAACAGTCTAAATTCTTTATGTTCATCTTTATCAAATACAATAATAAAGTATGATAAAGATTTAACAGACTGTATAAATGAGAGAAATAGATTGATAAAATTACAAGAGCAGGAAGAAAAAAAGAATGAAGATAAAAAACCAAAACCAATGACAAGATTTTTAAGTGAATAAAAGGAGAAAAATATGAAAGATAAATATTTACCAATAGGGACTGTTTGTATGTTGAAAAACGGAAAAAAAAGAGTAATGATAACTGGATTTTGTGCAATACCAGTAGAGGATAAATCAAAAATATATGATTATAGTGGTTGTATATTTCCAGAGGGATTCCTAACTTCAAATCAAATATGTTTATTTAATCATGATCAAATAGAAAAAATATTTCACATGGGATTTCAAGATGAATCTCAAGAAGAATTAAATAAAGTATTACAAAAATCTGTAGAAACAAGAGAAAGTAAAAATGTTTTTGAAAATAAGATAATAGAAATTTAGTTTTAAAATATTCAATTGAGGTGACGATATGATATCTTATAATTTTGATTTATTTAGTGATGCAAAAGATTATTTTAATAATGCTATGATATCAATATCATTGCTAGAAAATTTAATATCTAAATTTAAATCATGTTCACTTCCTAGAACGGTTAATGCATCAACAATATCAGAAATTGTATCAAATTGTAATAATGTAAAAGATAATTCAGGAAACTTACAGAGTATATTTAATGATATCAATAGTGCGATAGATGAAACAGAAGATATACAAAAAGAATATACTGAGGTACTTGGTGATATTGAATTACTTGAAGGACAACAGAAAAACTTTGATATTTCTTCATTGGGTGGATGGACAGTTGATTCAGAAATCACAGACGATATAGAAACACAATTAGAAGAAAAATATGCACTAAAGAAAGAATTAGAAGAAAAACTCGGAATAGAAGTAGACGATAGAAAATGGTATGAGGCTCTTTGGGATTCTATTGTAGAACAAAATGAAGATTGGGAAAATGTGTGTGAATTACAAAAGAAAGCACAGGCTGAAACCGGCTCAGATACCAGTGCAAAAGCAGCTTATCTTGCTGCATCAATGGAGTACTCAAATAGAACCTCATCAAATAGTACTGTGATTGGAAGTAATATTTTAAGAT
>Ga0209373_10001593_pt1 | contig 25784 bp, 22 predicted proteins | sample Higcelweek5metaG_FD_187173 | JGI IMG/M metagenome (GOLD analysis project Ga0209373, IMG submission 187173) | Freshwater pond sediment microbial communities from the University of Edinburgh, under environmental carbon perturbations - High... | ecosystem: Environmental > Aquatic > Freshwater >... | reverse complement strand
AACATATCGCGTGAAATTTTATCGTATGCGTCTACCGTTAACTCTATTCTGTTATTTATCAGTCCTAAATCAAGACCTATGTTGAACTGTTCCTGAGTTTCCCATTTAATGTATGGGTTGGCGATATTGCTCTGGCGATAACCCATTCCCAATCCGGTTTCCATTTTCGAAATAGAAGCACCCCAGGCATAACCACCAATATTTTGGTTACCTGTTTGTCCCCATCCTAAACGGAGTTTACCATTGCTGAAAATGCCTTTTACTCCGCTCATAAAATCTTCGTTCGTAAAACGCCATGAACCTGCTACCGAGTGGAAAGGAGCCCAACGGTTTTTAGGACCAAAGTTAGAAGATCCATCGTAACGGAAAGTATAAGTTGCGTAGTATTTATCACCATAGCTATATGATCCACGGGCAAAACCAGAAGCCATCGCCGAACTTCCGAAACCACCACCAATCTGAGGATCGCTTCCAAGAGCAGGATTGTGAATTGTATTATCAGGCAGGTTGGTTGCCGAAATAGATTGATATTCCCATGAGGACTCAGTCATTTCCTGACCCAACATAACATTCATTTTGTGCATGTTGAAATCTTTGGCATAGGTAAGGTAGTTTTTCAACTGCCAGAACATTCCCTGATTGTGCTGACGGGCGCTGCTGTTGATGGTACGAGACCAGGTTCCGTAAGTTGCTGTCGGACGGAAACGTTCGGCATCCGAGCCATTGATAGAAACAGCTACATCCGAGTGCAGGGTTAATCCTTTTGCCAATGTAATGTCGGCATAGAAGTTACCGTTCAGCATCGTACGATTCAAAAGGTTGTCTTCGTCCAAAGCTTTTGCGATAGGATTGATACGTGAAGCAACTCCTTCGCGGCTGATGCTTGTGTAATTTCCATCCATATCATAAATAGGCACATCCGGAGTGGACAATAAAGCGATATTCAAAATACCTTCGTCGCTGTCTACAAGTCCTAAGCGTTCGTTGGTGTTCGAATAATTAATGTTTACACCCAGCTTCAACCATTTTTTCAACTGCGCATCCATGTTGGTACGGAAAGAAACACGGTCGAAAGTAGTTCCGATAACCGTTCCGTCCTGACCAAGATATGAGCCCGAAACATAGTATTTTACAAACTCGTTTCCACCCGAAGCGCTTACAGTGTGGCTTTGCATTGGAGCAATCTGGAAAACGGCATCCTGCCAGTTGGTTCCATTACCAAGCAACGAAGGATCGCGGAACTCTTCACGAGCATCACGACCTGCAGTTTCACTTGCCATCGAATTACTGTATTCGGCAAAATCGCGCAGGTTTAAAACATCGAGGCGTTTAGCCTGGCGTTGATAGCCATACATTCCTTCGTAAGTAAATTTTGCTTCGCCGGCTTTACCACGTTTGGTAGTAATAAGAATTACTCCGTTGGATGCTCTGGAACCATAAATGGCAGTTGCAGATGCATCTTTGAGAATTTCCATAGAAAGAATGTCGGAAGGATTGATTGTAGACAACACTGAAATGGCTGAATTGGAACCATTTCCGAGCGCATCGCCCAAACCGAAAGATGAACCGGAATTACTTCCGCCACCCACCGGCACTCCGTCGATCACATAAAGTGGTTCGGCTTCGGCATTAATAGTGCTCTGACCGCGTACACGAATTGACACTGCCGATCCCGGCTGACCGGAAGTTTGAACAGCAGTCACACCAGCTACACGACCTTGCAGTGCCTGATCCATATTCGTGATAATAGAACCTTTGAGCTTGTCTTCACCAACAGTCACCGAAGCTCCTGAAAGATCGCTTTTGCGCATAGTTCCATAACCTACTGCTACAACCTCATCCAGCATTTTGGCGTCCGATTGCATTTTTACATTAACAACTTTACTTTTTACGGAAATTTCTTGTTTTTCCATACCAATGTACGAAAAAACGAGAGTGGAACCCTGAGGCACGCTTAAGGAGTATCTCCCATCAATGTCGGTAACTGTACCGCTCGATGTTCCTTTTAACTGAACTGATACACCAACCATCGGACTACCGTCGGCTGCATCAGTTACAACTCCCGAAACAGAAGGGTTCTGCTGTGCAGAAACTAAGTATACTCCAAACAGGAGTAATACTGATAGAAAAAGAATTTTTCTCTTCATGGAATTAGATTTTATAATTTAATGGTTATTTTTTTCGAAATGACACATTTCGACTCTGCAAAAATAGAGGATAGTAGACAAGAAAACACATATTTTTTTATCTATATATAATACTTTTTCTACCTAAATGTATGAAAATAGGCTTAAAATAAACTTAATTCAAGTTTAAACCTATGAAATTCTATCTTCGTTGAAAAAATTAACTACCTGAAAACACTAAAAACAGGTGGAATTATATTCTGAATTATTCATTTGCGGGAACAAAAAAACCAGCCGAAAAAAGTTATTTTCCGGCTGGTTAATGAATGTGCGTTGAATAAATGGTATTTATATTTACAAATCTTTAATTTTTAATGGATTATAGGATATTCCGCGATCGTAAACATCTACTTCCTCCTTCTTCTTGACCCATTTCACAAGTACATTGGTAACTGGTAATGCCAGTATCTCATAACCGGTTTTCATTGCCGTCTGGGTAAGAATCAGCGTTATCAGATCACCTGTGGGGATAATTCCCGAAAATGCGAGCGTAAAGAAAACAATGGAATCGGCGCCCTCGCCCACCAAAGTGGAAACAACAGCCCGCACAGAAAATCCACGTCCCCGCTGCAGAATCTTCATTCTGCTCATTACAAAAGCATTGAGAAACGAACCGAACAGAAATGCAACAAAGCTGGCGGCTACAATACGTTCGGTATTGCCGAGTACCAGGGCAAATGCATCCTGATGCGAAAAATTTTCCGACCCCGGAACAATGATGCTCAGCCTGAATATCACTATGGCCAGGAAATTCATTAGAAATCCGTTCCAGATAATAAGGCGCACTTTCCGATAACCCCATACTTCGGCAATCAGGTCGTTAATAATATAAGAAATAGGAAAAATGAGCAAGCCTGCCGTAGCTTCGACGGGGCCAATTTGAATTAATTTTTGCTCTACAATGTTTGAAACGATGAGGCATACCGTGAAAAGCATCCCCAGCACCATAAAGGTGACTGACACTTGTTTTTTCATTTACTCTTGTTTTTTACGTGGTATTCAAGCACACGTTTTTGCAGTTTGTCCGCAAAAAGCGACTGCAAAGATATACAATTGTGTTCAAAGTTACAAAGATCGGTAAAATGAAATTCGGGATCTATAACTGTTTGCGACTTACAGCGGCAGTTGTTCAATGTCAAAAAACACAGGTTCATTTACACCTGAAAATAAATGCATTGGTACACTAAAACAAAAGCGACCCTGCTCCCGCAGAATCGCTTTTCAGAAAAATCAATAAAAAAATGTAAATTATGATTTTTATTTAATGATTAATTCGTAAGGTAAACGTGCCTGAATACCGTTAATTTTTTCGATGTTTTTAATTTCACGGAAAAGTTTATACTGCTCTCCTAACTGCGCCTTGATAAAACGCGTTTCCATATCTTCACCGAAACTTTTCATCAATTTTGTTGCAAAATCTTCTTTAACAGGATACTCTTTTACGTTATAGGCTGTAAGTTTGGCTTTGTCGACAGCAATTTGAATGGCTTCGTCAATGCCGCCAATTTTATCAACCAATCCTATTTTCAACGCATCTTCACCTGTCCATACGCGACCTTCGGCAATGGCTTTGATTTGATCCGGAGTCTTTTTTCGTCCATCGGCACATCGTTTTACAAACAATTCATAACCACGGTTCACGTAATTTTGCATCAAATCACGTTCTTCGGGACGGAATGGACGGTTGACTGAAATAGCATCACTCAATTTATTTGTTTTCACGCCATCGTAGGTCAATCCGATTTTATTATTCAACCCGGCTATATTGGGAATCAATCCGAAAATACCGATAGATCCTGTAATCGTATTGGGTTGCGCTAAAATAACATCGGCCATACACGAAATGTAATATCCTCCCGAAGCTGCATAATCGCCCATCGATACGATAAGTGGTTTTTTAGCTTTCAACTTACTGAGCGCACGCCAGATCTGTTCCGAACCATAAGCACTTCCGCCCGGCGAACTTACCCTGAAAACAACTGATTTTACAGCATCGTCTTTGGCTACATCGTTAATAGTTTCCACCAATTTATCTGAAATAATTCCTTCGTTACTACCCCCATCAATGGCTCCTACGGCATAAATAACGGCAACTTTACTTTTTTCAAACTTCTTATTGGTTGGTAAATTGTTCATTGCAGTGTGTTTTACCAATTTATAATCAGAAACATAAGAAGTAAGAATGCTATCTACCTCGTCAGCAAAAACAAGCGAATCAACAAGTGAGTATTGTTTTGATTTTTCAGTAGGCTGAAACATCATCATTTGGTCGGCATAAGCATTCAAAGTATCAACAGAGATCTTGCGCGATTCCGAAATCTGATTCAACATTGTTTTCCAAATCGAATTCATGTAAACAGTTACCTGTTCCCGGTTAGCGTCACTCATTTTGGTAGTAATGTATGGTTCTACGGCCGATTTAAAAGTTCCCACTTTCACCACCTGCATTTCAACCCCAATTTTATCGAGTGTATTTTTATAAAAAACCAAATCGGCTGCAAGCCCCTTCAGCTCGAGCATTCCCTGAGGGTTGATCAAAATTTTATCGGCTACAGTAACCAGATAGTAATTGCTTTGTATGTAATTATCGGCATAGGCAACTATAAATTTACCTGTTTTCTTAAAATCAACCAATGCGTCACGTATTTCTTTTATCGATGCAAAACCGCCATACAGCGTACCTCCTTTCAGGTAAATACCCTTAACATTGTCATTGCTTTTGGCTTTTTCAATGTTTGCCAACACATCATCAAGTCCAATCACCTTTTGTTCGGCCTGCCCGAAGGCTTCGGCTAAAGCTGCTGAAAACGGATCCTCTTCCGAACGATCAACCAACGAACCATCCAGATCGAGCTGATAAACCGAGTTGGACTTTAATTCTGTTACTTTCTCGGCTGATCCTGCAATCGCTCCAATAATTCCGAAGAATATTAAGGTACCTAATAAAGAAGCTACAATTACACCAACAATGGTAGCAAGCGTGAATTTTAAAAACTGCTTCATAATTTTTTTATTGTTTTTATTGATTAAATACTGAAATCGATGACAAAGAAAAACAATTATTTTTGAATAACAAAATATATTTATTGTTTTTCGATAAATAAATAGAAAAAAGATCCAATAAATAAATTGATATCGTTTTTTAAATTGATCTTTTTCGTATTTATATCGAACTTAAATCGCACCATTCAATTTGTAATCGTATTAAATAAAGCTTTGCATTTGTTGCAATATAGTGCTTTTGTCGGCGCCTCCTGCTTTGCGCCACACCACCTGTCCTTTTTAAAAATCATAAAAGTGGGTACTGCCTGAATTTGATATTGCGCAGCTAAAGTCTGATTTTTATCTACATCAATTTTCAACACTCTTGCTTTGCCCTGAAGCTCCTTTCCTATCGATTCAACAATCGGACTCATAGCTTTACAAGGAGCACACCAGGTGGCATAAAAATCTACTAACACTGGTTTTTCTCCATTTATAATCTGCTGAAATGTTTCCATAAATTCATTTTTAATTTGAGAGTGATTAAATATAGTTGCTAAGCCGAACAGCTATTGTCAGGCAATATTAAAAAGTCGGAGCACAATTCAAAAAAGTCGGAGCACAATTCAATTGAACTCCGACTCAAATTTAAATCAAATTAATCATAATTATTCATTTTTGATTAGCTGATTTCAATCATTCTTGAAGGTTTTGGCTTGGCTTCTTCCTTTTTGGGAATGGAGACAAGCAAAATTCCATTTTCGTAATTTGCCGAAATGCGTTCTCCATCGGCAATCATAGGCAATGTGAACGAACGGCTGAACGACTGATAACTAAACTCACGTTTAGTAAACACTTCATCTTCTTTTGTTTCGCTTTCAACTTTCTTTTCCGACGAAACAATAAGTGTGTTGTGGTTTAATTCCAATTTGAAATCGTTTTTATCGAATCCCGGAGCAGCAACTTCTACCGTAAATGCATCCGGATTTTCTTTAATATTTACTGATGGTAATGTTGTATTTGTGTTCGAAAAGTTACGATTAGACCAGTCGAACATCTCGCCATCGAAAAAACGATCAAACATTGATGGCAATTGATTTTGGTTTTTTACAAATAACATAGTTTTGTCCTCCTATAAATTTTTAGTTATACATTAATTTTTAAAATCATATATTCTCCTTTTTAGCAAACTCAATACCAATGCCAAATTGCTGTCATTTTGACCATAAATACCTGATTCCGTGTGACATTATTTCATTCTTCTTTCTGATAAATATTTGCTCAATTCAGAAAATCAACAAGATAATATTTATTTGTTGTTTTAATAAAAACAGAAAAAATGTCATACATTGTACACAAATCAATAGCTTATTCCCCTGTTAAATGAATTTATTTAGCTTTTGAGAATTAAATCTCCAAATATTTATTACATTTGCCATCCTTTTAATACAAAACAAGTTGAATATGAATAAAAAATTATTATCCTTAGTACTTTTCGCTACTATTTTTCTGAATATTTTTCAGAACACTTATGCCATTAGAGCAATAAAAAATCCAATAACTGTTACGCAACCAGATGGATCTACGGTCACAATTCTGCTGCATGGTGATGAGTTTAGCAATTCCAGAACTACAATAGATGGCTATTTGGTGAAGAAAAACTCGAAAGGTTTTTTCACCTATGTAAATACCGATCCTCAGGCTGCAAGCGCTGAAACTAATATTATTGCCCGTGACATTACTAAGCGTACTGCCAACGATCTCAATTTTTTAAAGACAATTCCCAAGGCCAATACATTGCCAATATCAAACGCTGCTCCAAGAAAAGCGAAAGCATTCGACACTACTATTAGAAAAAATAAAATTCAAAAAACATTTCCGCTTGTCGGCTCCCCAAAATCATTAGTTATTCTTGTTAATTTTTCGGACAAAAATTTTGTCACTTCTACACCTCAACCTTCATTCAATAACCTGCTGAATCAGAGTGGTTACAATATCAATGGAGGCACCGGATCGGCCCGCGACTATTTTATGGCAAGTTCGTATGGAAAATTTGCACCTGAATTTGATGTTGTTGGCCCTTACAATCTGCCAAAATCTATAGCCAGCTATGGAGCCAATGATGAAGACGGATATGATATAGATCCTGCAGCAATGATAGTGGATGCCTGTGCTGCAGCGAATACAGCCGGACTTGACTTCACCCAATACGACACCGATAACGATGGCGTGCTCGACAATGTATTTGTTTATTATGCAGGCTACAACGAGGCTGAAGGTGCCTCTGAAAATACTGTTTGGCCACATCGCTGGGTAGTGTATACAAGTCAGGAAAATTCAACGAATTATACTTATGACGGCACGATAGCATCAGTAACCTTTGATGGAAAGCGTCTTTATGATTATGCTTGTACCTCCGAATTAAGTGGTTCTGCCGGAAACAGCATGTGTGGTATTGGTACTTTTTGCCACGAATTTGGACATGTGATTGGCATGCCAGATTATTACCATACAAATGATAACACAGGTAAAAGTACTTTGGACGAATGGAGCATTATGGATTACGGTGGATATTCTAATGAGGGAAGAACACCACCGTTGTATTCCACTTATGACAGATTTTATTTGGGCTGGTTAACTCCTCAGGAAATGAATTCACCAATCGACCTCACTCTGCTTCCTATATATCAGGGAACAACAGAACCTTCAAATACAAATCAACAAGCTTATTTGCTTTCAGCTACTACACATGATTTGAATGGAGCAAATCCAACTCCTTCTGAATTTTTTATGCTCGAATACCGCAAAAAAACAGGTTGGGATGCATTTTTACCCGGCGAAGGAATGCTGATCTGGCACATCGACTATAATCAAAGCGCCTGGGACGACAACGGACCCAATAATTACACAGGAACATCACAAACAGCAACTGACCACATGCGCGTGTATTTGCAGCCACTGAGCGGCTCAACCACTACACCGGGAGCAGCATTTACCTCGGGCTCATTTACTCCCACCACATGGTCAGGAACAGACATTAATCGGGCTATCACAGCTATCACAAAAACAACCAACAATGTTAGCTTTAAACTTATGGGCGGAACGCAAGGGCCAACAATAATAAGCTCTTCTAATCTGACTGATTTTGCCACCATTCTTGGTAATCCGTCCGTATCGCAAAGCTTTACTATTAGTGGAACGACACTGACAGATAACATAACGATAGCCTTCAATGATCAGAGCAGTTTTGAAATGAAACTTTCGTCGGAAAGTACATGGAGTAAAACACTTACTTTAGCTCAAACTGCTGGTAGCATCAATCCAACAACAATAAATATTCGCTATAACCCTACTTCTGCCGGATCGCACAATGCGGTTATAACAATTTCAAGTGTTGGTGCAACAAGCAAAACCATCAATGTTAGTGGTAGCGCATCAATTCCTTTCGATCCTAATGCGATAGCAGTTTTTCCTGGCTCAATTGACAATTTACTTCAGTTCCCTGCCACTACTGTTAGCAAAACAAGAACTAAAGTTTTAAATATCAAAACAACCGACATTTTAAGCGCTCTATCGGTAAACATTACCGGAACAAATGCTGCTATGTTCGCTGTTTCCACTTCTGCAATTACAAGTAGTGCTGCAAACGCTGCCAATGGTACAAATATAAATATAAGTTACACACCTGCTTCGACAGGAAGTCACACAGCAACGCTTACAATATCGGGAGGAGGCCTCAATCCGGCAAAAGTAATTAGCTTAAACGGAGAAGGAAAATAACCCTGTCATTGTAGATTCTTCTTAAAACGCATTTGGAAATTAATATTTTCAAATGCGTTTTTTTTTTTGAAATTTTCGCATTCAAGAGAAAATGCATCTAATCTTCACATTACACAAAATTCACAAACAAAACCTACAAACAAAACAACAAGACCATGATATACAGCACATTAAAAAACAAGGAAAGATGATCATCCTATATTAACTCATTGAAATTGAGAAATGAACAATGAAAAACGATAATTGTTTTATAACTTTGCAGCCCTAAATCTAAAACATCGTTTTTTCAAGGAGTTAAATTTATCTGTTGGCTCAAAAAACAACTTCTGTTTATTCTGAATTTTTTTAATTGTAAATCGTAAAAATGGATTTTAAATACGACGTAATTGTCATTGGCGCCGGACATGCCGGAAACGAAGCTGCATGTGCAGCTGCAAACATGGGTTCAAAAACATTGCTGATCACCATGGATATGAACAAAATTGGGCAAATGAGCTGCAACCCCGCTGTGGGTGGTATTGCTAAAGGACAGATCGTGCGCGAAATTGACGCTCTTGGAGGTCAAATGGGCATCATTACTGATCGGTCAGCCATACAATTTCGAATGTTAAACCGCTCAAAAGGTCCTGCCATGTGGAGTCCTCGTTCACAGAGCGATCGTCAACAATTTATTCAGGAATGGATAAAAACGATCTCAGGCACAAAAAATCTTTATATTTGGCAGGACACTGTCACACAACTACTCATTGAAAATGGAGAAATAATTGGAGTTAAAACAGCTCTTGGTGTCGAAATGCGAGCAAAGTCCGTCATACTTACTGCAGGTACTTTTTTAGGTGGTCTCATGCATTTTGGTAAAAATCAACTCTCAGGAGGACGAATTTCGGAACCCGCTTCATTCGGAATTACCGAACAATTAAAATCGATAGGATTTACGACCGACCGAATGAAAACCGGTACACCCTGTCGAATCGATGGACGCACCATTGACTTCACTAAAATGCAAGAGCAGGTCGGAGATGATGATTTTCATAAGTTTTCTTTCCTGGAAGAAGTAAACCGTGAGTTAACCCAACGCAGTTGTTGGATCACCAATACAAGCGAAAAAACTCACGAAGAATTACGAAAAGGATTGATTGATTCGCCTCTTTATAATGGACAAATTCAAAGTATTGGACCACGATATTGCCCCAGCATCGAGACAAAAATTATAACTTTTGCTGATAAAACGTCACATCAACTTTTTCTTGAACCCGAAGGTGTAAACTCAAATGAATATTATTTAAATGGTTTCTCTTCATCGCTGCCCCTGAAGGTGCAAATCGATGCCATCCACACCATAACCGGACTAGAAAACGCACAACTTTTTCGCCCGGGATACGCAATTGAATATGATTTTTTTGACCCAACACAACTAAAACACACGCTCGAAACAAAGAAAATAAAAAATCTTTTCTTTGCTGGACAAATCAACGGAACAACAGGATATGAAGAAGCGGCTGGCCAGGGTTTGGTTGCCGGTATAAATGCACATATCAATTGCCACGGCGGAAAAGAATTTACACTGGCTCGTAATGAAGCTTACATTGGTGTTCTTATCGATGATTTAGTTACAAAAGGAGTTGATGAACCTTATCGCATGTTTACATCCCGTGCTGAATATCGTTTAATCCTTCGACAAGACGATGCCGATATGCGTTTGACCGAAAGATCTCACGAAATGGGTTTAGCCTCATTAAATCGCTTTAATCAGCTTCAGCGTAAAAAAGAAGAGTTGATCAAACTACGCTCTTTTTTGGAAAATTATTCGATCAAACCAAATGCAGTTAATGAATTTTTAAGATCAAAACAATCATCTGAACTAAAAAACGGATGTAAACTGAGCGATTTAGTGCTTCGCCCCCAGCTCAACATTACAGATTTGGTCGAGGCTGTACCCGCTTTGAAACAAAAAACAGACTTAATCTCGTCCCGCAAAAATGAGATTATTGAAGCAACCGAAGTACTATTGAAATACGAAGGATACATAGAGCGCGAAAAATTAATTGCCGAAAAGCTCCAAAGATTGGAGCATGTTGCGCTGAAAGGAAGAATAGACTATAATTCCATCCTCTCCTTATCAACGGAAGCACGGCAAAAACTCACAAAAATTGATCCGGAAAATATTGGTCAGGCAAGCCGAATACCTGGTATTTCTCCAAGCGATGTAAACATTTTGCTTGTACTGCTTGGCAGATAAACACTGGTTCCACGTGAAACATTCTATCAGGAAAATTAAGTTTCACATGAAACATTGAGTAAAAAAAGAATGAAAACTTCAGCAAGCCTAAAAGCACAAATAGAGAGTTTACCTGATCAACCCGGAGTATACCAATACTTCAACGCATGCGATGAGATAATCTACGTTGGAAAAGCAAAAAATTTAAAGAAAAGGGTTAGCTCCTATTTCAACAAAATTCACGATCAGGCTAAAACAAATATACTTGTCAAACACATTTCTTCATTAAAATACATAGTTGTTGAATCAGAAGAAGACGCTCTACTTTTGGAGAACAATCTTATAAAACAATATCAACCCCGTTACAATGTTTTACTAAAAGATGGAAAAACATATCCTAGTATTTGCATAACCAACGAACCATTTCCACGTATTTTCAAGACAAGAAATATAATCCGAAACGGCTCTGTGTATTATGGTCCATTCAGTTCAAATTATACAATCAATTCCCTTTTAGAAATCATACATGAGCTCTACCCAATCCGAACTTGTAGACTTCCATTATATGAGGATTCTATAAAGAAAAACAAATTTAAAGTGTGTCTTCAATACCATATACACAAGTGTAATGGTCCATGCGAAGCCAAAGAATCTTTGGAATCTTACAGAAATCATATCCAACAAGTCAAGCAAATCATTGAAGGTGATGCTAACGAAATAAGCAAATTGCTTTTACTACAAATGCAGGAATTATCTGCAAATTATAAATTTGAAGAAGCGCACGAACTCAAACAAAAATATGAATTAATTGAAAACTATAAATCAAAATCTATCATTGCCAATTCAGTTGTTGAAAATACAGATGTTTTTGCTTATGATGAAAACGAAAATTCAGCATTTATAAACATACTAAGAATTAACAAAGGTTGTATAATCCAGGGATATACAATAGAATATAAGAAAAGAATTAACGAACAAAAAGAAGAAATTTTAGCTATGGCCGTAGTAGAACTACGAGAGCGACTTAAAAGTAATTCCAAAGAAGTAGTGTTACCTTTTAAGCTTGAATTTAACCTTAAAGATATCGTTACAGTAATTCCACAACGTGGAGATAGGAAAAAACTACTCGACCTAGCCATGCAAAACGTTCGTCAATATAAACTTGATAAGTTAAAACAAGCAGAAAAATTAAACCCAGACCAAAGAACTGTTCAATTACTGAATAGTGTTAAAGAAAAGCTTGGATTAACTAAACTTCCTATGCAAATTGAGTGTTTTGATAACTCAAATATTTCAGGAACCGACGCTGTAGCCGCCTGCGTAGTATATATAAAAGCTAAACCAGCTAAAAAGGAATACCGAAAATACAATATAAAATCGGTGCAAGGTCCTGATGATTACGCATCTATGAAAGAAGTTGTAAGACGGCGCTATACAAGAATGTTGAATGAAAATTTAACACTCCCAGATTTAATTATTGCTGATGGCGGAATTGGACAGATGGAAGTAATACGTCAGGTCATAGAAGATGAGCTCAAACTGCAAATTCCAATTGCAGGGCTTGCTAAAGATGGGAAACACCGAACACACGAAGTGCTAATTGGTTTTCCGCCACAGACGGTTGGTCTTAAGCCGACCGACCAACTCTTTAAATTCTTTGCCGGCATGCAGGATGAAGTTCATCGTTTTGCTATAACTTTCCATCGTGACAAACGAAGTAAGACACAAGTGGCATCAGAGCTTGACAATATATCCGGAATTGGTGAAAAAACGAAAAATGAACTCATTAAGCATTTCAAAAGCGTGAAAAGAATTAAAAGTGCCGAAATCACTGAGCTGTCTGAAGTGATTGGAACAAACAGAGCATCAATTATTTATAACTACTTTCGTTCAAATTTGACGCTCTGAGAATTTAATATTTCATTTTAGCTGTATATTTGTAAGCAAATACAGCATTCAAACAGCCACTATAATTAACAATAAAAAGATAAAAAGCAAAATTTAAACAAAAATGCTCATTATTCATACTTTAGATAATATTCATGAAACTGCCCGAGAATTTATTTCACAAATTGGGAAAAGGACTGTTTTTGCTTTTAATGGAAAAATGGGGGTTGGTAAGACAACATTTATAAAAGCAATATGCGAAGAGCTGGGAGTTAACCAAACCGTAAACTCTCCAACCTTTTCAATAGTTAACGAATACGAGGCCGAAGACGGCCAAATAATTTATCACTTCGATTGCTACCGCATCAATAAAATAGAAGAAGCAATAGAGATCGGTGTTGAAGAATATTTGTACAGCGGAAATTTATGTTTTATTGAGTGGTCGGAAAATATTGCCCCTCTCCTACCCGACTCCATAGCAATAGTTGAAATTACAGAAAAAGAAAACGGACAAAGAGAAATAACAATTCAATAAAAAGATGAAAACAAAAAAGAAAAACAAGGTGCTTGAACAAGTGAAAGCAATGCGAAAGCAAAGCCGTGAAGAGGAAATTAAAACACATGGCAAACCAATCAACTACAAAAAGATTATAGCTTCGAAGAAGCTCTATAAACGTAAAAATAATAAGGCAGACACTATTGAGTGTCTGCCTTATTTATTTTATAAAAAAACTTGGATCTTACCAGATACTTACTCTGTTTTCAGGTTTTAAATACATAGGATCAGTTGCTTTGATACCAAATGCATCGTACCACGCCTGAATATGCGGTAAAGCGCCATTTACGCGCCATTTACCCAATGAATGAGGATCTGACTTGGTAAGTACCAAAATCTCTTCAGGACGTATGTTACCAGCCCATACATTAGAGTATGATAGGAAGAAACGTTGCTCAGGAGTCAGACCATCAATAGTAGGCAAAGCTGCATTTTTGGTGGCATTTTTGAAAGCCTGATACGAAACCTGAAGACCACCATGATCAGCGATATTTTCACCGAGTGTAAATTTACCGTTGGCTTTAACGCCCGGAGCTACTTCTATAGCATCAAAAAAGTCAGCCATTACTTTGGCACGTAGATCAAACTTCTTTTTATCGTCTTCTGTCCACCAGTTTTTCAGGTTACCATCTTTATCGAACTGACATCCCTGATCGTCAAAGCCGTGTGTCATTTCATGACCTATGACTACACCTATTGCACCATAATTAAACGCATCATCAGCATTCATATCAAAAAATGGATATTGTAAAATTCCGGCAGGGAAGCAAATTTCGTTTGTAGATGGATTATAATAAGCATTTACAGTTTGAGGTGTCATCAACCATTCATCTTTATCTACTTGTTTACGAGCCGCCTTAGCAAACATATATGCACTTTCGAAGCGGTTAGCACGTTGAATATTTGCGTAATATGAGTCTTTACTAATTTCGAGATTCGAATAGTCTCTCCATTTATCAGGATAACCAATTTTCACGTGAAACGTATTCAGTTTTTCATTGGCTTTAATTTTGGTGGAATCACCCATCCACTCTAAAGCATTTATACGTTGTCCTAACGATTCCTGAAGGTTATGCACAAGTTTCAGCATACGCTCCTTAGCTTCAGCAGGAAAATATTTTTTCACATACATCTGCCCTACTGCTTCACCTAAAACACCATCAACATTGCTTACAGCACGTTTCCAGCGAGGTGATTGCTCTGTTTTACCTGACAAAGTTTTGCCATAAAAATCAAAGTTTTGAGCAGAAATTTCATCACTTAAATACCCGGCTGCGCCATCTATTACTTTCCATTGCAAATAAGCAATTTGGGCAGCTAATGGCTCTGTGGCAATAATATTTCCAGCTTCAATCAACGATTCCTTTTGCGAAACACTGATATCTTTAATTTGAGCAACTCCCAACGCTTTAAAATAATCATTCCATTGAATAGAGGGAACAAGCTTTTGCAGGTCAGCAATACTCATTTTATTATAATTAGCATGAGGATCGCGTAATTTCACCTGATCGTAAGCTGCTTTTGCCAAACGAGTTTCTATTTTTAAAACAGATTCCATATTCTGTTTCGCAACGGCTTCTGTAAAACCGAAAAGCTGAAACATTTTTACGACATGCTCCTTATATTTATTGCGAATATTTGAAGTTTGTGCATCATTATCAAGATAATATTCACGCTCACCCAAACTGATACCACTTTGATATGTTTGTACCAAATAACTATTACTGTTCATTGGGTCGGCATCAACGTAAACTGTAAAATATGCATCAACACTCGATTGTAAAAGCTCAGGTAATAATTTAGTCAACTCCTGAGTTGATTTAATTGCAGCAATTGATTTTAACTGACCTTCAACAGGTTTGATACCATCACTGTTCAGTTTTACACTGTCCATAGCCAGATTATACAAATCACCAATCTTCTGTTCAACAGTTCCTTTATCGGCAGGCTTAGCTGCAATTTCTTCGATAAGTTCACGCAACTGTTTGCGATTATTTTCAGCTAGTTTATCAAAGCTTCCAAAGCGTGAATACTCACCAGTCAGCGGATTGTTTTTCATCCAGCCACCGCAAGCGTACTGATAAAAATCAGTTCCCGGAATAGCTGTGGTGTCGAGATTGTTCAAATCGATGCCAGAACTTAGTTTGTTGGCATTATTGCAAGCACTTGTCATAAAAATAATGGATAATAAGATTCCCAATTTCATTTTTGAAAAGGAGAAATTGAATTTAATTCTTTGTAACATAAAAAATAATATTTAATAGATTAATTAACTACAAGTTATAGTATCTTCCTCCGATAATTTAGTTTGCTCGCGCATCAATGGTTCGTCCACAGCATCGATAATTTCGAAAAGATCTTTTAAAGTTTCTGCACGTAGCATGGCTATTCGTGTATCTTTAAAATTAGGAATTCCTTTGAAAACAGGTGTAGCTGCTAAATGCCGACGACTATGAATAATACCTTTCAGACGTTTATTCAAAAAATCATCTGAAAAACTTTGAAGTAAATCACCATTTAAATGAAGTGTATCACTTTCATCCAAATCAAGCCATTTAACAGAGGCGATTACATGCTCCTTAAGTATTGCTTTTTGTTCTTCAAAATTTAGTATTTGCTTGTGCTCACCAGTGCGAAAAAAGTGTTTTATTTCCGAAAAAAACCAGGGACGACCAATGGAACCACGGCCCACCATAACAGCATCCACCCCATAACGATTAAAGCATTCTAAAGCACGCTCAGGTGTAGTAACATCACCATTACCAATGATGGGTATCTTCATTCGCTGATTATTCTTAACATCGCCAATCAGCGACCAATCGGCATCACCTTTGTACATTTGCGAACGGGTACGACCATGAATTGTCAATGCCTGAATGCCACAATCCTGCAATTGCTCAGCCAGTTCTACAATTACTTTATTATCGTCGTCCCATCCTAAACGTGTTTTCACTGTTACAGGAAGTTTTACTGCTTTTACTACATCCGAAGTAATCTTAAGCATACGTGGAATGTCGCGCAAAAGCCCCGCTCCTGCCCCTTTGCCGGCCACTTTTTTAACGGGACAACCAAAATTTATATCAATAATATCCGGATTAGCTTCTTCAGCAATTCGAGCTGCTTCGGCCATCGAAACGGGGTCGTGTCCATAAATTTGAATCGCAATCGGACGTTCTTCTGGGTAAATCATCAACTTTTGTTGTGTGCGGTTCACGCTACGAATTAACGCCTCGGACGAAACAAATTCGGTATATAACATATCGGCTCCAAAACGTTTACACAACAGACGAAATGCCGGGTCGGTAACATCTTCCATGGGAGCCAAAAAGAGCGGTTTATCTGGAAATTCTATATTCGAAATCTTCATATTTATACAAAATGGATGCAAAGTTAGAAATAATATTGATACACAACAATTGCAGGAATATAATAAACTCATTTTCAATAATAATTGTTCTGATAATGGCAAAATAAAAATCCCTGATTGAAAAAATTCAATCAGGGATAATATAAACATTTAAAATCTTATTATTTCTTTACTGCAATTTCAGCATACTTTGGTTCATCAATATAAACTTCAACCTTTAAAGGATTCCGTTTGTATTTAAATATTTTATAAAAATGGAAAACCAAAACACCAACATTGAAAGCCAGTGCCAACGCACTCAACGTCCATAAAGCATCAGGATTGTGAGATGATTTAACAGCAAACATCGATTCGTCAACAAAAACTGGGAAACACATTGTAAACATCATCCAAATGGCAAGCGTCTGTGCACGATGTTGCAGCCACGCTCCTTTTCCCATAAAAAATGCGGGGATAGTACACGAAACCAGCAAAGCAGCTCCAGCATAAAACGAATGATCAGAAACACAGTTGTACACATAAGCAAAGTTCCATAAATCGTAAGCTATAATCCACCACCAAAGCTGATCGGGCCACAACATATCTTTCTTTTTATCCTTGCCAATAAAAATTCCCATCCAACCTGAAATGGTGATTATATTGATAATTCCGGCAATTCCATTCATAATGTTCCAACTTCCTCCCTGCATAGTTACGCCGTTTACGACCGAACCAAATAAATCGCCATGATACATGGCATAAACCTGAAAATCGCGAATTACAGCCTCCAGAATATTAATTGACAAAATAAGTGGAGGGAAAATTAATAACCATTTGTAAGAAATCCCCTTTTTGCTGTGGCGTAAATACATAAAACCAAGAACTCCAGCCAACGCAGAATAAACTTTTACCCAATGAAACCAGGTACCTACACTTGACTCTGGTCCGGCAGTTTTGGGCCATACAGCAAAAGTTAAAATGACAGGAACCAAAATATAAACAACATAAGAAAACCACTTGCTCGAACGTGTCAATTCATTGATTAACATAAGTCCGGCAACAACTCCACACCACATAAGCGCCGAGTACCACGGAATTGATTCGAAGAAAAACATACTATTAATTTTTTAGTTATTGTATTGAAAATTAAATTCACACTGCAATGATAAGAAAATTATTTCAATAATTAGTACATTTGTACTATTATATTTATAATTTAGTTGTAAAAAATTAAAATTATGGTGTTTATGGCACATTTAGCTATCTTTGCAGCATGAAACAAAAGCCTGTAACAACAAAAACAAAGATACTGGACACAGCAATAAACATGTTGAACGAACTGGGGTTATCCAACGTTAAACTGCGTGATGTCTCACAGGCTTTACATATAAGCATTGGAAATCTAACCTATCATTATCCCAAATGGGAAAATCTGATGGACGATATATTTGGACAATTTCAAAGCGATATCAATCAATTATACGATTTTTTTCCAAAAGATATTTCGGAAGTTGTGACTTACATTGAGCGGATATACGAAATACAGCTTAAATATGCATTTTTGTTTTCTAACTTCTATATCTTTTTTCAGCAATACCCGAAATATAAAGCCACTGAAGAAGATTTTTTTATAAATAGAATGAAGATAATGCGCGAAGCTCTGGAAAAATTAGTAGAGAAAAAATACCTCTATCCTGCCGGCTGCGAGCACAATTACGATTTACTTGTAAAAAACACATGGCTTATTCTTTCAGGCTGGTATGGCTTTTCGATGATATTTAAAGATACAAAGTACGCAATCACCAAAGAAGAATTTTTCCTTTCTATTTGGAATATGTACGTATACCATTTAACTGAATCTGGAAAAGAAATCGTTCGAAAATCATATGTTGATTTATTCAAAAAATAACTGTATATCTTATGTTCATTGATTTAAACTAAATAAAATGAAAGTTTTTGTTTTTATATTGACAATTATTTCTGCATTAATTATAAATATAAATGCACAAACAGTAAAATATGCACCAGCCTGGTTTGGCCCCAACGCCAATCCTGTACCCGAATTTACCGATGGGCGTATTCCTGCTAAAACCACTATTAGCCTGATGGGCGATTATTACTTTGGATATGGCGATGAAACAAAAAACGGCTATTTTAAAATTGAAATTCCCCTTGTTGCAGAACGCGTATCGTTTAAAATATGGTCGACTGTATTTGAACATTATAAAGTGACACCCGAACTAAGCGCCTACAGACAAATGAATGGCAGTCTCACCGGAAAATCAAATGGCGATTTCTATGTGCAAACCCGTATTTCATTATTAAAAGAAAAGAAATATGCACCTGCAATAATTCTGAATTCTACTTTAAAAACAGCTTCGGGAACAAATTTTAATGAACGACGCAATTTTGATACGCCGGGATATTATTTTGATGTTGAATTTGCCAAATCGAAGCATACAAAGGGGAAATTTATAAACGAACTGCGCGCAATTGGCAACCTTGGTTTTCTGTGTTGGGAAACTACCGGAAGCCGGCAAAACGATGCGCCTATGTATGGTGCAAAAATAATTATAGGAAACCAAAACTGGAAATTAGACAACACACTTTCGGGCTATTGGGGATGGATGCACACAAGCTCAACTTATGGAGCCGATTACGGGGATGCTCCGCTGGTTTATGCTGCAAAACTAACAATTATGAGAAGTAAGATGGATTATTTTGCACAATATCAGTATGGAGTTAATGATTTTCAATATCATCAACTTAGACTTGGTATCAATTTTCCGATAGAAAAACTGACACCAAAATTTTAATAAATGCACAATTGTTCCGAAATACAGGGAGCATATTTCACAATAAAAAATAAAAATGAAGAGAGAAGAAATTGAGATTATGGCTCCGGCCGGATCGTGGGAAAGTTTATCGGCAGCCATTAAAGCAGGTGCCGATTCGGTATATTTTGGTATTGAAAAACTAAATATGCGCAGCAAATCGAGCAGTAATTTTACGACAGAAGATTTACGCGAAATTGTACGTATTTGCAAGAAAAATAACGTTAAAAGCTACCTGACGGTCAACACTATTCTCTACGATAACGACTTGACTTTGATGCGCGAAATAATTGATGTAGCCAAAGAAGTGCAGGTTTCGGCCATTATTGCCGCAGATGTTTCGGCATTAATGTATGCTAATTCAATAGGTGTAGAAGTGCATTTATCCACTCAATTGAATATTTCGAACGTTGAAGCATTGAAGTTTTACGCACAATTTGCCGATGTGGTAGTGCTGGCGCGTGAACTGAATATGGAGCAGGTTGCCGAAATTTATCAAGCCATTATTACGGATAATATCCAGGGTAAAGGCGGTGAATTGATTCGTATCGAAATGTTCTGTCACGGTGCATTGTGTATGGCTGTTTCGGGTAAATGTTACCTCAGTCTGCACGAAAAAAATGTATCGGCCAATCGCGGTGCCTGCAACCAGATTTGCCGCCGGGGTTATACAGTGAAAGACAAAGATTCGGAAATTGAACTCGAAATTGATAACGAATACATTATGTCGCCCAAAGACCTTAAAACAATTGGTTTTATCGACGAAATGCTCGCAGCTGGGGTGCGCGTTTTCAAAATTGAAGGTCGTGCGCGTGGTGCCGAATATGTAAAAACAGTAGTAGGTTGTTACAAAGAAGCCATTGAATCGGTGCTGAACGGGACGTTTACTGACGAGAAAAAGGAAGATTGGAACCTTCGTCTTAGCAAAGTATTTAATCGCGGATTTTGGAACGGCTATTACCTCGGACAGCGACTTGGCGAATGGAGCAACAACTATGGTTCCGAAGCAACACATAAAAAAATATATGTGGGTAAATGTACCAACTTCTTCCAAAAACTGGGGGTAGCCGAGTTTTTACTCGAAGCGCAATACCTTGAAGTGGGCGACGAAATACTGATTACCGGCGAAACTACCGGCGCTTACGAAGATACAGTAAAAGAAATGCGTGTAAAACTCGAACCTGTAGATAAAGTAGAAAAAGGTACTTATTTCTCAATGAAAACAAACGAGCTGATACGGCGAAATGATAAATTATTCAAGATAGTTCCAACGGAACATGCAGCAAAAAAAGCGGATCAATTATGATCCGCTTTTTCTATTATAAAAACCTGCATAAACCTAAAATTTTATTATCTCCAACTCGGCTTACCCATTCCATTACGCATCATAAAGCGGTAAAATCCTGAGTAACTTCCAAAGCCCAAACGCTTCGACACTTTCTTCAAATCTTTCTTTGAACCTTTTAGTAAATCATTAGCCATAAGCAAAACATAAGCTTCGGTAAAATCAGTGTATTTCATACCCGTAAGTGTAAATACCGTAGTACACATATATGATCGTTGAATACCAAGTAATTTTGCATGAAAGTTACCTGAATGTAAGCCGCATTGGTGCAAATTATTCACAAAAGCATCCAGAAAAGCACTACCCGTAGGGCAAAAACCTGTTGTAGGCACTTCTATTGAACTATCGGCCTCCAAAGTTTCGGGTTGATCCATATTAATATACAAATCAGCAGGTTTGTACTGTTTAAATGTTGCATTCATACATCATTATTTAAGGCAATTACCCTGCAAAAATAGTAATAATTTTCATTGAAAATAGCAAAGTATGAATTTAAATATTGCGGTTCGTATATTATTGACAATATTCGAAAGTTCGGAAATTGCGAATGATATATCAATGGCAACTTCCGAAAGATCGGATATTGCTGTTGAGAACTCAGTGGCACTTTCCGAAGACTGGAAAAGAGCTAATAATATATCATTGGCAATATAAATAATAATAAAAATTGCCACTCAATATTGAATAGCAATTTCTTCTATATATATATGCGTATGATATAAGATAAGCAACATTTTAGCTTATTTCCAACATTCTCAATACCTGACTATAAAGAAGCCATTAAATGGGCGCTAAATGGGACATTTACAGACAAGAAAAAGGTACTTATTTATCAATAAAAACTAATGAGTTAATACGAAGTAATGATAAGTTATTTTAAGACAATTGAAACAGAATACGGGAAAAAAAAGCGGAAAAAAATCCGCTTTTTTCTACCTTGGGAACTATATTAATTGAACCTCATATAATTAATTAATATATTTTTTTCAATGAAGGTATCAATAATTTCAAAACCTTTTTTCTTATAAATTTCTACATTGATAGGATTGGCCGTTTCAAGAAAAACAGGTATATTTTTTAATTTACTATCTTGTAATATTGGATTAATAAGTTTACTGGCTAGCCCCTTTCCTTGTGCTTCATTCAGTACACCAATCATATAGAGGTAATAATACCGGGAATTCTTTGGAAAATAAGTATGAGATACGTTACCCATTTTAAGGTTTTTTATTACACATTTAATCCCCATTTTAAATAAAAAAGAAAGATTTCTCTTGATAAATTGAAATGAAAATTTCTCTTGATTTTCATTCTTCCATAACACTACAGCTTTCTTATCATTTGTAAAATAAATATGTCCTGTACATAAAGTCTCGTCCACTACGTAATCGACAATCAACTTAAGTTTATTTTTATTTCTAACATTTTCTATCAACCAATTTAAACAAGGATCATATTGAAATGCTTCTGTAAGAATACTTATAATCAATTTTTTATCTTTTCTACTTGCTAAAATTAAATCATTGTTATTTTGAATTTCCATTTGCATATTTGTTATATAATAATACTACAAATGTATTTATTCAAAAGAATATATAGTTTGACAAAAGTCAAAAAAAATTTGTAAATTAAATTTTTGCTCTGATTCTACTTAAAGTTTCCTGAGTTATTCCTAAATAAGAAGCTATATGACCCAAAGTTGCTCTTTGAATTAAACGAGGATTGTATTTTACAATATGATTATAACGCTCTTGTGCAGTTTGAAATTGTAAAGACATTACTCGCTCTTCTAATCTTATATAATATTTTTCAGTAAAAAGTCTACCAATTAAATTAATTTCTATGTGTTGTTCATAAAGTCTTTGCAATTGCTCATATTCCAAACAATATACAATGCTATTTTCTAAAATTTCTATGGATTCAAAGCTGTTTTGTTGAGATATAAAAGAATACATTGAAGAAATAATATCATTCTCAAATCCAAACCACAACGTAAATTCTTTGCCATCTTGATAATAAAATCCTCTAGCAAATCCTACTTTTAAAAAATAAATATATTTACAAACTTCACCTTGTTTTAATAGTAAAGTTCCTTTATCTACTTTTCTTTCAAAAATATATTTTGTTAAATCTGTTCGTGCTTGCGAACTTATTTTGGGAAAAAGAGCGAATAATTCGAATAATTCTTCCATAAAATTAATATGTATGAATTAGTGTATCAACTCATCTCCAACATTCTCAGGATAGGTTTCACTGCTTTCACTCTCACTTCTTCGTCTACCAAAATTTCAGGTGATTCGTTCAATAAGCATTTATAGAGTTTTTCGAGTGTATTCAGGCGCATAAAATTACATTCGTTGCAGGCACAAGTGCTGTCATTCGGAGGCACTGGAATAAACTCCTTATCCGGGTTTTTCTTTTGCATTTCGTGAATAATTCCACTTTCGGTGGCTACTAAAAATGATTTTTTATCCGAATTTATTGTATAATTAAGCAAAGCCTGAGTGCTTCCAATAAAATCGGCCATCATCAGCAACGGACGTTTACATTCGGGGTGCGCCAATACTTCTGCTTCGGGGTGCTCAGCTTTTAGTTTCACCAGCTTTTCAACAGAGAATTGCTCGTGTACATGGCATGCTCCGTCCCATAATAACATCTCGCGACCGGTTACACTGTTGATATAATTTCCGAGATTTCTATCCGGTCCGAAAATTAATTTCGCATCTTTGGGGAACTGATCCACAATTTTCTTGGCATTGGTAGAAGTAACCACCACATCGGTGAGCGCTTTTACGGCTGCTGTGGTGTTTACGTACGAAATTACAGTATGATCAGGGTGTGCCTTTGTAAATGCTTCAAACGCGTCGGCAGGACAGCTGTCGGCCAACGAGCAACCAGCTTCAAGGTCGGGCACCAATACTTTTTTTTGTGGCGAAAGAATTTTAGCTGTTTCGCCCATGAAATGAACGCCACAAAGCACAATGATATCGGCATCGGTTTTGGCAGCTTGTTGTGCCAGTGCCAGACTATCGCCTATCACATCGGCTATATCCTGTATATCGCCCATTTGGTAGTAGTGTGCCATGATGACGGCATTCTTTTCTTTTTTCAGTCGGTTGATTTCCGATATAAGTTCTGATTTATTCATTTGAATTTTTTTTAATTTCATTGTTTTCAAACAAAACATTATAATTATTCTTCTAAATTTTTACAAAAACTCTATTGAAGATAATAATAGTGTGTTCATAAGGTTGATAAAAATATTGATAAAAACTTGTGTAATTAGTTATTGATTGTAAACGCTGACTCTTTCAACACAAAAAATATTTGATTTTAATTGAAAAACAAATAAATACTAACTTTATCAACATATTGTTTATAACTGCAAAGTTAGAAACTTTTCTTCAAGTACTGTGCTCATAACCTTAAAAATGGCGTTAAAAAGTAAGGCTAAAAAAAGTGCTAACTAATTTGTTTATTTCAAAACAAGTGATATAAGGAGATAGTTTTCGGTTTTGATGCATTAAGTTTTAATATTTGTTTCAGTAGGTTTTCAATACTTATCAACAAATTGTTGATAGCTTTTAAAACACAAAAAATGGCGATGTAATTGAATACATCGCCATTGTAGATTAATTATACTTTCAGTGCTAATAGAGCAAGCCTATCACCCACAAACTTAGTTTAGCAGGCAGGCGGTTGAACAACCAGCAGAAGAGTTTATACTGAATGCCGGGAATAACAACAGCGTTCATTTTTGTTCTTTCAATTTGTTGGAGTATGTTTTTGGATATAAGCTCGGGCGCCATTCCGTTTTGCTCGTCTTTTTCCATTTTGCCCACTGATGTTTTCATTTTTTGATAATAAACCGAAGCGGATATTTGTGATTTTTCGGTGTATTTTCGGGCCGAAGTGAAGTCGGTTTTTGTATCGCCAGGAAGTACAGTGCAGCATTGAATACCAAAAGGTTTTACTTCGAGCGAAAGAGCTTTCATAAAAACAAGCAGCGCTGATTTTACTGAAGAATATAAAGCCTGAAAAGGTATGGGAATAACGCCTGCAACCGACGAAATAGTGATTATTTTCCCGTATCCCTGCTTGCGAAAAACCGGAAGAGAGGCTTGTATGGTTTTATAAACGCCAAAAAAATTGGTTTCGAACTGATAACGCGCTTCATCAACTGAGGTATCTTCTATGGCTCCGGCAATGCCATTTCCGGCATTACAAATCAGTACATCGAGCTTGCCGTTTTCTTCAACAATACGATTGATAACTGCCATTATTTGGTCTTCGTTGTTTACATCCATTATTACAGGAATAATTTCACCCTTTCCTTGTGGAGCTTTCTGAGCTATGCCACCCCGACGCGAGGCACCATACACTTTATTGCCATGCTGCATGAGCATTTCAGCTGTTGCTTTTCCTATTCCGGCGCTGGCACCAGTTAAAAGTACAATTTGTTGATTCATTTTTAATTCATTTTAAAGTGCAAATATATACTTTCTAAATCGTATGATTTTAAAAAGCTAAAAAAAACATCTTTTATTTTAAACAATTTCACCATAAATAATTGTTTATAGAATAAAAATCAACAAATACAGCAATGGCTCACAATCAAATTAAGACATATACTTTTGCCGACAGTGGAAT
>Ga0209373_10001591_pt1 | contig 25819 bp, 28 predicted proteins | sample Higcelweek5metaG_FD_187173 | JGI IMG/M metagenome (GOLD analysis project Ga0209373, IMG submission 187173) | Freshwater pond sediment microbial communities from the University of Edinburgh, under environmental carbon perturbations - High... | ecosystem: Environmental > Aquatic > Freshwater >... | reverse complement strand
GCAACAAAACCGCCCGGCCCATAAAGCGCGACGCCCGTGTAAACACGGTGCCTGCGCCCGGACATAAGCTTGAGACACGCGGCGACCTCCTCTGGCGTTTCCGCCTTCGGCAGAATGCGGCGACCAACACCGACGACCGTATCGGCAGAAAGCACAAGCGCCTCTGGCTCCGTGCATGCGATAGCTTTGCCTTTAGCCAGAGCAAGCCGAAGGGCAAGCGTGGAAGGTCGCTCGCAAGGCAACGGTGTTTCATCAAGATCGGCTGGCAGAACTTGGCTTGGCACAAGCCCGATATCCGCCAAAAGCGCCAAGCGGCGCGGCGAAGCCGAAGCTAAAATGAAGGAAGGGTGATTCATGCGGCGTTTTCCTATTTCTTTTTGTTCAAGCGATAGACGTATGAAATGACTTCAGCCACAGCGCGGTAATGTTCTGGCGTGATGGGCTGGTCGAGATCTACCGTATCATAAAGCGCCCGCGCCAAAGGCGGATTACTTACCAATGGCACGCCACTTTCCTCGGCGATATCGCGAATGCGTTTCGCCAAAAAATCAACGCCTTTGGCCACCACGACAGGCGCAGCCATGGCCATACGTTCATAGTTGAGCGCAACGGCATAATGCGTTGGGTTCGTCACAACGACATGCGCTTTGGGCACTTTGGCCATCATACGGCGGCGCGCTTTTTCAAGGCGAATACGGCGCAAACGCCCCTTGACCATCGGATCGCCTTCGAGCTGTTTGTGTTCGTCTTTCACTTCCTGCTTGGTCATACGCAAGTTTTTGAAGAAATTATAACGCATATAAAGCGCATCCGTAATTGCGATCAACGTGATGATCACCATTAAGACCGTGATAACGTGCAGCGCCTCGCGATGAAGAAGTTCGAGCCCCTGCTCAAGCGAAAGATCGGCAAGCATCGGCAATTCATGCCCGAGCGGCTCGAGAACGCGGTAAGCCACATAGCCCATGACTACCATTTTAACGAAGGATTTAAGAAGCTCGGCAACCGAGTTCAACGAAAACATGTTGCTCAACCCGCGCATCGGCATAATTTTCTCAACGTCGATCTTAAGGCGCGCGCCGCTAACGTAGAAACCGGTTTGAATCATCGTGCCTAAGATCGAAGCGGCCCAGAGCAACCCAAAGACCAGAACAAGCCCCCGCCCGACGCTAACGGTAATGCCAAGAAAGACGTTTTGAATTCCGCCGTCTTCAAGGGAAAGCTGTTCTGGTCGCTCGAGAAAAATCCGAAGCCCATCGCGCATCTCGCTGGCCAAACTAGGCCCAAAATTGGAGAGAACAACGAGGATCGCGACGAACATAAACCACGTTGAAAGTTCGCGGCTCACGGAAAGCTGACCTTCTTCGCGCGCGTCGGTCAGGCGTTTGCTGGTAGGGTCTTCTGTTTTTTGGTCTTTATCTGATTCAACCATGGGTGCCCGCCTTCTATCTGATGAAAAGCGAGCCGATGGTTTGATCGAAGAACTTGAGCCACACGCCCAAGGCGATCGAAAGCACCATCATAAAAATGAAAAGGCCGCCGACAATCTGAACCGGAATGACGACGAGGAACAACTGAACCTGCGGCATCGTCTTTTGCATCACGCCCAAGACGGCATAAAACAAAAGACCCGCGACCATAAAGGGCATGGCAAGCTGAACGCCAAGCATGAAGCTTTCACCGAACAGATGCACAAAAGCCTGCACCATATCGGACATAAAAAACGCCCCGCCCATCGGAAAAACTTTATAGGTATCCATCACCGCCCGGAACAGAAGCTCATCAAGGCCTGTCACGAAAACAAGCGCCAAACCAGCCGTACTCAAAAACGCGCTGGGCAGCGCGCTTTGTGAAGCCAAGCTCGGGTTCAAAATCATAGCGTTCGACAACCCAATCTCCATAGCGATAATCGAGCCCATTGTCGCCACGATATCCATCAAAAGCCGCATGACGGTGCCGAAGAACAGGCCGATAAAAATCTCTTTGATCAACAGCAAGGCCATGTCGGGAATCTGCGGCGGCAGCGCGGGAACCATCGGAAGCAAAACCGGCATCACCATAAAGGTGAAGATCAAGGCAAACATCATGCGCACGCGCGCAGGCACAAAGGTTTCGCCGATGCCAGGAAACATCATAAACGCGCCAGCAAGCCTTGAAAAAATCAGGAGAAAGGCGAAGACATGACCCGAAAGAAAGGCATCGAGGTTGAAACTCGTCATGGCGCGCTAACCGCTCGTGCCAATCTGTATGATCCGATCCATAAGCATTTGCGTAAAGCCGCTCAGGGTCGAGAGCATAAAGGGCAGAAGCCAAATGGTGACGCCGAAAATGCACAGCATTTTGGGGATGAAGGTCAAGGTCTGTTCTTGAATCTGCGTCATCGCTTGAAACAGCGAGATGATCACGCCGACCATAAGCCCGACGAGCAAGACGGGCCCAGCCAGCTTGAGCATCACAAGAATAGCCTGACGGCAGATTTCGATTACTTCGGCGTCGGTCATTGAAAGAATCGGGGGGTGAAACGTTGCGCTTGGGCGAGCATATCGCCTTTTAAGCCCCGGCAAAACACTCTAAATCGACGTGCGGAGAATTTCCTGATAGGCCGTGATGACCTTATCCCGGATCGAAGTGACCGTTTGCATCATAATCTCGGCATCATTGACGGCCATGATGACGTCTTGCAGGTCGGCCTTGCCCACGGCGCCTTGCGCGGCCATTTGCTCGCCTTTTTTCACGCTATCGACAGTGTCCGTCATAAAGCCCGACAGAACATCGGAAAACCCGCTACTTGAAGACGCGGCATTTGTGGTGCCGCTGCCGAGAATGGAGCCCACGCCAGCCTGTTTATAGGCCGAAAGCGCATTAGCAATATTCATGACCATGGGGCGGCTCCTTCATTAATTCTGCAAAAGATTGATCGTGCGCGAAAGCATCGTGCGCGACGATTCAATCACGCTCAGGTTCGCTTCATAAGACCGTTGCGCCTCGCGCATATCCATACTTTCCATCACGGGCTGAACGTTCGGCGTCAACACATAGCCGTCTTTGTCCGCAGCCGGATGCGCAGGATCGAATTTCTTGACAAATGCGCTTTTGTCTTTTTTAACGCCCGTGACTTTGACTTCGTAAATGCCCATCGCGCGATCAAATTCGTTTTTAAACGTCACGACTTGGCGCTGGTAAGGCGTTTCCTCGGGCGTGGACGGCGTTGTCGAAGCATTGGCTATATTTTCGGCCACGACCTTCATACGTGCAGATTGCGCCCGAAGACCAGAGCCAGCAATCGACATAACGTTGGTCAGATCGGAAGACATCGCTTACTTGCTCCCCAAAGCTTCTTTAAACAAAGAGACAAACTTCTGATAGATCGAAGCGCTCGCCTGATAATCCATTGTCGTTTTCGAGACTTCCATCATCTGTTGTTCCAAATCGACCGAATTGCCAGAAGGCAGCGTTTCCGCGCTCTTCGTGCGTTTCGTGCGCGCATTCACCCCCGTCATCGAAGCCGGAAGAATGTGCTTAGAATCCGTGACCATCATCCCCGAGGCCGCTTCACTCATGGCCGTCTCGAACGTAAAGGGCGTCAGCTCCTTTGCGTCATAGCCCGGCGTGTCGGCATTGGCGACGTTTTCGGCCAAGACAGCCTGCTTCTGACCCAGATAGGTCATCTTTGAAGACATCAGACCGAGGATACCGCTATCAGCAATGGACATGAGCCGCACGACCCTTTGAAGTGAAGGCCAGAAGGAACCAGACCTTAGGCTTATGATCGGACAAAGAAACTTAACGGAACGTTAACAAAGTCTTTTGGACTTGGGGATAGTTTGAGTTAAGCTGGGTCAGAATGCAAGAGAATCATCACCTCCCCGCCGCCTCTTCCATGGCGCCTGCACGCGTCAAACGCGCCGTTGCCGTTGCCATTCAAGCTGATGAGGCCAACCCCGAAGCCCCGGCACGCATCGTTGCGTCAGGCCGTGGCATGGTGGCTGATCAAATTCTCGATATTGCGTTTCGTAACGGGGTTAAAGTTCGCGAAGATCAAGACCTTGCTGAACTTCTCGTCCAACTGGACCTCGATACACCTATCCCGAGTGAGGCCATCATCGCCGTCGCGGAAATTCTCGCGAAAGTGTATGAAGCGAATGAAGCGGCCCGCACGCCTAGTTCTTTTTTGTAAACCGAGAAAGGCCCTCTCATGACCGCGTCATCTTTAAGCGAAACGCTCAACGAACTAAACGCCTTGTGCCAATTGTTCACAGATGCGGACGCCAGCCTCAAAAAAGGAAAAATGGCGGATCTGACGGGCGTGGATAAGCGCGTCGCCGCTGTTTGCCAAACGGTTCAAGAATCGATGCCCGAACAACAAAAAGAATTTCTGCCAGAATTGACCGTTTTGATCAATTTGCTCAACGTTTATGAGCAAGGAATCAAGAGCATGCAATTCCCCACACCAGAAGGTCAGGACACCGAAAATGCTCACCCCTGATTCTGAATCGGTTTCATGGCTGCGCTTCGCCTTTGCCTCGGCGACGGTTATCGCCTTAATGGGGGCGCTAGCTTGGGGTTTGAAATATGTCACCTTGCGCGGCTGGATCGTGGCTAAAAGCCAAGATAAACGGATTCAAGTCACAGCTTCGCTGACGCTTGATGCGCGGCGCAGGCTGGTGCTTGTCAAATGCGATGAAACCGAGCATCTTCTCCTCCTCGGCCCCAGCGGCGACCTTCAGCTTTCTCAAAACGCCAAACCAGATCGTTCCACGCCATGACCAAACGACGCTTTTTCTCCATTGCGGCATGGCTCTTTGTGATCAGCCTGTGCCTGTTTTGCCCAAGCCATGCTATCGCGCAAAGCGTAAGCCTTGATCTGGGGCAAGGCCCAACCACCACAGCGCGTTTGATGCAAATCACGCTGCTGATCACCGTTTTGACGCTGGCGCCTTCGATCCTGATTATGGTCACGAGCTTTACGCGCATCGTCGTGGTGCTTTCTTTTGTGCGCACGGCCATGGGCGTGCAATCGACGCCGCCGAATATCGTTTTGATTAGCTTGGCTTTATTCCTTACTTTTTTCGTCATGCAGCCCGTGCTTGAAAAATCATGGGACGAAGGCGTGAAGCCGCTCATGAATAATGAGATCGACGAAGAGACATCCTTTACGCGCAGCGTCGAGCCGTTCAAGCTGTTCATGCTGAAAAACACACGGCAAAAAGATTTGTCCCTTTTCATGGACATTGCTGACGCCAACGATGCCAAGGCCAAGCCGCCAGCCGAGAAGAAAGTAAACAAGCCGACCGAATCCGCTTCGGATGATATTCCGCTGCGCGCCTTGGTGCCCTCCTTTATGCTCTCAGAGCTTCGTCGCGCTTTTGAAATTGGCTTTTTGGTCTTTTTGCCCTTCTTGATTATCGATATGGTCATCGCCTCGCTTTTGATGTCCATGGGCATGATGATGTTGCCACCAACCGTCATTTCCTTGCCGTTTAAGATCATCTTTTTCGTGCTGGTCGATGGCTGGTATTTGATTTCAGGAAGCCTCGTCAAAAGTTATGGCATGGGATAGGTTTTTTCGCTGGGATTCATAGTTTTTAATTCTTCTTCGTGCTAGAAGAGGCTTCACGTTTCCCTTTCCCCGTTTGATGATCGCGTACGCTGAAAAGATATGACCGCACATAAATTAAATGAGCTTGATTTCGTTGACCTTTATGTCTGCCTCGAGGGCGAGGCGGAGCCGCATTATCATCAGCGCATTAACGGCAAGAATTTCTCGGACAGCATCGATATCCCGCCTGAATTTCAAGAAACCGTCGCCAATCTCGCCAGTTTCCTGCGCGCTAAGTTTACTGGCGATGAAATGGGCCTGACGTTTGAAGGCGTTCGCGTTCGTGCGGCCAAAATCCGCACCTCTGGCGGCCTTTTGTGGGCCGCGCTGCGTAAAATCAATTCAATCCCGCCAACGCTTGAAAAACTCGGCATGCTCTCTGTGCTGATGCCGCACTTGCGCGCGCTGGGAAATCGTAATGGCCTCGTCCTTTTGTCCGGTGCGACGGGTCAGGGCAAGACGACAACGGCCTGCTCGCTACTCAATGATTTTCTGGGCGCACAAGGTGGCGTGGCCTTTACCATCGAAGATCCGGTCGAATATGATCTGGAAGGCCGTCACGGCAAGAATGGCTATTGCTACCAAGTCGAAGTCCGCGAAGACGAAGAATGGGCCGAAATGCTCAAACGCGCTTTGCGCTGGCATCCGCGCTATATCTTTGTGGGCGAAATCAGAACGCCGGACGCCGCCAACCAGCTTTTACGCGCCGCGACCTCAGGCCATCTTGTCATCGCCACGGTTCACGCTGGCAATGTGGAAGAAGCGCTTGAAGGCCTCCTCCAATTAGCGCGGCAATCGATTGGCGATCAGGCTTCGCTTCTTTTAGCCTCAGGCTTGACGGCGATCTTCCATCAGACGCTAACCAAGCAAGGCCTGAATATGCAATTCTATATTACAGACCCCGTGAACTCGGCAGCGCCCTTTAAGGCCTGCATTCGCGAAAAACGCATTGGCCAAGTGCGCACCTTCATCGATCAACAAACAGCCATGGTCACACAAACGGGCAAGCTCTTCCGCGAGACGAGCAGCTAACGCTTAGCCCTCGCCCTTGGATGAGCCGCACGATAGGTAGCGGCGAGCTGGCTGGATTCGATGCGTGTGTAAAGCTGGGTCGTTGAAAGCGAACTGTGGCCAAGCAATTCCTGAAGACTCCTTAAATCCACGCCATCCGCCAAAAGATGCGTGGCAAAGCTGTGACGCAGCGCGTGCGGGGTAACGCTGTCAGGAAGCCCCAAGAGCCGCCGTAGGTTCCGCAGTTGACGTTGTGCGACGCCGGGATTAAGCCCCTGCCCGCGTGCGCCAACAAAAATGAAAGCATTCGGTTCACCTGCAAACGGCCCCGCCACACGATATTTTTCAAGTGTCGCTTTGACCAAAGGAAGAAGAGGCACTTGCCGTTGTTTGCTTCCTTTGCCTGTGACGGTGATCCGGTCGCCTTGACGCAAATCACGCCACTTCAAGCCTAAAGCTTCGCTGATACGAAGGCCTGCCCCGTAAAGAAGCGTAAACAAAGCTTCATCGCGCAGGCCGATCCAATCTTGGTTCGCCGAATCCCTTGCGCCTTCAAGAATATCTTGCGTGCTCGTTTCACTCACAGGGCGCGGGAGCCGTTTGGGCGTTTTGGGCGCATGGAGCAAATCAATCGCCGCGTTATGCATGCGGCCTGTGCGATCAAGCCACCGGAAAAAACTACGCACGCCTGCGAGTTCACGTGCACGCGACGCCGCACCAATGGATTTGCCCGCTTGATCCGCGAGCCAGGCGCGAAAATCGGTCAGCTTGAGATCACCCAGCAAACCCAAGGCAATCCGCGCGCCTTTATAAGCCGAAAGAAAAGTCAGGAATCCTTCGAGATCGCTTGTATAGGCTTCAAGCGTATGAGCCGCCGCGCGACGTTCAGCACCAAGCCACGTTTGCCATTCGGCAATGGCCGCGCGAAGATCATCGGCAATGGGGAGAAGATCAAGCTTGGTTACGTCAGCCATTTGCGAAGGCACCGCTCGACCACGCAGCCGAGGCTTTCAATCTGCTCAGTGGCAAGCCCTGTGGCATAGTGCATGGGATCGCTGTGCCCCAGAGCCAAAAGACCCGGCGGCAACCCTTCGCGGATCACAAGCCGGACAAGCGCCTGCGAGTGAATAGCTTTGGCGTTCTCGCCATAAAGATCGGGCGATGCGCCGCCTTCGACCTCTTCCAACAGAATGGCGCGGCCCGAAAGCCAGCGGCCCACATAACCCGGCGGAACGACTTTAAGGCCGTTATAATCGCCTTGATCAAGCCAACCGCCCGCTTCAAGGAAAAAGCCGACGCCTTCGTGCTCTAAGATCGAGGCAAATTCATTGGCGATCAAGCTGAGCGTGCTGTTGAAATCAGGCGCGTCCAAAAGCGCAGCAATCGCGTTATTGATCCGGCCCTGACGCTGCAAATGCTCTTGCATCAGATCCATAAGATCATCGTGCTCGACCCGAAGCACGACATAATCGTTTTGAAGCTTCGCGAGCATATAATGCTGGAAATCACGCACGCCCTCGCCGTCCGCACGCGCACTGGGCGGCACGAGGGCTTCGAATAAATCTTCGTTTTCTTCAAAGAAATCTGTGTGCGTAAGCAAATAGGCGCGCACGTCCTCAGCCGTCATGTCTTCCAAGATCGAATGTGGTCTTTCAGACGTCGAGGACAAAGCGCGTTCTCCCTATTAAGCTTAGAGCGAGGTGGGGATCGTTTGCCCCGTCTTTTTCCAATCTTCGACAAACTGAGCCAAGCCCTTGTCGGTCAGCGGATGTTGGAAAAGCTGACGAATGACCTTTGGCGGGATCGTTGCCACATCTGCTCCCATTTTAGCCGCTTCGACAACATGCATCGGACTACGAACCGAGGCAACCAAAACTTCGGTCTTGAACGCCGGATAAGCCGCATAGATGGTGCAGATATCAGCGATCAGCTCCATGCCGCTTTGGCCAATATCGTCCAAACGGCCCACAAACGGGGACACAAAGGTCGCGCCAGCCTTGGCCGCCAAAATCGCCTGCGCTGCTGAGAAACAAAGCGTGACGTTAACCATCGTGCCTTCGCCTGATAAAATCTTACAAACCTTAAGACCGGCGGGGGTGAGCGGCACTTTAATGGCGACGTTGGCAGCGATCTTTGTCAAAGTGCGGGCTTCGGCTAGCATCGGCTCAAACGTGGTCGAGGCCACTTCGGCGCTGACCGGACCTTCCACGATGCTTGTAATCTCGCGGATCAGTTCGATAAAATTGCTATGGCCAGATTGAGCGACTAAAGAAGGGTTTGTCGTCACGCCATCTAAAAGGCCCGTCGCAGCCAGCTCTTTAATCTCAGCGAGATCGGCGGTATCAACGAAAAACTTCATGAGAGATACTCCAAGGATACGATTCGAAATAAGGATGACAAAGTCTAACCAATGAACGCCCCCGTTGCCAACAATTCTCGAACGATTCGCGTTCTTTTGCCTCTTCCTGTCGGCGAAGGCTACGACTACCTTGCGCCAGAAGGAAAGCAAATTGAACCCGGAACTTTTGTTCTCGTGCCTTTAGGTAGGCAGGACAGCATCGGTATTGTTTGGAGCGAAGGCTCAGGCAACGTGCCGCAAGCTAAGATGAAGGTCATCTACGAAACCCTTGATCTTCCGCCCTTACCTGAAAGCACGCGACGGTTTGTCGATTGGGTTGCAGGCTACACGCTCACGCCACCGGGCGCTATTTTAAAAATGGTTTTGGGCGGGAAGTTTCGGCCTTTGAAAACCAAAGATGTTTTGGATATGCCCCTTCTTAATCATGAAGCGCAGCATGTAACCCTCACCCCCGATCAAGAGAGCGCCGCCGCCGCACTCGTGAAAACGACGCAAGCGCAGCATTTTGCCGTCACACTCTTGGATGGCGTGACGGGGTCTGGCAAAACGGAAGTTTACGCCGAAGCTATCGCGCAAGCTCTGCGCGATGAGCGGCAAGTGCTCTTGCTCCTACCCGAAATTGCGATGACGGCGGCCTTAATGGATCGGCTGACCAAGCGTTTCGGCGCAGCGCCGACCTTGTGGCATTCAGGTTTAAGCGAAAAACAACGACGCCTGAACTGGCACGCGATCATGAACGGTAAGGCGCAGTTTATTTTGGGCGCGCGCTCGGCACTGTTTCTGCCTTTCGCACAGCTGGGCCTGATCGTCGTCGATGAAGAACATGAAGGCGCTTACAAACAAGAAGAAGGCGTGATCTATCATGGCCGCGATATGGCCGTCGCACGCGGGCACAGTGAGGATATTCCTGTTATCCTCGCTTCAGCCACGCCGTCGCTTGAGACCATGCGCAACGTGCAGCAAAAGAAATATCAGCATGTTGTGCTTAAAAGCCGGTTTGGCAAGGCGCTTATGCCGCATATTGAGCTTGTCGATTTACGACACGAAAAAATGCCGGTGCAAAACTTTATCAGTGAGCCGCTTTTGGCCGCACTCACCGAAGCTATCGCCAAAAAGCAGCAAGGCATGCTGTTTCTTAATAGGCGGGGTTATGCACCGCTCACCTTATGCCGCGCGTGCGGAACGCGCTTACAATGCCCGTCTTGCACAAGCTGGCTGATCGAACACAAACAAACCAAACGCCTGCATTGTCATCAATGCGGATACAGTACGCGGCTACCAAAGGCCTGTCCGTCTTGCGGCGCGGAAGACAAGTTCGCTGCCTGCGGCCCCGGCATTGAACGCATTGCCGAAGAAATTGAATCCCGCCTGCCCCAAGCTCGCGTGGCGATCATGGCCAGCGACACGCTCACGGGGCCTGAAGCTGCGCAAAAACTTGTTACGCAAATGAACGATCATGCGCTCGATCTTTTGATCGGCACACAGATTATGGCCAAGGGCTATCATTTCCCGCGCCTCACCGTGGTGGGCGTGATTGATGCGGATTTAGGTTTGGCGGGCGGCGATCCTCGCGCAGCAGAGCGCACCTTCCAGCTTTTGCAGCAAGTCTCGGGCCGCTCAGGCCGCGCCGAAGATCCGGGCCATGTGTTTTTGCAAACGACGGCCCCTGATCATCCTGTTATGCAAGCGCTGCTCAAAGGCAACCGCGATTCCTTTATGCAGGCGGAAATGAGCGAACGCGCGGCCTATCATCTGCCGCCCTTTGGACGCTTGGCCAGCGTCACGCTTTCCGGGGCGGACGCCAGACAGGTGCTCGCCGCCGCGCAAACGCTCGCCGCCGCCGCGCCGCAAGAGCAAGGCTTGCGCATTTTAGGGCCTGCGCCAGCGCCCTTTGCGATCTTGCGCGGCAAAACACGTTATCGGTTGATGATCCAATCAGCACGCAATATGGGCTTGGCTGGGATCGTGCAAAAGTGGCTCGCGCCGCTCAAATTGCCACGCACGATCAAAGTGCAGATCGACATCGATCCTTATAGCTTTTTGTGATTACGACTTGCGGCCACGCAGCGCTTGCGTGAACAGCTCGTTGTTCACGACCGGCGGGATAATCCCGGCTTCAGGCCCCGCTAGCGAGTTACGCAGGGCCATCATGCCAACGCGGTTGCACAGATAAGCGATCTCGGCGGGCGACATGCCATGTGTGCTCGTCGCCAATTTTTCGAAATCGACATCGGCGGCCAAAGGCAATTTGTGCGCGTGGATCTGCAAAATCTTTTTGCGTGCGGCCACGTCCGGCAAGGGCAAAGCGACGGCAAAATCGAAACGGCCCGGCCGGAGCATTTCTGCCGTTAAGCGGTCAGGACGGTTCGTCGCCGCGATGACAACAACGCCAGGATAAAGCACCAAGGAATCCAAAGCCGACATAAGCTGCGCGACGATGGGATGATGATGCGGCGCTGTTTCAGCGTCACTGCCCTCTTCCGTCGGTTCGAACAGAACGTCGATTTCATCAAAGAAGACAAGGCATGGCGCTTTGCGACGAGCCAGAGCGAAGCTATCTTGAAGAAAAGCCGCCGAGTCCCCCTGCGAGCGCGTGGCGAGCAAAGCGCAATCAACTTCAATAAAATTAACCGGGAAAAAGCTGGCCAGCGAACGCACCAGCGAGGTCTTCCCCGTGCCCTCACCGCCCGAAAGCAGAACCGAACGCGGCGGACGCACGCCCACGGCGCTGAACCGATCATAGAGCTGCAACGACCAAGACAACGTGTCGCACAGCATTTGCTTAATTTCGTCAAGCCCCGCGACTTCGGCCCACGAGGTTGTCGGAATATCGCAGCGCACCGCGCTAGCTGCCGAAAGCGTCATGGAACGGAACGCGGCATAAAGATCTTGTTCAACAATCTTTGGCCCCGCCGCCATCAGGTGCGCTGTGCGCACAAGACCTTGCAAATCGCGTCCCGTTGCACCCGCCGTCATGGTCGCCAAATCTGAAAAATCCACACCAGTCTCTACGGGCAGACCAGCGGAGGCCAAAAGCAATAGCTCATGACGGCCCCAACGGTTCGGCGCATCAACTGGAACTTGCAGATCGAACGGACTGCGCGTTTCGAAACGGAAATCAAGCGCCCCAGACGCCACACCAAACGCCATAATATCAGGCTGGGTCGGCACTTCGTCGAGCAAGGCGCAAATCTGCGCCGTCACCGAGCGCGAGGCTACGGCCAGAGCCGAAGACATGCCCTCATGGATCGTTAAAGCCTCAAGATGATCGAGCAGGACGATCGTCGGCCCGCGCCGCGCCAAATCGGAAAGCGAGACGACGAGTTCCGAACTGTCATGCGCGAGCCACTGATCGAGCAGATTATGCGCATCAAACAAACGCAAGCTTACGCCGAGATCTTTCGCCAGCCGTTCAACCAACCGCGATTTACCGCAACCCGCCGGGCCCGAAAGCAAGATGGATTGCGCCGAAGAGTCCATCCGCTTTCTGAAATGGCCTTCGGCCATCATCTGACACGTGCGATACACATCACGCTGACCGCCAAGACGCGGCAGATTGGTTTCGTTTTTCTTGCTGGCAATCGCAAAGATCGTTCCCGATCCGATACGCGCCGCGCCCGCAGGCTGCGTGGACACGACCTTGACAGTCAGCGCATGGCGATCAAGCGTTGGCACGCGCAATTTATCATCGACGAGAACGGAACGATCGCGCCAGAACTGGGCAAGCTGCTTTTCGCGGGCCTGCACATGCAAGCGGTCAAGATCATCATCGGCCTCAATGACCACAAGTTCAGCATGGGGCAATTTAAGCCGCTCGGGCAACAGGCGCACAACATGCCCTGTTAGAAAGCCAAGATTGCTGGCCGTCAGTGGGCTGACCCGCGCCAAATGCTGGTTACGATCTTCCATAAAGGCAGGTTGAACACGCACATAGGTTTTGCGCGCGCCTTCCATGGCGATCATATCGCCGACCATGACGCCGAGCGCCTGCATGTCGGCGGGATCGAGGCGAACGATACCGTCTTCTGTTTCAGGAATTTCATAGAGCGTCAACGAAAGTTCGGAGACCATTGGAATTGTCTGCCCGGAAAAGGAGATGAGGATTGGCGTAAAAACGAATTACAGCTGATACCATAAAACATGGTTAAGAACGATTCATCAAGCCGTATATTTTTCGCGTTCAGCCTCAAGCTTAGTCCTTGCTACTGCATAGGTTTCTTGGATTTGGGGCAACAACGAATCAATCCGGGTTTGATCGCCTTGCGCGGCCGCATGCTCTAAGGATTCCATAAGCTTACTAAAGCGCACCAACCCGCAATTAGCGCTGCAACTTTTAAGCGTGTGGGCAATTTCGCGAATAGCCTCGCGGTGCGCCCCCTCAAAGGAACGGAGACGGATCAAGGAATCGGCCAAAAAGACCTTGGTCACCTCGCAAACCGTTTCATTGCCAAGATTTTCTGCCATGCGGTCAAGAATATATGGATCAAAGTCGGCCTCTTGAACAGCGGCAGGCGCGGGAAGCGGGCAAACGGGGAGCGTAACATCCGGCTTCTGCGACGGCTTGAGATGCAGCCAACGATGCAAGGTTTTTCGTAAAGCGTCGTAATCAAGCGGCTTGTGAAGATAATCGTTCATCCCCGCCGCCAAGCACAGCTCACGATCGCCCGCCATCACATGCGCCGTCAGCGCAATGACCGGCACGCGCGCATTGCCCCCGCCAAGCGCACGAATATGGCACGTCGCGAGCATCCCATCCATTTCAGGCATAGAGACATCCATCAAGATAAGGTCAAACGCAGCGGCTTTGGCTTTGGCAATCGCCTCAACGCCGTTGATCGCCTCTTCGACCAAGAATCCTGCTTTTTCTAAATAGCGCCGCGCGACGAGGCGGTTGGTGTCGTTATCTTCGACAAGCAAGATATGATAAAGGCGGTCTTCCTCGACCGAAGAAATTTGCTGCAATTCTTGCGCAATTTCTTCGGTTTGCGGGGTATCTTTCGCGACTTGGAGCGGGAGCATAAACCAAAAGCGGCTGCCCTTGCCGGGCTGGCTTTCCACGCCGATTTCACCATGGAACAAATCGACAAGTCGACGGCTGATAGCAAGGCCGAGCCCCGTGCCACCGAACCGCCGCGTAAAGGAACGCTCAATCTGGCTGAATTCTTGGAACAGTTTTTCTTGATCCGCCGAACTGATCCCAATCCCCGAATCCTGAATCTCAAAGCGGAGCAAAAGGCCAGGCTCGCCATGAACATCTTGGCTCATCAACGCAAAAACGCGCAGCCGCACAAACCCTTGATCCGTGAACTTAATCGCGTTGGACAGAAGGTTGAGAAGGATCTGCCGAATGCGTCCTTCATCGCTAAAGAAATAAGCTGGCAAGTCCTCTTGCAAATCGAGCTGAAGATTGACGTTCTTTTGCGAAGCGACGGTTTGAAACAGACCAATAATGTTGTCCAAAAGCGCGGCAAGAGAGAACGTTTCTTCATAAAGCTCAATTTTTCCGGCTTCCATTTTGGCGTAATCCAAAATGTCGTTGATAATGCCATGCAGCGCGTTGCTTGACGTACGGGCAATTCCAATCAAATGGCGTTGTTCAGCATCCAGTTGCGTTTCTTCAACAAGTTTAAGAACGCCCAATATCCCATTGATTGGCGTGCGAATTTCATGGCTCATCATAGCCAAAAAGGTCGTCTTCACGGCACTGGCGTGCTGCGCCAATTGTTTGGCTTGGATCAAATCTTCTTGCGTTTCGCGCATACTGGTTGTGTCGGTGAACAGGCTCACAAAGTGCGTGGTTACGCCCTTCTCATCAACCACCGGACTTAAATGCCATTCGCTCCAAAATGGCGAGCCATCTTTGCGGTAAACGAGGAGCTCAAACGTTGCCGTTTCTTTGAGCGACAACGCGCGATGATAAACGGCAACTGTTGTGGTATCGGTCTTCCAGCCGAAGAGGAAGGAAGACGTCGCGCCTTGAATGTCAGGTAAAGCGTAGCCAGTCATTTGAGAAAAAGCGGCATTCACAAAAACGACGGGCGAGTTCTCGGCTTGCATATCGCGGATCAAGACGCCGACGCGCGTTGATTGTAACGCGGCCGCGAAAATGGCGTTTGTATGCTCGGCTTCGCGGGCACGAAACGCGTTTTGGCGATAACGACACATATTGTCCAAAAGCGAAAGGATCATTGCCAAGCCGCTGAGCAAAATCAGCGCCGCAAGAATGCTCCGTTGTTTTTCATAAGAGGCAACTTCGCTCAAAAGTTCATTGGCTTCTTCCTTGTGCGCCCGCGCTACAAAATCGTTCAATTCCCGCGCGCGATCTTTTAACCGCTCAGCATGAAGCCTGATCTTTTTCCATTCCTCGAGCCCGAGGAGCTGCCCCGACGGGGGAAAAAGTGAACCGATCCACTCGATTTCCCTACGAACAGCATCAAGCTTATCCATTTGAACAGGGTCTTCGTGCGCATTCATCGCCTCGCTCAGAAACAGCGCACGAAGGATCATCTCATTGCGAACCAAGATTTCATATTTTCGAGCCAGTTCACCGGACTTTTCCTGCTCGCTGGACTGCACAAAGAAATGAAGATCAACAAGACTCTCAATGGCATCAACCGCCGCTTGTAACCGTTCAACCTGTTCGGGAATGGGGGCGTTAACAATATGACGGATGGCACTGTCATTATTATGCTTGCGATACTCAACAGCCGCAAACAACCCAAGAAAGGCCGCCAAAAGAACCATGGGCAGCAAAATAAAGCGGCGATGCGGTACTGTGTCAGTCACTTGGGGCAAACCCGAAAGAAGGTAAAGAAAAGTAAGGTTAAGTCAAACCGAAGGGAAAGAAAAAAGAATTAAGGTCACGCCTACAGCTGTAGGTTTTTACAGGTTCTTAAGCTATAAAGAGGCATGAAACAAATCCTTCTTTTGTCCGCCCTCCCCGAGGGAGAGAGCGTAAGGTTATGATATGAATCGTCTGTTCCCCCTTGGTCTTTTAATCCTTCTCCTTTGCACCAGCACCGCCTTTGCCCAAAGCGCCGATGAGGAATCCAAAGGAGCGTCGGGTTTAGCCTTGCCCCGTTTCGCTTCGCTGCGTGCCAACGAAGTCAATCTGCGCACCGGTCCCGGCACGCGCTATCCCATTGAATGGGTTTATACCAAAGAAGGCCTTCCCGTCGAGATCATCGCCGAATATGATGTCTGGCGCCGGATCAGCGATTGGAAAGGCAACAAAGGATGGGTTCACAAAAGCACGCTTTCAGGCAAGCGCACCTTGATCGTCACAGGCTCAACGCAGGCAATCCATAAGGGCCCTCATACAGAATCCCCCGTCATTGCCAACGCAGAATCCAACGCCTTAGGGCGGTTGCTTTCGTGCAAAGAGTTATGGTGTGAAGTTTCCTTTGACGATGTTGACGGCTACATGAAAAAGGAAGATTTCTGGGGCGCTTACGAACAAGAGACGCTTCATTAAAAGGAGACAAGCCAATGCCCGCTTTACTCAACCGACAGATCCTTTTGATTATCACTGGTGGGATTGCCGCTTATAAAAGCCTCGATCTCATCCGGCGCTTAAAAGACGAAGGCGCAACCGTGCGCTGCGTTTTGACGGATGGCGGCGCGCAGTTTATCACGCCTCTGGCCGTAGCGGCCTTATCCGGCGAGCCAGTGAATACCAATCTCTTTTCAAAAGAAGACGAGCAACGGCTGGGCCATATCAATCTGTCACGGCAAGCTGACTTGATCGTCGTCGCGCCCGCAAGCGCCAATAGCATCGCCAAAATGGCGCATGGCTTTGCGGATTCACTCGCCAGCGCCGTGCTGCTCGCCACCGACAAACCGATTTTGATCGCGCCCGCTATGAATTGTCGTATGTGGCAAAACGCCGCCACACAAGCCAACATGGCGCTTTTAAGCGCACGCGGTATTCAGTGCGTTGGCCCAGCCAGCGGCATGCTCGCCTGCGGCGAAGAAGGCGCGGGCCGGATGAGCGAAGTTCACGATATGCTCGAGGCCATCAAAGCCCTATGCGCTGCGCCCGGCCCGTTGGCTGGGAAAAAAGCGCTTGTCACAAGCGGCCCGACCTATGAACCCATCGACCCCGTGCGCTTTATCGGCAATCATTCGTCTGGCAAACAAGGCCATGCGATTGCAGCGGCACTTGCGGCAGCGGGGGCGGATGTTACGCTCGTCTCTGGCCCCACTTCGTTGCCCGATCCACAAGGGCTCAAAACCATTCGGGTCATGACCGCACGCGAAATGTTGAAAGCTTGCCAAACGAGCGGGCCGTTCGATATCGCCGTTTGCGCCGCTGCCGTTGCGGATTGGCGTCCGATGGAAACGAGCCATCAAAAAATTAAGAAGGCCGCAGGTGTTGCCGCGCCTGCCGTGAGCTTAACGGAAAATCCTGATATTTTGGCCACGCTAGCCAAAGCTTCGCCAGAACGCCCGGCGCTTGTCGTTGGCTTTGCCGCTGAGACAGGTGACCTGTTAACCCTCGCGCAAGAAAAGTTTGCGCGTAAAGGCTGCGACTGGCTTTTGGCAAACGATGTGGGCGGCGGCAAAATCTTTGGGCAGGATGACAATGAAGTCACGCTCCTGCGCAAAGACGCCAACGGCCAAATCCAAAATGAATCTTGGCCCCGTGCCAGCAAGCACGACATCGCAACCAAATTGGTTGAAGCGATGATCTCGACGTTTTATAGTCAGACTGAATAGTTTCTTAGACAATAAAGGAAACGGTACCCCCGCTTACGCGAGGGTGACGCTTTGGTTTTGAACATAACCACACCCCCGTCATTCCCGCGAAAGCGGGAATCCCGTTTGGTTTTTGAAATTATCTAATTTGACAAGAGTCCTCTTTCCTCACTCACCGGAGTTTTCTTATGCCTTCTCTTCCCGTTTCGATCACGACCCTGCCGCATGCCGAAGGGCTTGAGCTTCCCGCCTATGCCACAGCACATGCCGCGGGTATGGATTTATACGCTGCTGTTACGCAAGACATCGTGCTGGCACCAGGCGAACGCAAGCTCATCCCCACAGGCTTAGCCATCGCGCTGCCCGAAGGGTATGAAGCGCAAGTGCGGCCCCGCTCTGGCCTCGCCTTGAAGAATGGCCTCGCCGTTTTGAACAGCCCCGGCACGATTGACGCCGATTACAGAGGCGAAGTGCAGGTCATCCTCGCCAACATGGGAAGCGAAGCCTTCATCATCACGCGCGGCATGCGCATCGCACAGATGGTCGTCGCGGCCTATGACCGTGTGGTGTGGGAAAAAGTTGAAGCTTTGCCGGAAACCGCACGCGGCGCGGGCGGGTTTGGCTCAACCGGCACGCGCTGAAAGCTCATCACTCGCGGCCTCAAGCTGGTCTTCAAGCTGATGCATGAAAGCCGAGCGTGAAAGGCCCGGTTCGATCGGCGGTAAAAAACGAATGATGACCGTGCCCGGTTTTTTCAAAAACCGACCCTTGGGCCAGAATAAGCCCGAGTTAACGGCCATCGGCACAACCGGCAGATTCAAATCCTGATACAGCGCGGCGACGCCAACCTTATAGGGTTTACGCACACCGGGGCGCACGCGCGTGCCTTGGGGGAAAATTACGATCTTACGTCCAGCATCACGCGCAGCGCGCGCGGCGCGGATCATCGTGGACAGCGCCTTCATCCCCGCCTTACGATCAATCGGGATCAAACCCGAAGCTTTGGCATACCAACCCCACACGGGCACATAGGTCAGTTCTTTTTTCAACACAATCGCGGGATTAAAAAACAGGACGTTGAGCAAGCAGGTTTCAAAAGCCGATTGATGCTTGGCCGCGATAAGGCAGGCCCCTTCCGGCACATATTCCGCGCCCTCGACCCGGTAATCAATGCCAACGACAACCTTGGTCAGCCAAGTCATTGAAGCTTGCCAAAATCGAATGGCACCAAAAATACGATCTTGCTTCAGCAGCAAAATCCAAAGAAACGCAACCGTTGGCACAAGGGTCCAAAAAAGGAAAACAACCACAAACAAGGCCGAGCGAAGAGCCGTTAGTACGGTACGCATCAGTGCACTCCCAAAACCACGAGAAACCACGCATAGAGATATTTATCATATTCACCGATCAAAAGGCTGGCCGTTCCGGTGCGGTGCCACCAATCGGAAAGGCTCACGATGTCCGGCGAAACAGGATAGGCGATGATTTCAACGCCCGGCATCATGGTGCGGAAATAAAGCAAGCTGCGCGGCATGTGGTAATGCGCCGTGACAAGGCGAAGCGAATGAAAGCCCTCTTGCTGCATAAAGCTGCGCGTTTCCTCCGCGTTACCAAAGGTATTATCAGCCGTATGGCCCAGCGTAACGCAGCACGCTTGCATCTCAGGCGAAAGATCGCTGTGCGCCAAAATGAACCCTGCCCCAACGCTGGGATGCACGCCGGAAATCAGGAGTTTTTTACCCTTACCCTCGCGTAAGAGCGTAAGCCCTGTCTGGACGCGCTCGCTGCCGCCCGTGAGAACGACAATCGCATCGGTATGTTGAATATCTTGGATGGCAGGTTCAACATACGAAGCCACGCGCGCGACAAAAAGAACAAGCCCCACAAACCACAAGGCGGCCATGAGCCCCACACCGCAAAAGGTGCCGTATAAGAAATGCCTTCGCGTCATAGCAATCGTCCAAGCAAACTCTGTACAGAAAGACGCGCCGTAAGAACAGCCAGAAGCGCGGCTGCAGCGGGAACCAGAGCCATCACACCGCAGACAGTCATCCATGACACAGGCGAGACTAAAGATAAACCCCCAAGCGACCCCAGAAGCACGGCTAAGCCGCCGACCGTCACAAGCGCAAACCCAAAGCCTGTCAAAGCTGAAGGGAGAGCCAAACGACGGATATGTTTTTGAAAATGACGTGCAATGGCCGCATCGGTCGCGCCCATATAATGCAAAAGCTCAATCGTATCGCGTTGGACGGCCATAGCGGCGCGGCAGATAATACCGATAATCATAATCACAGCGAGACCCGTTAGCCCCAACATCAAAGCGGCCAAAGCACCAAGCCCTTTAAGAAAACCGAGAAGCTGGCTCATCCCCTGCTCATGACGATGTACGCGCACATCGCCGACAACAGGTTTCAACTTTTCGCGAAGCGCGTCCGCCGTCAAGCTTTGCCCCGAAACGCTTTCGACATCGAGGAGGCGCGGTAAAGCCAAGGCACTGAGCAATTGTTCATCATCGATCCACGGTTGAAGCAGGCGCGCCGTATCGCTCGCGGGCAATAGCTTGGCGCTCGTGATCGATGGAATTCCTTGCAAGAAAACCAAGGTCTTTTGTGCGCGGCCTTCAAGCTCATCACTTGTTTCGCTGGCCGTGGCCAAAAGCTCAACCGTCATGCGGCTTTGAATATCATGGCCCCACGCAAAGGACGTCCGCGCCAAAACAGCCTGCGCCGCCATCGCCATTGAGCCCAAATAGACCATAATGCCGATCAGAAGCGAGAGCATAAAGCCCAAGCGCTGTTTGCGAAAAGCTGTTGAGAACAGGTTGTCTGGCAAGTTCATCAGGCGGCCTCTTCTGACAACGAGGTCACAAGGCGGCCCTTTTTCAATTGCAAGATGGGCTTGGCGTATTTCTTGACCAAGGCCTGCTGGTGCGTGGCGAAAATCACGGTCGTGCCCATTTTGTTCAGCTCAAGGAAGAGCCGCATCAACTTCTTAGAAGATTCCTCATCGACGTTGCCCGTGGGCTCATCGGCCAAAAGTAAGCGCGGCTTGTTGACGATAGCCCGCGCAATTGCTACGCGTTGCTGCTCACCGCCGGAAAGATCGGCCGGAAAAGCGTTCATCCTGTCGCCAAGACCGACCCAATCAAGCAACTCGGTGACGTGCTGTCGCACCTGCGCCTCGCTTGCCCCCGCAAGGCGAAGCGGCAGAGCCGCGTTTTCAAGCGCAGTCAAATGGGGCACAAGCCGGAAATCTTGGAACACGATCCCCAAACGCCGCCGCATAGCCGGAAACTCATGCCTGCGCATTTGCGAGGTATCGCGGTCAAATAGGAAAACACGACCTTCACTTGGCTTTTCAATCTGATAGATCAAGCGCAGCAACGAGGACTTCCCCGCACCGCCCGCGTTTTCAAGCGCAGTCAAATGGGGCACAAGCCGGAAATCTTGAAACACGATCCCCAAACGCCGCCGCATAGCCGGAAACTCATGCCTGCGCATTTGCGAGGTATCGCGATCAAATAGGAAAACACGACCTTCACTTGGCTTTTCAATCTGATAGATCAAGCGCAGCAACGAGGACTTCCCCGCACCGCTTGGCCCGGTCAGGAAATAAAAAAGGCCTGACATCAGCGCAAGATTCACATCATTGAGAACCATATGACCCGGCGCATAACGCAAATAAACATGTTCAAAAGAAAGGAGCATCGAATCCTTCGCCTTGTTTTGATTGGCTTTAGTGTACCCCGCCCCTTGCCCAGGCGCAAAGAGTTTACAAAACAAGGCTCCCCAGATTTCCTTTCGAACCCGGAAAGGCCCAAAACCCTCACCTTAAACTTAAAAAGCAGCCAAAAGCCCTTTCAATCATTTGGATTATTGCCACAACGGGGGGAGATTCTCTATATAAGGGGGTTAATGATCATCGTCTGCGAAAGTTGCAAGGCCTCCTTTCTGGTTCCGGCCTCTTTGTTCACACATGGACCCCGCACAGTGCGCTGCGCGCGTTGCGGGAACGTTTGGCTTGCGGAGCCGCAAAAGAAACAAGAGCAGCCAAAGAACTTTGAAGAAACGCTCAAGAAATTTGAGGAAACGCTTCCCCCTCCTGAGCCGCAAGCTTCACCGCCACTGCCGCCGCCTCTTCCTATGGAACCGCCGAAGCCCCGCGGGCCATCGGTGCTGAGCAAACTCGCCAAAGCGTTGATTTATGCGCCTTGGATACAAATCATCAAATGGAGCTGCCTCAGCCTTGCAACGCTCGCGCTCAGCGCGGCGCTGATAATCGTTTTGGCACGCAAGCCTATCATCGAGCATTGGCCTGAAATGCAGGATTACTATATGCGCCTTGGCTTGATCGCAGCAGATTTGCCGGAAAAACTCGTGCTTAAAAACATATATTCCGAGCGGCGCTATATGGACGGCGCGATGCATTTAGTCGTAACGGGCTCAATTTTTAATCAAGCCGACAAAACCCAAGTCGTTCCGGCACTTTTGGTCGAAGCGGTTGGGCCCGGCGGCCAGATGATCCAAAGCTGGCATATTAAGCCGCCAGCAGCTACACTGGATCCTAGCGCTACGGTGCCCTTCTTTTCGGCGATCATCTCACCTGAGGGTACGATCGTCGAAGTCAACCTAAGTTTCATTGAGCCCCCACATGATAAGCCCTAACCCCACAACCCCTCTTAAAATCCTCGTCGCAGAGGACAATCCCGCCGTGCGCGAGTTTATCGTACGCGCGCTCCAAACCCTCGACACGCATGTTGTAGCGGTTGGCGATGGACAGCAGGCGCTCAGCGCCTTAGCGGAAAGTGTTTTTGACATTCTCATCACCGATATCGTGATGCCGAATGTCGATGGCATCGCGCTCGCGCTCCAAGCGACGCAGCAATACCCGAGCTTGCGCATCATCATGATCTCAGGCTATGCGCAGGAGCGGATGCGTGCGCATAATCTTGACGTTCTGGTTCACCAGATCATCGCTAAGCCCTTTTCGCTCGAAGAACTGACAAATGCCGTGCAAGATGTTATGGCCATGCCCCTTCATACGCAGCCTGAACAAAGCGGCTCTTTCTAAAACTGGAGAACACACATCATGAAACAACGTATTCGTAAAGCCGTATTTCCCGTCGCCGGATTAGGCACACGTTTCTTGCCCGCCACAAAGGCGATGCCGAAAGAAATGCTGACGCTCGTTGATCGGCCACTGATCCAACACGCCGTCGATGAAGCGCGGGCCGCTGGGATCGAGCAATTCATCTTTGTCACAAGCCGTGGCAAAGGCGCCTTGGAAGACCATTTCGACAGCAACAACGATTTGAAGCGCACACTTGAAGCCCGTGACAAGCAAAAGGAACTTGCCCTGTTGCAAACGACGGAGATTCCGTCGGGCGAATTGCTTTTCACGCGTCAACGCGAACCGCTGGGCCTTGGCCATGCCGTATGGTGCGCACGTCATCTGGTTGGACGTGAACCGTTTGCCATTCTTTTGGCCGATGACGTCATCTTGACGAAAAAACCATGCCTTAAACAAATGATTGAAGCCTATGACGAAGTCGGCGGCAATCTCGTGGGCGTCGTTGATGTGCCACGCGATCAGACAAACCGCTATGGCATTCTCGATGTTGAAAGCGACGATGGCCGCTTAGCCAAGGTCAAAGGCCTTGTTGAAAAACCAACACCGGAGCTGGCCCCTTCAACGCTCTCCGTCATTGGTCGCTATATCTTGCAGCCGGAAGTGTTCGATGAGCTGGAAGCCCGTAAGATCGGCGCTGGCGGCGAGATTCAATTGACCGACAGCATGGCGCGTTTGATTGGCCGCCAACCGTTTCATGGCCTGCGCTTTGAAGGCACGCGTTATGATTGCGGCGATAAGATCGGCTTCATCAAAGCGAACGTCGCCTTCTCGCTTGAGCACCCCGAGTTGGGCGGCAAGGTGCGCGAAGCGCTCACGGAATTATTGAAGTAAGGCCTGCACCATAAAAAAATGAAAACGGCATGCTCGCGAAAACGAGCGTGCCGTTTTTTAATGACCGGCGTTTGTCAACTCGCACGCCCCATCGCCGAACAGCATAGCCATGCCGCAGGATGAGCCATAGAGCGAAACGGGATCGTATCCGGCATGCGAGACATAGACAAAACGCTGCGTTTGATCGAGCGTTGCGCCGAAACTTTGCATGACGTGCCGTTCATAATTTCGAGCGCGAGAAAGACGATCTTCGCCTTGCGCCTTCGCTGCGCAACTGCCATCCAAATAAGGATCGGACATAATCTTGTCGCCGATAAGATAGGTAATCTTGCGTTCAGGATAACGCAAGCGGATCTCATTGCCGCCCACGCGCCGCGCATAATTATCAAGCGCACTGAGCCCATACGGATAAGCGTTTGTCTGGGGACACGTTTTCAAATCAGGCGTCAAGAAAGCGGGGCTTTCCAGCGAAGGTCGAAGCGCTGTGAGATAGAGATAGGAGGAAGGGTTGGCGACAATAAACTGCACTTCCAAGCCACCCTTACTCACAAAAGCGGGGGCCTGCCCAACGGCGGCATAGCGTTGGAGAAAATCACCGCCCATCCCATGACCGACCAGAACGACACGTTCAAGCGCTGGGAAACGCGTGCGATCTGCCATAAGCATCAGGAGTAAATCGACAGCGGTAAAGGAGCTCACGCCACGTTTAGAGGAAGGCAGGACAGAATCGCCGCCCGTTTGCCAACCGTGAGCAATTGGCCAACGCGCTACATACTGGCCATCGTTCGGTAAATAGGAGCCAAAGCGCAAGATATCAAGCTCCAAAGGAAATTGCGGCGCAATGATCAAGGTGCGTTCGCCATCAACGCCGCTGAGCGTCATGAGCGTCGCCACCCCTTCCGCTGCATTGCGTTGGATATCGTGAATCACAATAATCGCGCGGGTCACATTTGTATGGTTGGCTTCAAGAGGCTGATTACTCGCAACGGGCAAAAGTTGGGGTGGCGTATCTTGCAGCGCCCCCGCAGGCAAAATGGGGAAGAACTGCTTTGGCAAAGCCGAAATGGGCGGTACCGAAGCCACCCGCGCAATGGTAGCCGGAACGGTAGGATTGGTTTGAGCTATCGATTTTCTAAGGCCAGCCAAAGATTCTTGGACTTGCGCCGGAAGGGCTGGCGGAGCCTTGGTATCAACTACAGGTTTATCTTCCTTGCCTTCCCACCCCGTAAAGGCTGTCGGCGAAGAAGCTTCCTGTGAGCCACGCGCAGCCTCATAGGGATCAACATAAGAGGGTTCGTCATCAATAATGGTCGGCGAGGGATAGATTTTATAGGGCTTAGCTTCCTCTTCCTTCTTTTTTTCATCCGCTTTATCGGCAGGATCTTGATCAAGGTGTTTGGCTTTGATCGCTTCCAAATCAGACTCAGCCTTGGGTTTGGCCTTATCCTTATCCGGCCCTGATGTCACGATGGAGCTGACCGCATCGCCCAGCGAGGACATGAGTTCGCTTACCCCCATAGGCTTCTCGCCCCCCGCCCCGGTAGGGCCACTTGAGTCAGGGACCTCGGCCATAGCCACAGAAGCCACAGAGGCCAAAAGAAGAAGCCCACAAAACAGATTTCTGGCTTGTTTCAAAAGCTGTGTCATGGAAGAATCACACCGAAACAGAGAAAAAGAACCTTTCCTTCATACCGTATAAAGCCAGAAACGAAAACCGCTATCATGACCAAGCTTCTACGCGTTGCTGCTCTTGTTGATCTGCCTCGTTCACCATTGTCAGGCGGCCATGTTAAAGGCTGGGAATGCCGTGCAAAGGCTGCCGTAAGAGCAAACCTGCCACTTGATTTGACCATCTATTTTTCAGGACCAGAGAAAAGCGAAGACCTTTCGCCGACGGTCCATTTACGGCAATTACCACCAGTCTTTAGCACCGCGCGGCTCAAGTTTTTGCCCTATATCCCGGACGACACCGATCTTGCGCCCTTTCACCCAGCTTTAGCCCGTGAACTCAAAAACTTTGACGTCATTCACACAACCGATGGTTATTTCGCCTTTTCGCAAACGGCAGAGCGCATTCATCGCCAAACTGGCATTCCCATCGTCACATCGTTTCACACTGACACGCCCGCCTATACGCGCGTGTTTACGCGCAAGACCATTGAAACGCTCTTTGGTTCGAGATGGATCGC
>Ga0209373_10001589_pt1 | contig 25842 bp, 22 predicted proteins | sample Higcelweek5metaG_FD_187173 | JGI IMG/M metagenome (GOLD analysis project Ga0209373, IMG submission 187173) | Freshwater pond sediment microbial communities from the University of Edinburgh, under environmental carbon perturbations - High... | ecosystem: Environmental > Aquatic > Freshwater >... | reverse complement strand
AAAACCGACCTGATCATTATTGCTGCCCGCCCTGCCATGGGAAAAACAGCGTTCGCCCTTACGATGGCGCGAAATATGGCAGTTGAATTCAAAAAACCGGTTGCGGTTTTCTCGCTTGAGATGTCTTCTATTCAATTGGTAAACCGGTTGATTGCATCTGAATCTGAATTAGGTTCCGAAAAAGTAAAAAAAGGCAATCTTGAAGGTGATGACTGGGACAGGTTGAACAGTGCAATACGGCGGCTCGATGAAGCGCCAATGTTTATCGACGATACTCCGGCCCTTTCAATTTTTGAATTGAGGGCCAAATGCCGACGGCTTAAAATGCAACAGGATATTGGCATAATCCTGGTCGATTACCTACAGTTGATGACCGCCGGTTCCGATAATCGTGGAAGCCGTGAACAAGAAGTAAGTTTGATTTCAAGATCTTTAAAAGCGATTGCAAAAGAACTTGATATCCCGATTATTGCACTGTCGCAGTTAAACCGGTCTGTCGAATCTCGTGAAGGGAAACGTCCACAGTTATCCGATTTGCGTGAATCTGGAGCTATTGAGCAGGATGCCGACATGGTTATGTTCATTCACCGCCCTGAATATTATGGGATTTCCGAAGATGAAGAGGGAAATTCATTACGTAATGTTGCTGAGATCATCATCGCGAAACACCGTAATGGCGCTGTAGGTGATGTTCGCCTTTCATTCCGCAAGGAATTGGCCAAATTTGTCGATTTGGATGAATACCCCACTGATTTCGACCCAAAATCGATGCAAACGTTTAGTTCTAAAATGAACGAAGATCCAGGCGCACCAATGATGGCCCCGCCATTTGGCATCCCTGTTGGAAATCCTTTTGCTCACAATGGCAACGAAGATGATATTCCTTTTTAAAGATTATGAGAAAGTTAATCACATTTTTACTGTTTCTGTGTGTTTCAATGATGGCTTTTCCTTCATCGTTGTTAATCCCTATGGATGATTCACAAAAAAACCATCTGAAATCGTACGGGTTAGCATTTTGGACCCTGGAACGGGGTGTTGAGGTTAAATGGTTGCTCAATTACCGTGGAGGCAGTTTCATGATTTCGTACATTAAAGATATTGAGAACGAATGTTTGGTTCGTGGAATCAGTTATGAAGTCATTGCCGATGCGCAAGCAAATCTTATTACCGATGAAATTTCTAGCCCTTCGCAAAACATGGACGTAATGCTTATGCAGAAAGCTCCGAAAATTGCGGTGTACTCACCCCCCAATAAACAGCCTTGGGACGATGCCGTAACATTGGTTTTGAAATACGCTGAAATCCCTTATGACATTATTTATGATGAAGAAATATTGGATGGTAAATTAAACGACTACGATTGGCTTCATCTACATCACGAAGATTTTACCGGACAATTCGGCAAGTTTTTCAGAAACTACCAACACATGCCCTGGTATCAGGAAGAGGTAAAAACAAATAAAGATTTGGCCCAGAAATTAGGATTCTTGAAGGTTTCGGAGATGAAACTGGTTGTTTCAAAAACAATCAAAAACTTCGTCATGAACGGAGGCTTTCTTTTTGCCATGTGCGCTGCTACCGATACCTATGATATTGCCCTGTCTGCCGAAGGCTCCGATATATGTGAATCGATGTACGATGGTGACCCTGCCACTTCGGATTTTAACAGCCACCTCGATTTTACCCGCACATTTGCTTTTCAAAATTTTGTTGTCGAAGTTGACCCGTATAAATATGAATTTTCAAACATCGATGTAACCGAAACCCGTAAGGTGCAGATGAATTCAGATTACTTCACACTCTTTGATTTTTCAGCAAAATGGGATCCTGTACCAACCATGCTTTGCCAAAACCATACGAAAATAATCAGAGGTTTTATGGGGCAAACCACGGCTTACGATAAGAAACTTGTAAAACCGGAAGTGCTTATCATGGGTGAAAACAAAGCAGCGAACGAAGCACGGTACATTCATGGTGAATTAGGCAATGGTACCTGGACTTTTTACGGCGGGCATGATCCCGAAGATTACCGCCACGCCGTAGGCGACCCTCCAACTGTACTCAATCTTTATCCCAACTCGCCCGGCTATCGGTTAATTTTAAATAATGTATTGTTTCCAGCTGCCAAAAAGAAGAAACAAAAAACATAACATTGAAATCAAAGCCACAATCTTTCGTTAAATTATATTTCTAATAATTAGGTGTTTACAAGTCATCCCTGATGGTGAAGCATTGATGTATCAGAAAAAAAACAGCTTCAGATCTCATTGTTTTCTATTTATCATTAAAAAAGTTTTAATTTTAAACCCAACTTTTAAATTTCAAGTTTTGTTAAATCAAGCTCTTTCAAAACAAGAAATTTCCGGAAATAAAACAATTTAACTCTATAATTTTAAACGAATCATAAACTAAAAATGAAAACGATGAAAAGATCAATTACATTTCTCTGTGCTGTGTTAATTGTAAGTGTGTCCATGCTATCCTCCTGTAAAAAAGACGATGCCGCAAGTGCCAAAAGCACACTTATGAAATATACTTGGGAAATGACCTCAGTTGAAACAGATGATGAACTCGTTAAAGCGATGTTTGATTTATCTTTAGCGCTGGTAACCCCCACGTATGAATTCAAAAAAAATGATGTTTACGTAGTAAAGTATTCAACTTTTCTTGGAATTTCTGACTCTGATGAAGGTACATGGAGCATTAGTGACGATGGCACAGAACTGACCATTGATGGTGAAACATCACCTATTATTGAATTAACAAAAGATGTTTTGAAAATTGGTGCAAGCGACGCAGTTATGTCCGGGGTTTCCGATGGTGAAGATACCGAAGGGTATGGTGAGTATAACATTGTATTTGAATCAAAATAATCTGATGAAGAAATTTAGAGGAGGCTGTCTCAATCGAGTTCAGCCTCTTTTTTTACATTTCAACACCCATTTTCAAAAATCGGCTTAGTAATATCAGGCATGACAAAAGCTTTTTTTCAAAAGTGGTGAAAACAGGAAAAAAAGTTCTATTTTTAAGTCTCAATCTTTTATAAACATGTCGGTTGAATTAAGTTCTTCCCAAGCAAAAAAAACAATTTTTAACTCTATAATTTTTAACGAATCATAAACTAAAATTGAAACAAATGAAAAAATCAATTACATTTCTCTTTGCTGTGTTAATTGTAAGTGTAACCATGCTATCCTCCTGCAAAAAAGATGATGCAGAAAGTCTAAAGAGTACCCTCATGAAATATAAATGGGAAATGACAAAAGTCGAAACGGATGATGCCCTTACTCAAGCAACTTATGATTTAATGTTTGCGCTGCTGACCCCAACGTATGAATTCAAGGCTGATGACGTTTATGTTGTAACTTTTACATCTCTTCTGGGAACAGCAGAGCCCGAAGAAGGCACATGGAGCATCAGCGATGATGGCAAACAACTTACGATTGATGGTACGACAGCAGAAATTGTTGAACTAACAAAAGAAGCACTAGTCATTAAAGGTAGCGATGTTATGGTATCGGGAGAAGAGTCTACAACTGCCGTTGATGTTACGATTACTTTTGAGGCAAAATAATTAAGCGTTTTTGAAATATGAAAAGAGGCTGTCTCGTAAGAGTTCAGCCTCTTTTTTATATCTACACCTTTTCTTTGCTCAGATTATTCGAAATGTTATACCAAATGCAATGTCAAATCAGTCCAAAGCAATTCAGGTATAATGCCGATGAATAGAAATGCCAAAGCCAATCGAGTGAGCGATCCCGATGATATATCGGGAGGCCTGTTACATTTCTTCAATCTGTATTAATCACCAAAAACTTTAAGTTTTAATGATCATCGTGGATAATTATAACTTAAAACCAATCTCTGACTTTTATTCACACGACAGTTTCCCTGATTATAGTCTCATTTACACATTAGCTACCGTCAAATATAAGTTTACCCGTTTATTATGTCAAGAATAATCTTCCTTTGGTTTTTATTTAAACATCAAATATGTTAAATAAATAATTCTGTACCCGTTATATCATTAAAAACTTAAACATTGAACAAATGAACAAAATTAAATTCGCAGGGTTATTCACCCTAATCATCTGTTTGTCGATAACCGTATTGGCAAAATCAAGTAACTTAAAAAACGCTGGCCAAGAGGCAAGCAGTGCTGCAAAAGAAGTATTTGCATTAGCTCCCCCGGTTGCAACTGCGGCAACGTTCATTACCTCTAATTCATTCAAAGCAAATTGGGAAGCATCAGGTAGTACAGTAACCTATCTGATAAGGGTTGTTGATGAAGAAACTCAGGATTTCGTTCTGTTGGATATAGAAACATCTGACATTTACTACAATGTGACCGGGTTAAAACCAAAACATACCTATCAATATTCGGTAAAATCAAAACTTGGAAGCAGTGAATCAGCTATCAGCAACTGGATTAAAGTGGTTACTCTGCGAACAGCTCCAGTTGCAACCGCAGCGACTAATATTTCAACGACATCGTTTACCGCCAACTGGGGAGATGTAGACGGGGCAACCTCCTTTTTATTAAGGGTAACCGACAATGCAACCCAGGAGTTTGTGGTAAAGGATCTTAACCTGCAAGCATACTCTTACGTTATGACTGGGCTAAAACCAAACAATTCCTATTCTTATTCAGTATTTGCTAAGTTTGACAACAATGAAATTTCGGGCGTGAGCAACTGGATTGACGTGACTACCTTACCAGCAGCACCAGTTGCAACCGCAGCGACTAATATTTCAACGACATCGTTTACCGCCAACTGGGGCGATGTAGACGGGGCAACCTCCTTTTTATTAAGGGTAACCGACAATGCGACCCAAGATTTTGTGCTAAAGGATCTTGACTTGCAAGCTTACTCTTACGTTGTGACAGGGCTGAAACCAAACAATTCTTATTCCTATTCTGTAATTGCCAAATTTGCCGACAATGAAATATCGGGATTGAGCAATTGGATTGACGTAACTACCAAAAATGCGACAGGAATCAGCAATAGTAATTGTTTAAAATTGAATATTTTTCCAAATCCGGCATCAGAATATCTTACGGTTGAAGGAACATCAAAAGGAACAGAAATCAAACTTGTAAATCTTTCGGGTCGTTTGGTTCAACATTCTGTTACTCAAGGCGACAATGAAAGAATTTCACTTAAGGGTATCACACAGGGCATTTATTTTGTGGTTGTTGAAAATGAAGGAAGACAAATAACAGGGAAAGTTATGGTAAAATAACTACTCAAAATTCCTTGAGGTTAGATTAAGATTAGATTGAAATTAAACTGTTTGGGGTTGTTTGAAGGTATTTCAGGCAGCCCCAATTCATTTGTATTCATTTGAAAGAAAGTGCATATTTGTGAAGAGAGAAAATCGGCAACAAGGTATTGCCAAAATGATTCAAGCAGAACTTGAACACTGGGCTGAAGAAAATGGAAATAAAACCTCCTTCCTCGAAACCGGGATCAAACAATATGAAGCAATTAGCTTTTATACTAACTTTGGGTACAAAAGGATTGAAAATTTTGGTCAGTACCTTGGAAATGCCAATAGCATTTTTATAAATAAAAATTTTTAACATCATATAATTTCTTTTCTTATGAATGACAAGGAATTAATTGAATCACTTTTAGCGAAACAAGGTTTCTCTGATTACAAATGGATAAGCCCCAAAGCGATTGTTGTTGCCCATTGGGTAAGGGTAAAATGTACCTTTGGGTGCAGCGATTACGGGTTGGGGACTTGTCCTCCAAATACCCCGTCGGTAAATGACTGTGCCAGTTTCTTTAAGGAATATGAAAAGGGTTTGATCATTCGGCTAAACAAATTTGCTGATAAAACTGCCTATCCTTCCGACTGGTCGAGAGAAATGACCAATAAGCTACTGGATGTTGAAAAAGAGGTATTCCTTTCAGGGTTTCAAAAAGTATTTCTGCTCAACCAAACCTGTTGTTCATTGTGCAAGGAGTGTCCGGGGAGCAGGATCGAATGCAAAGACAAAGAAAAGTCAAGGCCAAGCCCCGAGAGTTTTGCCGTTGATGTGTACCAAACCGTTCGAAATGCAGGTATGGAAATCAATGTGGTTGCAGAATCCCCTGCCGAAATGAACCGGATAGCAATATTGCTGATTGAATAACTACACCCCTAAATCCTCCCGACTTGTCGGGACAGGCTCTGAAGGGGACTTTTACAGTGTAAAAGTTTGAAACATAAAATCTATGAACGAGAATTTGCTGCAAATGATATTTTCTCATTTGAATCTTTGTACCTGTCTTGAAAGAAACATTATTTCTCATTCCAGAATCTAAACAAATCCAATCCCTAACGGGACATTTTTCCCTATATTTGAATTTGCCTCATTTGCAAGAAATATTGAAAACAATTTTTTAGAAAATATAACATCATGGCAAGTTCAATGAGTCTTCCCCCTTTGGGGGGGAATGAGGGGAGCCTCCTCTCACTTACCAACATCATCAAATCCTACCCCTCCGGAACCACCTTCCGAAAGGTACTCGACAACCTTTCGCCTGACATTTATAAAGGCGAAACCATTGCCATTGTTGCCCGTAAAATGAAAGTGCTATTTCTTCTGTTCATCATTTTATTGAATGTAAATTTCCTTTCTGCCAAATCTGAAATTATCACTGATTCAGGGGATAACCATAGACTTGATTCCATAATTTTTGAGACATTGGATACAAATACGAATCAGTATTCTATCACTCAAAAGACATTTAAAATGTATGATGACATAACAAATACGACTACCAGTATAAATTACAAATTTGACCCTGTAAGTAATCTGTTTGTTACATCATCAAAGTATGAACTCACTTATAATTCAAACCATAAAATTATTTTGGAAATTCATTACAGTTGGGATAAAAACTCCGGTTTATCTGTTCCTTCCAATAAGTATGAACTTGCCTTTGATACTAACTCCAATAGAACCCTTAAAATCACCTCCCAATGGGATAAGACAATTAACCAATTCGTATGTTTATATAAAGAAGAATACATTTATAATGAAAACAGTCTTCTGATTCAGAATACCAATTACAATTGGAATAAGAAAACAAATGATTTTATTCCCATGAATAAATTGGAAAATGAATACAATACAAATGGAGATATTACTCTAACAGTTAAATATATTTGGGATAACGGATCTAATAAGTTTAATGTGTCTGGTAAAGTAGAATATATTTTTGATGCACGGGGTAACAATACACAATTTTTACAGAGCGCTTGGGACAATATAACCAATCAGTTTATTTATGTAGCTAAATCAGATTATAGTTTTAATTCAACCGGAAATGACACACTTATCCTTTCATATAACTGGGATAAAAACAAAAATTTGTTTGAGTTTTATTCAAAGTCTGAAATTGAATATGATAAAAATAATAATCCTACACTTTTTTATAAATATTGGTGGGACATTACGAATAATCTTTTTTATCTTATCGAAAAACAGGAGCTAATTTATAATACTAACAACCAGGTTATCATGTATAACGACTCTGTGATGAATTCGTCATTCGAATGGAATAATTTCTTACATGAATTTACTTTCGATTCAAATGGTAATGAAACGATCTTTGAAAATTATGTCTGGTCATTTGAAATTAATGATTGGGTGCTTACCAGCAAAAAGGAATCAACATATACTTCATTTGCTAAAATTTCTCAGATTATACAATACTCTAAAAATGAAAATACCGGAACTGTATCATTTTCAAAAACAACATACTATTATTCAGAGGATAATACAGTTAAAATATCAAAATTTAATTCTCCTGACTTCAAAATTTATCCCAATCCGGTTTCCAATGGATTTAAAGTGAACGGGTTAAATGGAGAAGCTGAACTAAATATTTTTGATACAAATGGTAATATAAGACATAAATGTAAGTTGGAAAATGATGTTTACATTCCAATTAATAATTTGGCAGATGGGATTTACTTTATAAAAATCCAAACAAAAAATCGTTCTGTAATTTCAAAATTGATAAAGAATTAAAAAAATGATTCAACTTCATTCCATTTCCAAATCCTACCTCTCAGGAAACACCTTCCGAAAGGTACTCGATGATCTTTCGCTGGAAGTGAAAAAAGGCGAAACCATTGCCATTGTTGGCCCTTCGGGATCGGGGAAAACTACGTTGCTGAATATCATTGGCACATTGGATAAAGCCGATTCAGGAGAGATGTTTTTTGAGGGAACCGATCTGATGAAGATGGATTCCAACGAATTTCCCTCTTTTCGAAACCGCAAAATCGGGATGGTGTTTCAGCTTCACCACCTGTTGCCACAATGCACCCTTTGGGAAAATGTACTGATCCCAACACTTCCCTTAAAGTCAAAGACTGATGATGCTGAAAAAAGAGCTGAAGTCCTTTTGAAACGAACCGGAGTATGGGAACAACGGTTTCAGAAACCTGCAGAGCTTTCGGGCGGGGAATGCCAGCGTGCAGCCGTTGTAAGAGCTTTGATCAACCAGCCTTCGCTTATCCTGGCCGATGAGCCAACCGGCGCCCTCGACCACGAAAATGCCCTTATGCTGACCGATCTTCTGCTTGAACTCAACCGGGAACAGGGAACCGCCCTGATTGTGGTTACCCACTCCATGGAACTTGCCTCCAAAATGGATAAAATTTATAACCTTGTTGATGGTAAACTGATTATTACTGAAAAAGGTTCATGAGTTGATAATCACGATCATCAGGTTTCATAAAGTGGTTACAATCACACAACCAGCTTATTTTTGTATATTTGAAAAAAAAGAGAATGGAAGCAATATTTAAAATTCAACCAAAGGAATTGGATGAAAAACTATTTCATCAGATAAAAAAAATGTTTGAAGGAAAGTCTGTAACCATTACTATTTCAACCGAGATGGATGAAACCGAATATCTTACCGCAAATCCGGCCAATAAAAAGCATTTATTGGAAAACATTGTTAGTGAGCCGACGGTTAGTTTCAATGCCGATGAATTTGAAAAGCATGTTGAAGAATTGCTGAAAAAGTGATGAAAAACTTCTGATAATGAGGAAAATTACATTCACATCAGGAGCTTATGCTGATTATTTGGATTGGCTTGAAACAGACAGAAAGGTATTTTTGAGATTATCTAATCTTATTCGTGAAGCTTCAAAAGCTCCCGGAGAAGGAACAGGAAAACCAGAACTACTGAAACATGAATTGGCCGGACATTGGTCGCGAAGAATTACAAATGAACATCGTCTTGTTTATTCAGTTACCGAGGATACCATTGAAATAGTCTCATGCAAATACCATTATAAGTAATCATCCTGTTTCCTATTTTCTAATGATTTTTGACCTATGACTTTTTTCAAATTCATCATACAATCCTTTCGTCACTATTTCAAAGCGAACCTCTGGGTTGCCCTCGGAATTGCGGTTACAACAGCCGTATTAACTGGAGCATTAATTGTTGGTGATTCGGTAATTTACAGCCTTGAACAGGCTGCTCAAATACGACTTGGTAATATTTCCCATTCCGTAACCACCGGCGACCGTTTTTTCACCACCGGTCTGGCTGAAAAACTAAATCAATTTGATATTTCCGCATCAGCAGCCCTAAGACTCGAAGCCATCGCCTCATCCGACGGCGGCCAGCTGAAACTCAATAAAGTAAATGTTTGGGGAATAGATGAACACTTCTCAAAACTTGCAGTCACCAACTCCTCCCTCTTTAGGGGAGGTTGGGAGGGGTGTTTTCTTAGTTCCAACCTCGCTCTCCGACTCAACCTTTCCGTTGGCGACGAGATCGTTTTGCGCATCAAAAAAGCGAGCCTGATACCAGCCAATGCACCATTTGTCTCCGATGAAAACCAATCGGTCACCTATCGAACAACTGTTCAAAAAATACTCAGCGACAAGGAACTTGGCCAGCTTAACCTTCAAAACTCCCAAACGGCTCCCTTTAATGTATTCGTCCCACAGGAGAAGTTGAATTCCCTGATGGGATTGAATGAAAAAGCAAATGTTTTGCTGATTTCAACCTCGAAAAGTGAAAAGGAGATCAAAGAAGCGATCCGTTCAGCGTATAGCCTTTATGATGTGGGATTATCTCTAAGGGATATAGCCATCACCGACCAGTGGGAACTTCAATCGGAGCGGGTGTTTATCGACAATGCAATCACTACAGCAATTGAAAATACCGGCATTGAGTTTATCCCCTCGCTCACCTATTTTGCCAATTCATTCAAAGCGAAAGGAAATGAAACACCTTATTCGTTTGTCTCTTCACTGCCCGACAATGAAATAGCGCCTGACGAAGTCGTTATTAACCAATGGCTGGCCGATGATTTGAAGGTAAAAACGGGCGACTCCATCCGATTGGGTTATTTCGAAATTGGTCCACTGCGTGAATTGAGCCAAAATTCTAAAACTTTCATCCTCAAAAAAATTGTACCCATTGAAGGTTACTTTGCCGACCGAAGCCTGATGCCCGATATCCCCGGTTTATCTACTGCCGAAAACTGCCGCGACTGGCAAACGGGTATTCCTATTAACCTGAAAGCCATTCGCGACAAAGATGAAGATTACTGGTACAATTACCATGGATTACCCAAAGCTTTTGTTGCTTACTCAACCGCCCAAAAACTGTGGGGAAACCGCTATGGTTCAACCACCGCTTTCCGGTTCGATCGTCAGCAAATTTCAAAGGAAGAACTGGAACAAACCATTCACGACCAAATCGACCCGTTTAACCTCGACTGGCAATTACGGTCAGTAAAAAATGAAGGGCTAAACGCCGCCAAAAACGGAACCGACTTCAGTTCGCTCTTCCTCGGTCTTAGCTTTTTCATTATTGCTGCCGGGATTATTTTAACAGTACTATTGTTCCTTTTCAACCTCGAAAAGCGGACTTCAGAAATAGGAACCCTTTCATCGTTGGGATTTTCAAACAAAACCATCCGAAAACTTTTCCTCTCCGAAGGAATCATAGTGGCTACATCCGGTAGTTTATTGGGAATATTCCTGGCAATTGGTTACAACGAACTGGTGTTTTGGGGACTGAACCACGTTTGGAATGAAATAGTACGAACCAATGTGTTGGTTTCAAAAATTAAAATTTCTACCCTGCTGATTGGTTACCTGATCAGTGTGGTAATAGCGATCATAACCCTCTTTTTTGCACTGAACCGTAAATTGAAACAGACTTCAGCCAGTCTGCAAAAAAAGATCATCCATGAAATTTCTTTAAAGAGAAGTTTGATTCTTAGACTCTTTGCCTCAATCCTGTTCGCGGCAGCTATCATTCTGATCGTAATTGAAATCCTGAATGGAAACGGCAACCAGAATGCTGAAACCTTTTTTATGGCAGGCGGATTGCTTTTAATTGCATCCATCCTGTTTCTGTATCTCTTTCTTTCGGTCAACCGAAAAGAGACAACCAAACGATTAACCACTGGAAAATTGATCCTCCAAAATCTAAGGTTTAATCGGGTAAAGAGCTTGACTGTAATTATATTGCTTGCTATCGGAACTTATATAGTTGTTTCGACTGGATTGAACCGGCAGGATCTTTTTGGAAATGCCAGTGATCCCAAAAGCGGGACAGGCGATTTTCTCTTCTGGGCCGAATCGACCCTGCCCGTTTTGCATAACCTGAATGACGCTGCCTGCCGGAAAAAGCAAGGATTGTCTGAAGATTTTAAAGTGGTACAGATGAGGGTTGCCGAGGGCGACGATGCCAGTTGCCTGAACCTGAACCGGATTTCAAATCCACGGATTTTAGGACTGGATGTTTCTCTTTTGGAAGGCCATTTTTCTGCCCAAACATTGCTCAACGAAAATGGAGAAAAAGATCCCTGGAAATCACTGTTGATTAAAACGGATGATTGTATCCCGGCCATTGCCGACCAAACGGTTATTCAGTGGGGATTGGGCAAAAAGGTAGGCGATACGTTGACCTATCAAAATTCAATGGGTGAAAAGATTCAACTTAGATTGGTTGCCGGACTGGCCTCATCGGTTTTTCAGGGAAGTATCATGATTGACAACCAATTCTTTCTTCAAAACTTCCCATCAACGAGTGGCTGTAATGTTTTTTTAATCGACGGAAAACCGGAACAACAACAAGCCATTGCCGACGAACTGGAACTTCAGTTCCGCGATCTGGGTTTCGAAATAACCCCGGCAGCTCAGCGGTTGGCTGAATTCAAATCGGTTGAGAATACCTACCTCAGTATATTCATGGTTCTAGGGGCGTTGGGTTTGCTCATCGGAACCATTGGATTAGCCATAGTGATGCAACGCTCGCTGCTGGAGCGAAAAGCAGAATTCTCATTGCTGACTTCGCTGGGTTACAAACGAAGGTTGATAGCTAAAATGGTTGTTTGGGAATACCTGATTTTACTGTTTGCGGGAGTTGCCAGCGGATTTGTATGCGCTGTGGTATCGGTATGGCCGGCAGTTTCGGGCGTAGTTCAATCCATCTCTTTCGGGTTTGTTGCCGCACTGATCGGGCTGATCGTTGTTAACGGGTTGGTTTGGATTGTGCTGATTGCACAGATTCAACTCTCAAGACTTAAACTCGTTGAAGCTTTGAGAAATGAGTAATCAACCTGATAAAATATAACTAGTTAAATATTTACTCACTTATGAAAACAGTTCTACTAACCATCATTGTTCTGATATTCTTATGTTCGTGCAAAAAAATGTTCACAAATACTCATATTGAAGGAATCGTCTATAATTCTATTGACAATCAACCTCTCAAAGGAGTAGAGGTTGGGGTTTTTAAAGAAAGTGGTTTTGGCGTTAAAAAGATTTCCGACCAAACGAACAATGATGGAGAATTTCAAATTGATGCTAATCTGTTTAATGAATTTGAATTAGTTGTCATATCGAAAATAGAAAAGATTGAAAATAATCAGTATGAAACTCATGAATATGTTTGTCTTGATTCGATCGAATGTAAGGACAAATTTTTATTAAACCCTGAAGATGAATCTTTAGTAGAGTTTCATTTAGTACCAACTGGTAAACTATCATTTCGTATCAATAATGTCAGTAGAGATCCGGATATTGATAAGATTGAAATTTTTTTCCCTAACTCCTGGCGTAAAGAACAACGTTATTTCTCTTTCAACAAATCTGAAATAAACGATTCATATAGTGGAAATACGATATTTGGTCAAAATGTAACTTATATCGGCGATGAACAAGTCCAATTGATTGTAACCATTTATAAGGATGGATCATTGATAAAAACTATTTCTGAAGAGATATTCATTGATAAATGGAAATCGAAACCATTTTTAGTAGAATTTTAAAAATCATTCAATCTGATCTGATTGTCTCTCAGCGTATAAATAGTCAACCCAATTTTGCATCGGGAGGGTCGGGTGTATTATCCATTGTAAATAGTCTGTTTTGACCTGTAAACAAATTGCTAATGAAATATCATTTATAACTTGCTAAAAAATAATGAATATCCGATAATATGTACCTAAACATCAAAATTGGGTTCGAAATAATTAGTGACGTTGATATTCATTTTCTTTTTTTTACTTTGTGGCACTTTGTGTTTTCCTGTCTTAGTGGCTATAGTTTCGGAACAAAGCCTCAAATGGAGCATTAAGACTTTGACTTTAAAAACCAATAATACATGCGACTCATTTTAACATCAATACTTATTTTTATTTTTATTTCAAACGGCTTTGCCCAAGGAAAACGGGAACACTTCAAAGGCGGAATGATGCTTCACGCCGGATACCTCACAAACCAGTTAAATAATCCTGAAATAAACGGGATTTGTACGGGAATTGGTGGTAAAATTGTTTTTCCCGTGATGAAACATTTACGCGTAGGGACCGAAGGGTATGTATCGAATTACAACTACACCGATAGTGAAGGGTTTTTCAAACTCGGCTGGGGCGGATTTTTGGGTGAATATCAATTTTGGAACAAGCGTTTTACACCGGTTATTGGCGTAACGGTTGGCGGCGGAAAAATCAGGGATTTATACCCGCTTTCAGGCGATTATACCGACAACATGATTGATGCTGCTATTTACAAGGTTTACAGCACTCTGGTTATTGCACCGCAAATTAGTTTTGAATACAAAGTTACCGACCATATAAACCTTGCGTGCAAAGTCGATTATCTTCTCTTTCCGGGAATAGATTATCCGGAATATATCGCCAGTGGACCGAGAATGTATGTTGGTGTTTTGTTTTCGCGGTAATCATTTTATCTTTGCTTAATCCCGTTCAGAGTAAACGGGTTAAGTGCAACGAATTATGAACTGGCATGGCAATTTTAAAAGGAATCTGGTCAAAACCAGTCTGCTGTTTGAGTTTTCTATTTCTTTTATTCTCTGGATGTAAAAACGACGATGAAAACTTCGCCGGCAACAATGCATTGGATCGGCTGAATTGGTCGGAACGAAATTATCAGGTATTGAACCAGCTGATCGGCGATTACGGCATTGGTGGCAAATATCATTCAACTGAAGAAACTCCATACATTGTTCTCGATTGGGACCAAACCTGCGCCTTTCTCGATGTAGAAGAGGCGCTACTCCGTTATCAGCTGACAAATTTTCGTTTCAAGCTAAGCAAAGAACAATTCTCAACTTTATTGAAAGATGAAATTAACGGGATAAGCCAACTCCCTGAAGACTTTCATTTCATAACCCTGAAAGACATAAATACCGACCTGATTGAGGAGTACGCATTTCTTTATGACCATTATATTGGTCCGGAGAAGAACATGACGCTTCAGGAACTAAAGGCAACACCTCAATATCAGGATTTTCTTGCCAAACTACCTTTTCTGTACGATGGATATTGTGAAACCAATTCAATCGGAAGTGAATATGCTTATCCCTGGGTACTTTTCTTGTTAGCAGGTCATACAATCGATGAGGTAAAAACCATGGCCAAAGAGGCAATCTCTTTTGAGCTTGGAAACGGACTCTACAAACAGGAATGGACTTCACCATCACATTTAACCACCCATTCAGGCTCTGTAAGCTACTCTTTCAAGGCAGGGTTGCGAGTGCTACCCGAGATGCAAAACCTGATCGAAACCTTTACACAACATGGCATCGAGGTATTTATCGTATCGGCCAGTTACAAACCCGTTGTCGAAACTTTTGCAGCATCCGGCAATTTTGGGTATCAGGTTCCGGCTGAGAATGTCATTGCCATGGAGCTTGCTGTAACCGCTGACGGGGTTATTCTTCCTGAATACAAACCTGGATGGGTCGAAACTGTCAGGCAAGGAAAAGTAGAAGCTATCAACAGAATTATTAAACAACAACTGGGGAAAACCCTTGATCCTCTTTTTGCAGCCGGCGACAGCGATGGCGATTATGAAATGCTTACCGGTTTTCCAGGCATGAAACTGGTCCTCATCTGGAACAGGCTCAAAGGTGGCGATATTGGCAAACTATGCCAGCAAGCTGTAGATGAAATGAAGATTGAAACACCTGCTTACATTCTTCAGGGGCGTAACGAAAACATCGGAATGGCCATTCCCTCTTCGTCAACCATTTTGCTTGGGAAGACCGAAGCCAGGTTATTGCCGTAAAAAGAACTATGAAAAAAGGTATCTTCGATAATTTAAATCACAAAATGGTGATTGAAACTTAATTGAAATCAGATAAATCCCATTGGGCAATGCGTGTGAGAACAACATCTGCTTGTTTTGATCTCCCTTTACTGTTTTCATCAAACTCCCGGTAGAATTAAAAATATTTACTCGCTCAATGTTTTGATCCGATTCGATAGAAATATGGTTTGGAGAGATTTTCAGATCTAATTTTTTGTCGTTTAAGATTTGGCCGGTGCCCGTATTTTCGCTTTTCACCAACATCTCGTATTCAACACTTGCCATGATAAACGGCCCAACGCCTTTCAGGTCGTTTGAAACAATATCGCCGGCATCGCTTCCATCGAGGTAATAACTAGCCGAACCATCCCTGTTCGGACTCTTAGCCGGACCAAGGCCAGCCGACCGGCAGATGCGATTCAATGACAGGTTACCTGAACCATCCTGCGTAATAAAGTTTGTCAATAAGCCGTTGTAAGCCTTCACGGCAACCCGTTTGTACACTTCCCTGTCAACAATACCCAATCGAACAGCTTTTAAAAGTGAGTAGGTGAACATTGAAGATGCCGATGCTTCTATGTAATTCGAGTTCCCTTTGGCAGATTTAAAAGTACCATCGTAACGCAACAACTGATACCAGCAACCACTGGCAGGGTCTTGCCAGCGTTTGATCCCTGCAGCAACCTGTCCAAATATTTCAATCAATTCATTCCTCCTCTGATATGTTGCTGGCATAATTTCGATTACATCGACCAGTGCCGCTGCATACCAACCCAACCCACGCCCCCAAAACTCCTTTGAACAACCCATGAACGGTTCAGTTTGATTGGCCCAAAACGAATTTGAATCAGCTGGCATAGCCGACCATCCATGATAATTGAGCTGATATTCAGGATCGTACGTTTTACTATGGATCAGCACAAATTGATTCACAATGTCATCAAATCCAGTTCCATTGTTATACTCTTTCTCATAAGCAGCGTAAAACCTCGTTCCCATGAAAAGACCATCGAGCCACATCTGGTGCGGGTAAATTTTTTTATGCCAAAATCCACCGTCGGAACTGTTATTTGTACGAGGTTGCTGTTGCAACTGTTTACGCAAGGTATCGAGAGCAATTTTGTACTGCGGTTTTGGAGCGGTCTTATTCAATTCAAAGAGAAACTTTCCCGGATTGACATAATCGAGATTGTATTCGGTAAAATTAAAGAGAAAACCAATCTTACCTGTCGACGCATTGATTGTAGCATTGGCATGATTCGTTACATAGGTATGGTATTTATCGGTTTGATAAAGATCGTAAACTTTGAGCACCGATTCGGCGAATAATCCATTGGGATAATCCCACCAGGTGAGAGTGCCACTTCGGCTCATCTGCGAATTGGCCATTCGTTGTGAATAAGGAATGGAATCACTGGCAAACAGCTGGAAGGTTATGAAAGAAAAAAGAGCGATAAAAACGGCTATGCTAGTAAGTTTCATTTTTTGAGTCTTTTTGTAAAGCAATTATTTTAAAGTAAAAAATACAATCTGCAATCGACCAGACATTTTTCGGATTTAGTAAAAGTCAGGATTGCACCGATACCCTATTAAATCAATTACACTGTAAAAATAGTCAGGAATGAATATAAACCAAAATCAAAACAATTAATGAGGAGAGCCAATCAAATAGAGAAATAAAATCAATCTTTTCCCTTATTTATTTTTTTTGCTTTTTGCATGTAATTGCATGAATCACTATTAATTAACTATCTCTTGAATAATTATTCACAAATCTATTCAAATCAAAAGTTAGCCAATCCAGTTTGTAAATTGATCATCTTTAAAACTATATTGATAAAAAATATTAGCTAAAATGCATATTTTAAGTCTTTTATTCTTATGTTAGCTTATTCTATTCCGGCCTGAAAATATCGAAAATGATAAAGAATTAATAAATCATCGTATGAAAAAATATTTATCCCTCATCATTCTTATTTTCTTTAGTGCAACAGCAATATCAAATGTAATTAACGTTACAAGTTATGGAGCTATAACCAACGATGATATTGATGATACAGAAGCCATTAAAACTGCAATGGCTGCATGCAATAAAAATGGTGCTACTCTAAACTTTAGCTCCGGGACATATCTTATTCAGGGTAATGGATCTGGCAATCCGATCTTTTCATTTGATGGGTATCATAATTTAACCATTAACGGCAATAACGCGGTTTTATCATGTAAGAACTGGGATGTTGTTTTTTATTCTCAAAATTCAAGTCAAATTAGTATAAGCAATTTTACTATTCTATGGGAAAGGGATTTACCCTTTTCATACGGTACCATTACAGCAAAAGGTAGTGGATATATCGATATAAGATTAGCTGATGCTCAAGTAGTTCGGACCGGATTGAAAACTGAAGCAATATTACAATACGACCCAATAAATATGAGGCCAATCACTAACGGTTGGGATTGTTATCAATATGAAGGATTTGGTTTAACCGAGAAAGTTTCATCAAATATCATGCGTTGTTTTACAAGCTGTTATTATAATGTTGGAGAGAATGTTATAATACGTCATCAGGTTTATGGTAGTGATGTATTTGGATTTATTAAAGTAAATGGAGTTTCACTTAGCAATATTCTTATTTATTCAGGTGCCGGAATGGGGGTGGTAGGATTTGGAAACACCAATGTAACCATAGATAATCTGCAAATTAAGCGTTATGGGTCACGCTGGATGAGTACCTGTGCCGATGGTATTCATTTGGGTTCAACCCGTGGAGCAATAAATATTAAAAATTGCTATTTACAGGGAATGGGCGATGACGGGTTCAATATCCATGGTATGTATTATAAAGTGCAATATGTTTCAGGCAATTCTTTGTGCCTGCGCGATGCATCCAGCAACAGCACACCAAACTGGTGGGATATTCCCGTTTATGGAGATGTTTTATCAATTATGGATCCTTCAACCATGATTAAAAAAGGAGAAGCCACGGTAGTTTCATCTTCATCTGATGCTGGCAATGTATGTTTACTGGTAAATTTTAACAGTATTGGTACTTCTATAAGTACAGGCGATTTTTTGTATAATAAAAATGCAGTGGCATCTTTAAATATCACAAAATCAACTGTTGAGAAAAATCGTGCACGGGGAATGTTAATTCAAACCAGTAATGTGAATGTATCGGAATGTACTTTTAATGAATGTTCCGGTACGGCAGCTTTGATTACTTCAACTACCGGCGGATATTTCATCGAAAGTTCCCCACCGGAACACGTAACTATCAGAGATTGTAATTTTAATCGATGTAATTACGGTACAATTTCTATGAATGCTCCGTTGATGTTGTATACCAATACATCTACCAATCAATATGCTTCACCGGTAATAAACGACATCCACATCAATAATAACACTTTTACAACCATATCTGATCAGCCAGGGGTATATATTCGTTCTTCCAAAAATGTGTATTTAGATAGCAATAAGTTTTCAAATAAAACTGTACAGCAAATCGAATATAAATTTGATGACAACGAAATTTGCAATATTTATGTAAATCGAAAAGCATCTACCAGTGCAATTGCTTTTGGGGGATCACCGATAACACTGCCAGCTAAGATAGAAGCTGAAGATTTTGATAAAGGAGGAGAAGGAATTGGTTATCATGACCTAACTATAGCAAATTTAGGCGGAAGCAATTATCGCAATGGTGAACGGGTTGATGTATATGACAATGGCAATGGTGGGCATGGCATCAATTATATTGATTGCAGCGAATGGCTGGGTTATACGATACAAGTTCCACAGAATGGGATTTATAATCTGATAATAAACGGTTCAACCGATTTTGATTGGTCTTCATATCATGTAGAGAGTAATTTCAAATTTTTAACCCCGGTAAAAGTATTTCCAAACACCCATGGCTGGAGTAATTTTAAGAATGACACAATTCAAAATGTGTATTTGGAAAAGGGAACATATCAGATTAAGTTTGTTTGGGATAACCTTGCTGTTTCATTGGATTATTTGAAATTTGATTTTGTTTGTTTACCCGTATTATCAATCTCTGAAGATATATTGACCATTGAAGCAACAGCCAACAATACCAAAACATTTAATATAACTTCAAATACAAGTTGGTCTTTAACAAGCAATCAAAATTGGTTAACTTTTAGCAAAAGTACAGGTTCAGGTAATGCTGCAATATCTTTGATTGCAAAGGCTAACACAACCTCAGTTACTAGAACTGCTGTTGTTACAATCACTGGAATGGGCGTTTCAACCCGAACAATCACGGTTAATCAAAAAGGAAAAACGACATGTGTTTTTGACATCCCCGATGAAGAATATTCAATTTATCCTAATCCAACATCTAATATTCTATTCTTTGATAAAAAATTAAATACGTGTACCGTTTCGATATTTAATATTTTAGGGGAAATGATTCTAAGTGATAATATTATTGATAATCGAATTGATATCAGCCGTTTGCAACATGGAATTTACACCATTAGGATTGTGAATACAAATAAAATTATAATGAGGAAAATTATTAAACTATAAATCATTTTAATTCCCGCTATAGCTTTAATTGTAGAAGAAATAATTATAAAAGTTATCTGTAAAAAATGAAAAATAAATTCAAATTAGCAGTTTTATTATTTTTTGGAATTTCTTCATTCGGTAGAGGTCAGATAATACCTGATAGTATTTATCCCCCTGCAGACATAGTTATCCCTGATCTTAATGATTGGTCAAAAACCCATTATCCAGAACGAATCGCGGAATTCAAAAAAAAACCGCTCGAAACTGATGATATTGTTTTTATAGGTTGCAGTATTACGGAAATGGGTGGTGATTGGGGTATTCGATTTAACTCACCTATTGTGAAAAACAGAGGAATAGCAGGTGATGTTACATCGGGCGTTTTAGCAAGATTGGGAGAAATATATTATTTTAAGCCTTCCGCAGTTTTTATACTAATTGGGGTCAACGATCTTTTTGCAAACAAATCAGTTGATTTTGTAGCAGGTAATATCAAAAAAATTGTTCAAAATATTTATCATTATACACCTCATACAAAAATATATGTTCAAACAATTTTACCAACCTCACACGATTATTTGGTAGATAAAATTAAAGAAACGAATAATTTATTGCGCCATAGTATAAGCTCTGATCACTACACGCTGATCGATCTTCATGAAATTTTTGCTAATGATACCGACCTTATGAAAACGGAATATACTACTGATGGTGTTCATTTAACCGGCGAAGGATATAAAATATGGGTAAACAAAGTAAAAAACCTGATACCTCCTACAACAACTGTAAATTTGCTTAAAAATGCCGATCTGCAAGCTGATTTTGCTAATTGGACGGTATCTGGGACACCAAATATGTTCAAAATGGCTGACTGGTCTCCTGCCGATCCGGTTGTAAAATCATTTGGAAATAATTACTGGGATTGGACATATAAAATAGATGGAAGCATAACACAAACTGTTTCTAATCTTCAGGATGGGAAATACATCTTCTCTTGCCAATTTGCAGGGGCAACGCCAGGTACTAAATCTCATTCTGCATTAATAGCAAAAAATGGTGACAATATAATAGAAAAAAAGGATTTTATAATGCCATCTAACTGGACAAAGTTTGAAATGCCTTTTAGTGTTACCGGAGGGAAATGCTCTGTCGGCTTTACTATTAAAGATACACTTAAATCCGAATTTTGGTGGGCAGCATCCGATTTTAGGCTCTATTTTATATCGCCGATTCCTACTAAAGTCCTTAACGACACAGCTCCTGCTGATTTTACATCTATTACAAACCCATTCTCAAACGAAACCACTTTGTGCTTCAGGTTCCCTTTTACTGAAAAGAGCGTAAAACTTGAAATACTTGATCTAAATGGCAGACTAGTTAAAAGTTATACAGAAAGCAATGTTGAAGCAGACAGATTGTATCGTTATAAATTTAGTGCCGATGGATATGATGGACAAATTTTTATTGCCCGATTAGTTACTTCAAATAAAGTACTTACTCTTAAAATAATAAAAAGGATTAGCTAAACTTCGGACAATTTATCAGTATGAAAAAATTTCTAATTCTCTTGTTTTTGGGACTTTCCACAATCACTGTCTCTGCCCAGAAAGAAAGTGGAACGGTTTTTTCAGAACATCAATCCATTGAAAAAAACAAAGCATTCTGAGATGCATTTGTAAAAGGTGATAAAGAAACCGGAATCCATATTGATTTGCCAATTCATAACCTTTATTCATTTAACAAGGAAAATAAAATCGTTGTACATGGTCAATATTTTGACGATGCTATTTTTAAAGAAATTGGCAATAGCCTTAAAACAAAGGAAAATGGTAAAATTTATATCAACCACCCCTATATTGTTACCGTGCGAAAAGTAGTAAACGCCTATTGTGCCGAAGATATCGAAACAATGTTTTCCTTTTATGCACCCAATGCAACCTTCGGTAGTTCCTCCATGAAAACGAACCAATTGATAGGTGTTGAAGAAAAAAAGAAAGAAGACAAGGAAACGTTCGCAACTTATGACAACATGCAACTCGATCAGGTAGGTTATCCTGATTGTATTTACTACGAAGAAGGAGATGCTTATGTTGTTTACTCCTGGTGGTCGCTATCGTGCACAACAAAAGACGGTAAAAAGATGTCAAATATCCCGGTCATGTTATCGCATACATTCGATAAAGAGGGTAAGATTAGTAATGAAATTGTATATCTGAACAGCAATCATTTTGAATAGAACAACACAGGGAACCGTTCTTTTCAGAGGGGACGGTTCCTTTTCACCTGATAAAGAAGAGAAATTGACTGTTTTTTTCTTTCCAAACAATGGAGAGGATGAAAATTGACTGAATGAAATGGCTCCCGACAGTGGGGAGAACGAAAATTGACCGATTGAAATGGCTCCCGACGATGGAGAAGATAGAAATTGACCGTTTTTTTCGTTCCCGACAATGGAGAGAATGAAATTTGGCCAATTAAAATGGCTCCCAACAATGGTGAAGATGGAAATTGACGGTTTTTTTCCTTCCCGACAATGGAGAGGATGAAAATTGACGGTTTTTTTTGTTCCCGACAATGGAGAAGATAAAATTTAACCGATTGAAATGGCTCCCGACAGTGGGGAGAACGAAACTTGACCGATTAAAATGGTTCCCGACAATGGAGAGGATGAAAATTGACCGATTGAAATGGCTCCCGACAATGGTGAGGATAGAAAATGACAGTTTTTTCGTTACAGGCTGCCCTTTTATCCCAATCGTTGTAAAGTCTCCTTACTTCTATTTGTTCTCTTTGTAAGTTCTTTAGTCTGAAGTTCTAGAGATTTTACTATTTCAACATCTGAATGAAAATCGAAGAGTCGGTTTATGTTCGATTCTTTTGTCTGAATGACAATTTTCAACGGATAATCTTTTCCGATTGATGCTCTCTCCAACTTTTCTATGGCATCTTCGAGGGTCTCATTTTCCGATTGAATTTTTACCGGAACAGGCATTCCATTACAATGTTCTTTCATGAAACCATCAATTCCCGAGTTTCGCTGAACAGGAAAAGCATTTATTTCCTCTAAAATTGCCAGTTCTCTTTCTGTTTTTTCTAAGTATTCATCTGCACCCTTATTCAATAAAGCCGATTCGGTAATTACCATTTCTTCAAGTCGCGAATTAGCTAGTTCAACGGCCTCTTTTGATAGATCAATACCGATAAAATTTCTCTTTAGTAATTTAGCAGAAACACAGGTTGTTCCGCTTCCACAAAAAGGGTCTAAAACTAAATCACCTTCGTCGCTGGCTATATTTAAAATTTGGTTGAGAAGCAAAACCGGTTTTTGTGTAGGGTAACCCGTTCTTTCTTTTGCTTTGGGATTAAGAAATGGGATCTCCCAAACATCAGAAAGCGGCACACCTTTTTTCTCTTTCCCAAGCATAATATTGCCTTTTTCATCTTTTTTATAGGCAGATTTTCCATTTTCATTTCGTTCTCTGTCCTGCAAAATTTGGTCGAGATTTGTTGTAGCAGAATAACTGGTGTAGAGGGTATTAAATTTGAAGTTGCCTGTTTTAGAGTAAAAGAAAATTATTTGATGGGAATTGAGCAACCCCTTTTTCGCGTTGGACCAACGTTTATACGACCATACAATTTCACTTTGAAAATTCTCGATCCCCAACACTTTATCTAAAACGGTTCGAATATGATGTGATGCTGTTTTATCGCAATGCAAAAAAACGCTTCCCGTATTTTTTAGAACACGTTTACATTGAACCAACGCTTTTTCAATAAGCAATAAATACTCATCGATTGATTCAAATTTATCTTCAAATTCATAGGTTTTTGAGTTTGCACGATTTGAAAGTGAATGTTTTTTTTGGGTAAAAAAAGGAGGATCAAAATAGATTAAATCCACTTGATTTGCATCGATTTCTTTCAATTTATCGATACAATTGCCGTGTATGATTTGATTAATTTCCATTTTCAGGAGCCCTTTCGTTCGCAATTTCCGTTAAAATAGCTTTCAAATTACATTTTTCAAAATTCTGTGTTGTAAAACGTTCTGAATTATATGAAGGAAAGTCAAATTTTTGCCACAAAGACCCAATCCACAATAGCCATCGGGACACAAAGGATCACAAAGTTTAGATCATCGATTCTTTGCGTTTTCTTAGAGCCTTTGTGATTTTGTGGCATTATCCTGTTTCGGGGCTTTTTGTTGGGTAGGTAGATTCCATTCACAATCACATCCTTTTTTTCAGTTTTATCATTTAAATAAAACGGGCTTCGGGATGATGAGCAACTGCTCGTATACAACCGTAATCACTATTATTCTTAGCGACAAAATTTAGATTTTATTAATGTCTCTTTGTTTGTAAAACAAGAAACAAAAGAACTATTCTCATCAATTTTTAGGAAATGACAACCCAAGAGGCCAATCTCTTTTGGATGTCTTGAATGCAGTTCCCTAATTTGTTCTTTCATGAATATTATTGTTTCTTCTTTATCAAAACAATTATAGTACTGTTTAATAAATCCCTCATTAGTGTTTGTGGCAGAAATACCAAATTCATATATGAATCCCTTTTCAAGCTCTTGTAGCTTTATCTCACAATGAGTCATTAATATTCTTCCAAGTTCTAAATAATAGAGTTTTTGCTCTTTATTGTCAAGTAATACAATGCCAGATGGATAGTTGCAATACCTTTCATAATAATCTGTTGGGATTTTCTCTTCTGTTTTCAAAGAATCAATGCAAAAATTTATTTCAGTTTCAATATTTTTTGATAACTCCTCAATAGAAGAAAAAGCTTTACGAAAGTTATCATATTCTTCAAAATATTTAATCCAATCATCAACTATCCAATGAACTAGACCCAACCCAAGGAAACCTAAAACAAACCTATCATCTACTTTTATAATTTTATCAACTAATTTTCGTACATCACCATCTGTTTCGACATTATCAGAGAAAATCGCAGAAATATTATTTGTTTCATTAGAATTTATATATCCTAAAATTACTGTCATTGAAATGCTATTTTCTAAATTTCATTATTCCATATATATCTAAAAATCTCCTCCCATCCCCCTACTTCACCACCGTCCCATAGTTCTGAATTTTAGCCTGCATTGCAGGGCTTAGTGGTTTGATCAGTTCGGCATTGTATGAAACGGAACCGGTTGGCTGTGGCGCCTCCGACATTCCGTATATCTGGTTCGAGGCAATGGCGTAAGAGCGTGAGATAGCGGCAAACGATCCATCTTTCACCTCGGGATCGACGTTCGTGGTAAAAATGGAGATGGTATTGTCGCTGTTGCGTACAATATCGAAAGTACGGAATTGCTGCGGAAACTCCCGCAACGACTTGGTTTCAACTTCCCAAAAACTATTCTCGGGATGGCTTGCATCACTCGATTTAAATGCTGTAACCGTGTTCAAATGGCGATGTCCCGATACCCACAGGATCAGATTGGGATATTTCTTTAGCTCCGCAATCAAAGCCTTCTCATCGTCATTATCGTACCAACCAACTGGTGTGTCGGTTGCAACACCAATGGGAATGTGCGCGGCGATAATCATCAGCTTGCCTTCATCCTGCCCGGCTTTCAGTTGATTAATCAGCCATTCCGTACGGCCATTTGCCAGCGAACCGTAACCATAAATCAGCGATGGACCCGGCAAATCGGTTTCATCTTCGGTATCGTCGA
>Ga0209373_10001587_pt1 | contig 25857 bp, 24 predicted proteins | sample Higcelweek5metaG_FD_187173 | JGI IMG/M metagenome (GOLD analysis project Ga0209373, IMG submission 187173) | Freshwater pond sediment microbial communities from the University of Edinburgh, under environmental carbon perturbations - High... | ecosystem: Environmental > Aquatic > Freshwater >... | reverse complement strand
AAGGCCGCATGCACCGCTCTACAGTCCGCCCCCACCAAGGGCGACCGAACCGGCAGCGGCCCGCCGGATCACGTGAACAGGGGTTGTAGGACGTGACCATCGAGATGGCACCAAGCGCGGCAGTGAGTGAAACGGCGGATGGGCTCCGCCACGACTGGACGAAGGAAGAGGTTGAGGCGCTGTTCGCGCAGCCTTTTATCGATTTGCTGTTCCAGGCCCAGACCATCCACCGGACCCATTTCGATCCCAACCGGATCCAGATCAGCAGCCTGTTGTCGATCAAGACCGGCGCCTGTCCCGAGGATTGCTCCTATTGCGCCCAGAGCGCGCGTCATCACACCGGGCTGGAGCGGGAAAAGCTGCTGGCGGTCGAGGAAGTGGTGGCAGCGGCGGCCCAGGCCAAGGCCGAGGGGGCGTCGCGTTTCTGTATGGGCGCGGCGTGGCGCGGCCCGCATGGCGATGATTTCCAGGTGGCGATGGCGATGATCGAGGGGGTCAAGGCTCTCGGTCTGGAAACCTGTGCGAGCTTCGGCGCGCTGACCCGCGAACAAGCCCGCCAGCTCAAGGCGGCCGGGCTCGATTATTACAACCACAATATCGATACCAGCCCCGAGCATTATCCCAACATCGTCACCACCCGCAGCTTCGAGGACCGGCTGGAGACGATCGAGCATGTCCAGGAGGCCGGGCTGCATGTCTGCTCTGGCGGGATCGTCGGCTTGGGTGAGACTCCGACCGACCGGGCCGGGATGCTGCTGACTTTGGCCAATCTGCCCCAACATCCCGACAGTGTGCCGATCAATCTGTTGGTGCCGATCGAGGGTACCCCGGTCGCGGACGCCAAGGTGGAACGACCGGACCCGTTTGATTTCATCCGGGTCATCGCCGTGGCCCGCATCATGATGCCGCGCTCCTTCGTCCGCCTCTCGGCTGGGCGTGAGGGGATGAATGAGGAAATGCAGACCCTGTGTTTCTTCGCTGGGGCCAATTCGGTGTTCTGTGGCCGCAAGCTGCTGACCGCCCCGAATGCCCCGGTGGGCCAGGCGCTCGGCCTGTTTGACCGGCTCGGCCTCAAGCCGCTGTGACCGCTCCCCTGCGGGGGAGCCCCTTTTCGTCGGATTTGGCGTCTTACGCCCGCTGGTTCGCCAACCAGCGGGCGTAAGGTCTTTTGGGGGCATGCAACCGCTTTTTGTCACCATTTAAATTTTTAAAAAAATTCGCACGATATAACATCCGGTCTGCATTGCGGGAATAGAGCATTCGTTGGGGGAAAATCTGTCATAGGATTAAATCGTTCTCATCAAGGACGATCTGGAGGGCCAAATGTTGAGGATTTTCAAGCAGGTGGCCCTGTTTCACCCAGTCGTAGCGGCTGGAGGATCCGGAAGGGTTCTGGAAGAGAATGACCGGGCGGCGGCGCTGTCGACCATCTACGACTTCCGCTTAGGGTCCGCCCATAGTCCCCGTCGGGTACCGCCGACCCCTTGCGTGGGGGCGGTCGGGTAGTCGGGGACTTATTGCGACTGGCCCCCGCCGGAGCTGGTCGCCCTTACCGGGACCGCCTTCCCCCCCCTCGCGGTTCCTGGTGAGTTGGAAGGCCTGTCCGTCCCCCCCGGCGGATGGGCCTTCCCTTTGCCTGTGAGTCTCTATCGGACTTGCTTTCCGGCACAGGGCAGCCTATGTGAGTTGCATGGACCCGCAGAATACTTCCGGCTACCTTGCCGGCCAAATGCTCATTGCGATGCCTCAGATGGCCGATCCTCGTTTCGCGCGAACGGTGGTCTATCTGTGCGCCCATACGCCGGAAGGTGCGATGGGGTTGGTGGTCAATCGGGCGATTGATGGATTGAGCTTTCAGCAATTGTTGGAGCAGTTCGAAATCCCCGCCTCCGCCGAGTGCGGGGCGGTTCCGGTTCATTTTGGCGGGCCGGTCGAAAGCGGGCGCGGCTTCGTGCTGCATTCCGACGATTACCAGCATGACAATACGCTGCGGGTTGCTGAAGGGGTGGCGTTGACCGCCACTGTCGATGTGCTGCGGGCGATTGCCGACGGAACCGGGCCGCGTTATCGGCTGCTGGCCCTCGGTTATGCCGGGTGGGGATCCGGGCAATTGGATCATGAAATCCGTGACAATGCCTGGTTGATCGTTCCGGCCGACCTGGATCTGCTGTTTTCTGGCGATCTTGATCGCAAATACGAGCAGGCGATTCACAAGCTCGGAATCGACGTCGGTCTGCTCTCCGCCGAAGCCGGTCACGCCTGAGATCCGGGGCTGCCGCCCCGGCCCCGCTCGGGGAGCACGCTCCCCGAACCCCTCTTTTTTTTGAAAAGAAAGGGGGTCTGGGGCATTGCCCCAGTCGGGTTCGGGCGGAAGCCCGAAAAGGGGCTCAGCCTTTGCTGGTGAAGTCAAGCGCAACGCCATTGATGCAATAGCGCTGTCCGCCCGGATCGGGGCCATCATCGAACACATGGCCGAGATGGCCGCCGCAGGATCGGCACAACACTTCGGTTCGCACCATCCCGTGCGACAGATCCGGCCGGGTGGTGACCGCCTGATCGAGCGGCGCGGTAAAACTCGGCCAGCCGCAGCCGCTGTCGAATTTGCGCTCGGACGCAAACAGAGGCTGGCCACATCCGCCGCACCGGAACTCCCCGGGGCGGTGTTCGACGAGCAGCGAACTGGAAAAGGGCGGCTCGGTGGCGCCGTGGCGCAGCACCGCGTTTCGATCGGGGGGGGACATGTCGATTTCTCCCTGGCGGTGGGGCCGGGATGGCCCGCTCTCCGGGAGATGGGGGGAGCCGAGATCCCCGGCAAGGCCCGTGTGCCCTGCCGGGGGGAGCGATCAGGCCACGCCCGTCGAACTGGTGGTGGTACTGCTGCCGCTGGTGGTGGTGGTGGCACTGGCCGCCGTGTCTTGGGCCGCCCGAGCCTGGGCAACTGAGACCAGATAGAGCATGTTGAGCAGAGAATCGGTATTATTGCTGCTGCTTGCCTGCGGTTTGATCGTTCCGTCGGCTTCGAGCAGCATCCGGACAATGTCCTTCTTATCGAAGGTCCCATCGTTGTTGCGGTCGATGTCGTCGAGCAACTTCTGCACATCGCTGGGAATGGTATAGCCGGTGGTGGCCGACGCGCTGGTACTGGCTGCCGCTGATTTGGTGATCGCCTCGGCCAAAGCCGCGATCTGTTCAGCATAGCTCTCTACATCGGTCAGAACGGTCGAGGCAGAGCGCAATTCGCTGCTGCTGAGACTCGCACTCCCATCCGTGTCAATGGTGGAAAACAAAGAGGTCAAAGACGCGTCGTTTTCCTGGGTCGCCAGTAACGCCAGTCCGGTGGTTGAACTGAAGCGGTCGGCAAAGGAGATGAACTCACTCAGTGAAACCGTGCCGTCCTCATCGGCATCGGCGTCGGAAACAAGCTCACTGACGGTCTCGCTGCTGCTGGCCAGGGCGGAGACCAGCTCATCCTTGCTGATCACACCATCCTTATCGGTATCGGCGGCGGCGAGCTGTTTCTGCAGGGTCGTCCAAGCGGATGAATCCGTCGATGAGACGCTGCTGACCATGATGGTATCCTTTCTGAAATCCGCACCGCGCGCATTCCTTGCGCCCGCGCCCCGACCAGCCGGGGCTCTCAATTAAACGATTCAGCCCGGAGGTTTCCGGCGGTCAATCCGCAGGAGGCGGGGGCGCCGGCAGCGGAAACACGTCCGACATCGGTCGTGACCGCCCATCCGTCTGCACCAGCCGGCAATGCGCCCGGGTCAAGGCCCGGGGCTCGGGTACCCCGCAGGAATGGGCCAGGATGCCAACCTCACGCGTCAGAGCCTGGGCATAATGCGCCACCCGTTCCGCCTTGTCGGTCGGGTCAAGTCCCCGTTGCAGCCGGGGGTTGTGGGTGGTGATTCCGGTCGGGCAGGTGTTGCGATTGCATTGCATCGCCTGAATACAGCCCAGCGCAAACATGAAGCCCCGGGCCGAATTGACATAATCAGCCCCGACGCACAGCGCCCAGGCCACTTCCGCCGGAGTCACCAGCTTACCCGAGGCAATCACCCGGATCCGGTCGCGCAGACCAAATTCAATCAGGCGGTCGACCACCGCCGGCAGGGATTCCTGAATCGGCAGGCCGACATAATCAATCAGGCTTTGTGGGGCTGCTCCCGAGCCGCCATCCGCTGAATCGATGGTGATGAAATCAGGGGCATCGGCCAGTCCACGCTGATGAATCCGCCGGCATAGAGTGTCGAACCAAGCGAAATCGCCAAACACCGTCTTGAAGCCGGTCGGTTTGCCGGTGATGGTGCGGACGTGGACAATCGCATCGAGCAACGTGTCCGGGCTGTCGATCTCGGGATGGCGATTCGGGCTGAGGGAATCCTGGCCCAGCGGGATCCCCCGGATTTCAGCGATTTCCGGGGTAACCTTGGCGCCGGGCAGAATCCCGCCCTTGCCCGGTTTTGCCCCCTGGGCCAGCTTGATTTCAAACATCCGCACCTCGGGCCGGGCCGCCAAAGCGGCGAGGCGCTGATCGTCGAATTTCCCCTCGGCATCGCGCACCCCATATTTGGCCGTGCCGATCTGGAACACCAGATCACACCCGCCGATGAGGTGATGGGGTGACAGGCCGCCCTCCCCGGTATTCAGCCAGCAGCCGGCCCGCGCCGCCCCGAACGACAGCGCCTCAATCGCCGGAGCCGACAGCGCGCCGTAACTCATCGCTGAAATATTGAACAGGACATCATGGCGATAAGGGATTCGGCAAGACCCCTCGCCAATCACCATCGGGCGCACCGCCCGCGCCTCCTCATCAAGGGTGGGAAAGGCGGCATTGACGAAAAGCAGTTCGCCAGGAACCCGGAGGGCTCGGGTCGAGCCGAACGCCACCGTTGCATCCAGATTCTTGGCGGCACGATAGATCCAGCCGCGTTGGGCTCGGTTGAACGGCATTTCCTCGCGGTCGAGCGCGAACAGATACTGACGGAAAAACTCACCGAGAGATTCGAAGATATAGCGAAACCGGCCGATTACCGGGTAATTGCGGCGCACCGCGTGCCGGGTCTGGGTTACGTCGGCGATATACAACACGGCGATCACCACCAGCATCACCCCCAGCCCCAGCAGCACCAACGCCAGGAGCAGATCATTGGCCGAGCGTATCGCTCCGATGACCTTATCCATTGCCGTTCCCTCCCCCCACCGCACCGATCGGGCGGTCTCCTGGAAAGATGTTGGGTGCGCTACCCCTTTCGTCTAGTCCTTCCTCGCCAGAGGGATGGGATTCTCACGAATGCGTCAGCTTTTATACGAATGCTGCCCTTGTCGTAGCTTAAAAACGGTCGCATCGTCCCCCTTGGATTCGCGCCTTGCCGCGAGGTGTGGCCGCCCCGGACCCCGCCGGATCGCCGTCTCCTCTCGCGCCAGAGTGGGGAGCCGTGTCGAAACCCGTCTTTCGCCGCTTTGGCGGAAGCCAGAACGGAACGAGCGGATGATGAAAGTGGGAGATCTGTCGGTCATTCAACGTGTCGGCCTCGGCTTCGGTGGCGTGATCGTGTTGCTGTGTCTGGTCGGAGTGATCAGTTTCCTCGGGCTCAGCGAGGCAGATGGCGCCTTCGGCGCTTATCGCGGCATCGCCCGCGAAACCAACGGAATCGGGGAGGTCCAGGTCAACCTGCTCAAAGCCCGGTTCGAGGTGAAAGCCTTTCTCGATAATGGGTCCGCTGCGGCCCGCAACGGATTTCAGAGCAGTGCTACCGCGGTGGAACAGGCGATTGCCGTTCTTCTGAACGAGGTCGATGAACCCGGGCAGAAGACCCGGGTTCAGCAGATCGCGGCGGATTTCACCACTTATACCGCGGCTTTTCAGGCCGTTGCCGATCTGCGCCAACAGCAGGATCGTCTGGTTGCTGACGGGCTGGACCGTCACGCCGCCGAGGTTGAACCGGCTCTGGTTACCCTGGCCGAACTGTCGGAGCGGGAGGGCGATGCCGCCACCGTCTTCCACGCCGATGAGAGCCTGCGGGCAGTGCAGGCGACGCGGATTGCTTTCGATCGTTTCCTGCAAAAGAGCGATGCCGCTACGGAAGAGCAGGTCGTGGCCGGATTGACCCGGGCCAAGGCCGTGCTTGATGAGCTGACCCCGCATCTGACCGACCCCCGGCGGCACGCTTTGGCCGGGCAGGCCCACGCCGCTTTGGCCGCCTTTGCCGCTACCCATGCCGAGGTCCGCGACATCAATCGGCGTCAGCAGGCCCTGGTTGAAGAGCGACTTGGCCAGATTGGCCCGAGAATGGGGGCGGCGATCGACGAGTTCCGCGCCCAGCTCCAGGCCCGGCAGGTGGCGCTGGGCACCCGGGCCAGCGGTCAGGTCCATGCCACTCGTTTATGGGTCGGCGGGTTGGCCCTCGCTGCGCTGATGGTGGGGTTAGTGGGGGCGTGGCTGGTGGCGCGATCGATTTCGCGTCCGCTGACAGCAATGACCGGAGCGATGGACCGCCTCGCCGCCGGTGAGACCACGGTCGAGATTCCCGGCGCTGGTCGGGGCGACGAGATTGGTGGAATGGCGCGCACTGTTGCCGTTTTCAAGGAGAATGCGATCCGGGTCGCCCATCTTCAGGAAGAACAGGAGGCCGCCCGTCGCCGAAATGAGATCGAGCGGCGCGAGGCGATCATTTCTTTGGCGGATCATTTCGAAACGGCGGTGATGGGGCTGGTGCGGGGCGTGTCCGATCAGGCGGCGGAAATGCGCGCGGCGGCGGCGGATCTGTCCGGCACGGCAGAGCATTCTTCGTCTCAGGCCGCGACCGTGGCCGGGGCGGCGATGCAGGCCAGCGCCAGCGTTGAGACGGTCGCTTCGGCGGCGGAGGAATTGTCGGCGTCAATCCGCGAGATTGGCCGTCAGGTGAGCGAGGCGACCCGGATTTCTGATCAGGCGACCCTGACCGCCAGTCAGACCAACGCCCGGGTTGAGGGGCTGGCCGCCGCCGCCGAGCGGATTGGCGAAGTGATTGATTTGATCAGTGAGATTGCCAATCAAACCAATCTGTTGGCCCTGAATGCGACGATCGAGGCAGCGCGGGCCGGAGAGGCTGGCAAGGGCTTCGCCGTGGTCGCCAATGAGGTCAAGGGGCTGGCGACTCAGACCGCCCGGGCCACCGGGGATATCGGGGCACAGATTGTGGCGATCCAGGAGGAGACCCGTCAGACGGTGGCTGCCATCGGGGCGATTGCCGGGGTGATTGAGCAGGTTCGCCGGATTTCGTCTGAAATCGCGGCTGCCGTCGAGCAGCAGGGCGCTGCCACCAGCGAAATCGCCCGCAATGTTCACGAGGCTGCCAATGGCACCGGGGCGGTTTCCACCACGATCGGCACCATCAGCCGGTCCGCCGTCGCCACTGGTGCCGCCTCGCGGCAGATGCTCGGCTCGGCCGAATCCCTGGCCCGCTCGGCGGAGACCCTGCGGGATGAGGTTGGGCAGTTCCTCGCCAGCGTCCGGGCAGGCTGAACGGATTGGTTTAAGGCCGGAGTGCCGCGCAGGCTTCGGGCATTGGCCGGGGGGGGCGATGGGTTCGCTCGTGCGGGGTCGGGGCGGCGGGCCGGGTCAGCCAGGAGACCAACTCCTCGCCACATCCCTCGCCCTCCGGTGGGGGAGGCTGCGGTTCACAGCGGGGGGAGTCCGCCGGACAGGCGAGACGGATATGGACATGCTCATCATGTCCCCACCAGGGCCGCAGCTTGCCCAGCCAGGACCGGCGCTCCGGCGGCAGGCTGGCGCAGAGGGCCTGCTTGATCGCCGGATGAACGAACATCCGGTCCACTCCGGGAGAGGTTGCGGCCAGTTCGAGCAAACGCACCTGAGCTGGCCCCCAGGCGTCGGGATCAATCCCGCCGTCACGGACCATCGTCTGCGGCTTGGGCTCCTCCAGTTCGGCGGCCGACAAAGGGGTGTGCGGCATGCGGAACCAGAGATCGACATCCAGCCCGTTCTGGTGGCTGGCATGGCCAAAGGGCAGCGGCCCGCCGCGCGGTTGGCTCATGTCGCCGATCAGCAGCAGCGGCAGCCCGTCGCGGTGGGCCTTCGCGGCGAGGTCACGGAGGAACGCGACGGTTTGCGGGTGACTCCAGGCGCGGTTGCGGGAGGGGCGCAGCACCTGATAGCCCTCTCCGCTCAAGGGCAGGGGGCGGGCGCCGGCCAGACATCCGGCGGCGGCTGAACCGATCGCTTCGGCCGGGCCGGCGGCCGGGGTGCGGGCACTGGCCCAGCGCTCCGCCACCGTTCCGGCCAGGGCCGGCGTTGCGGCGGTCAACAGGGTCAACAGGGCGGTGGCCAGCCGGATTGGTCTCATCCCAGCACCGTTTCGGTAAAACAGGCTTGAATCTGGAGGATTTCCCGCATCGAGGCGGCGAGGGCGGCGACGCATTCCGGGTCGAGCTTGTTCTGTTCGGCTTCGGCGGCGAGGGTGGCCAGGGCCGCTTCATTGCTCCAGGCGTCTTTGTAGGGGCGGCGGGAGGTCAGGGCGTCGAACACATCGGCCACCGCGACAATCCGCGCTTCCAGGGGGATGTCGGTCCCGCTCAGGCCTCGCGGATAGCCGGTGCCGTCGAGTTTCTCGTGATGGCAGGCGATGATCTGGCGCAGCATCTGCAAATGGACATCGGAGATGAACCCATGGTCGCCCACCGCCAGATCGACGATTTCGATCCCGCGTTCGACATGGTGTTGCATCAACACGAATTCCTCATGGGTCAGGGGGCCGGGTTTGAGCAGGATGTGATCGGGCACCGCAATCTTGCCGACATCATGCGCCGGGGCGAATTGGAAGAGATATTCGATAAATTCATCGCTGAGGCCATGGCGCGGCGCGAGTTTCAGGCCGATCAGGCGGGAATAACGCGCCATCCGGGCGAGGTGCGCTCCGGTTTCGCCGTCGCGCACGGCGGCAATCTGCAACAGCACCCGCACCATTCCACGCATCGCCCGCAGCGCGTCGAGTTCGCGCAGCACCATTTGTGCGACCAGCTCGGCGTAGGGTTTGAGGCGGCGCAGCACCGACGGGGAGAAGAACTCTGGAGTGGTGGCGTTGAAGAACAGGAAGCCGTGCAGGCCGCTGCGGCCCAAGATTGGGATGGTATGGCTGGAGCGGTAGCCGAAGGACACCAGGCGGGCCGCGTAATCATGGCCGGTGCGGGCGATGGCCTCCAGGTCGTTGACGGTCCGGCTGCCGCCGGTTTGGGCCAGAGCCTGTAGCGAGGGCAGCGAGGAGAGCGGTGCGGCCGCGTGGTCGAGCGGGTTGGGGCCGTTGCCCGCGTGGATAAAGGTTTTCAGCAGGTCGGTTCGCGAGTCGTACAGGGCGACGGCGAGACGATCGAGCGCGCTCATCTCCGGTTCGGTGCGGATTTCGCTGCGCAAGCTGGCGATTCGCGCCGCCAAGCCGTGATGGGTCATATCACCTTCTACCGGGGGGAACTCCACGCCGGGTACCTGTCCGATCGGGGCGGGGGCGGGCCGCCGGAACGCGCCGATCAGGACTTTACCCGATCCCCAGCGTGGCAGGGAATAGACCTTTTTTACGGGAGATTCCGGGGCTGCCGCCCCGGTCCCCGCCTGGGGGCGAGCCCCCAGACCCCTCTTCTTTTCGAAAATTAGGCGGTCAGGCGGCGGGCCATTTCCCGCAGCATGTATTTCTGGATTTTGCCGGTTGAGGTTTTCGGGAGAGCGGCAAACACGATGGTACGCGGGCATTTGTAATGCGCCAGCCGGGTCCGGGTGAAGGCGATGATTTCTTCGGCGGTGGCGGTGGCGCCGTCTTTGAGGCCGATGAAGGCGCAGGGGGTTTCGCCCCATTTTTCATCGGGACGGGCTACCACGGCGGCTTCGGCGATGGCGGGGTGTTGGTAGAGAACGCCTTCCACTTCGATCGTCGAGATGTTTTCGCCGCCGGAGATGATGATGTCTTTGGAGCGGTCGCGCAGTTCGATATAGCCGTCGGGGTGGCACACGCCGAGATCGCCGGTATGGAACCAACCGCCGGCGAAAGCCTCGGCGGTCGCGCCTGGGTTCTTCAGATAGCCTTTCATCACCACATTGCCCCGGAAGAACACTTCGCCCAGGGTAGTGCCATCATGGGGGACCGGGGCGAGGGTCAGCGGGTCGCCGACCATCACCGCTTCCTGGGTGATGTAACGCACCCCCTGGCGGGCTTTCAGTTTGGCCCGTTCTTCCACCGGCAAAGCGTCCCATTCTTCGTGCCAGGCGCAGACGGTGACCGGGCCATAGACTTCGGTCAGGCCATAAACATGGGTGATCCGAAAGCCCTGGCGTTCCAACCGTTCGATCACTGCGGCCGGCGGCGGGGCGGCGGCGGTCAGGAAGTGGACCGGGTGGGGCAGGGGGCGGCGATCGGCTTCCGGGGTATTGATCAGCAGGCCCATCACGATCGGCGCGCCGCACAGATGGGTTACACCATGGTCGGCGATCGCGCTGAAAATCGCTTTGCCTTCAACCCGGCGCAGGCAGACGTGCGTTCCGGCCAGAGCGGTAATGGTCCAGGGGAAGCACCAGCCGTTGCAATGGAACATCGGCAGGGTCCACAGATAGACCGGGTGAAGGCCGATCCCGCAGGTGACGGCATTGCCCAGGGCGTTTAGATAGGCGCCGCGATGGTGATAGACCACCCCTTTGGGATTACCGGTGGTGCCCGACGTGTAATTGAGGGCAATTGCTTCCCATTCATCCTCCGGCCAACGCCAGACATAGGCCGGATCGCCGGACGCCAGGAACGCTTCATACTCCATCGTCCCGATCAGGCTGCCGCCCAGCGCATCGGAATCGTCAATGTCGATCACTAGCGGTGGATGCGCCATCAAAGCCAGCGCTTTGGTGATGACTGGCGAAAATTCGCGATCGGTCAGCAGGATCTTCGCTTCACTATGCTCAAGCATGAAAGCAATCGCCTCAGCATCCAGCCGGATGTTGAGGGCGCACAGCACCGCCCCGACCATCGGCACGCCGAAGGTGGCTTCGAAGGCTGCCGGGATGTTGGGGGCCATCACTGCGACGGTGTCGCCCGGGCCAATCCCCCGTTGCGCCAGGGCGGAAGCGAATTGACGGCACCGCCGATAAGTCTCGGCCCAACTCTGGCGATGGGCACCGTGAACCACGGCAACCCGGTCAGGATGAACCGAAGCGGCACGCTCCAGAAAACCCAGGGGGGAAAGGGGAACGTAATTGGCCGGATTTTTGGCGAGATCAGTTTCATAAGGTGTGTGGCTGGACATTTTCCCTGCTTCCCCTGCGATCATTGGGCAGCCTATGGCGCTGCCGAGGGCAATCAGCTTGCAACCCCTTCAGGGATTTTTCAATTGTCACAGGCTGGTCTCAATTTGTTTTGTCCGCCAAGACCGCCGCCGCCTCAAGAGGGGGGGGGCTGCTGCGACCTAAACGCGAAACATGCCAATGCAATTTAAAAAATTTTATGGGAAGGGTTGGCTTGCTTTTATGAGTTTCTCGTTTTTAAAAAATGACTATAATTAGCTTATATCTCGATGATCACCCTTATAGGGTGTGGTAGGTGGGGATTTTGTCACATGAGTTACGACAGATTTATCCCGGCTGAAAAGACACATTTTCAGGTGAATGATAGTTTTATCGAAGTCGGAACTTCAACGTGGCAAATTAGAAATATCGCGGCCACCTCGATTGATAAAAAAGTGATTCCATTTATGGGGTCAAAGCCAAAATTTAAGCTTTCTTTTTTAAGAATCCGTCATATTTTATTTGCAATTTTGGCGTCTTCTTTGGCGTTTTTTATTTTGTGGAATTTTTATCCGATTTTATTATTTGAGGTTGTTGCTGCATTTTTTTCATTTTTTGCTGTTTTTGTATTTTCTTCTATAAAAAAGCATCAACTTTTGTGCAGAAAATGGCAGGATATGGTTGATAACCCCCTCATATTTTATAGCTTAATGCTTGAAACAAACGCAGGAAGCAAGCCTCTGTTCTTTTCGTTTAATTATGATCAAATCATGAAAGCCAATAATTACATAAAATTGGCAATGGAAAGAAAGGACATGAATATTAATTTTGACATTGACAGCGTCAATGTTGGTGGCGAAGGGTCCATCAACAATTTTGGAAGCAATATCTACGAACAAGTGATGAGGAATGCGATATGAGCGGTGATATTAATAGCTATTTTAGCAATATTGGTAGCCAGACAGTAAATAATTTTTCTGCAAAGGATAATCAGCAAAATATTGATTTACTGAAGAAAATGGAAAAATTAATTACGGAAGATTCTAAGATAACAAGAGAAGTTTGTGTTAAATGTATTAAGGAAATTGAGGCTCTACGCCATGAGCTTTCAGAAGTTAAACCAAATCCCCAGCGAATCGAACGTGCTCTTGGGGTGCTTGGGAGCGTGGCCTCGATCGCATCTTTGGTGACGAGTTTTTCTCCTCCTTCATGATGGCATCGCGGGGGCCTTGGCTCTGGCTTAGACCCGATGCGGAGGTTCCCGTTTTTCGAAACATAAGGGGGGCTTGGGGGCGCGCCCCCAAGCGGGGACCGGGGCGGCAGCCCCGCTTTGTTTCAACGCTTGACAGAATCTCCGGGGACGGGATGCTGTCGGCAGCATGCAGATCGCGCTGGTCATCAACCGGTCCGCCGGCGGGTTCCGCCACCATCGTCTCGCCGCCACGGTGACGGCGATCCGTACCGCATTCGAAACCGCCGGACACCGGGTTGATCTGTGGGTGGTCGGCCGCCGGGAGCTGCCAGCCTGCCTTGCCGCTCAGGCCCGCCGCGCCGATCTCGATGCCGTGGTGGTCGGGGGGGGCGATGGCACCATCCTCGCCGCCGTCAGTCACGGCTTGGGCCATGATCTTCCCCTCGGCATTCTCCCGCTCGGAACCCTCAACCTGTTTGCCCGTGATATCGGCCTGCCGCTCGATCCGATCGCCGCCGCCGCCGCCCTCGCCGCCGCCGGGCCGGTGGCGATCGATCTGGCCGACCTCAATGGCCGCCCGTTCGCCATCTGGGCCGCGCTCGGACTCCATCCCTGGGTGGTGCGGCGGCGCGATCATCTCCAGCGCCGGGGCTGGCGTAAAATGCTGGCGATGCTGGTGGCCCTGCTGCGCGGCCTGATCCACTTCGCCCCGATGACCCTGACCGTGCGCCTCGATGATGCGCCGCCGCGCGTGCTGCGAACCCCGTTGCTGGTGGTCACCAATAATTCCTGGCGCGAGGAAACCCCGCCTTTGTCGCGCGATACCCTCGATCGGGGCCAATTGGAAATCCTGGTGGCGGATTGCCCCTGCCGGCTGGCCTTGGCCCGACTGGCGCTCGAAACCCTGTTCGGCCACTGGCGGACCAGTCCCCGCCTGCATCGCTTCTCCGCCCGCGCGGTCCAGATCGAGCTGGTTCGGCGGCGGGCGATGGTTTCGCTTGATGGCGAGGTGGCGGTGCTGGCGGCACCGTTGCATTTCCAAGTCCATCCGTGTGCCCTCCGCGTGCTGATTCCGGCCGCTCGGGCGCGGCAAACCGGACGGAGCCGGCGGCGATGAGTCTGGTCGCGCATCTCTCCGACCTGCATTTCGGTCGGTCTGATCCCCGGCTGGTCGCCGCATTGTTGGCCGATCTGGCCGAGGCCGAGCCGGATCTGGTGGCGATCTCGGGCGATCTGACCCAGCGCGCCCGGTCGCACCAATTCGCCGAGGCTCGCGCCTTTCTCGGCGAAATCGCCGCGCCGCTGGTGGTGGTGCCGGGCAATCACGATATCGCCCCGCTCTATCGCCCCTTCACCCGCCTGTTGCGTCCGCGCGACAAATTTCGCCGCCTGCTGCCCCATGACGATTTTCCCTCGGCGTGGCACGGAACCGGGGTGGTGGCGATCGGGCTCGACAGTACCCGCCCGTTGCGCTGGAAATCAGGCGCGCTGACTGATGCTCATCTCGACCGGCTGGACCGCCTGCTCGACAATGCCCCGGTCGAGGCGATGCGGCTGGTGGTGCTGCATCATCCCCCGGCCGATGCTGGCGGCGGTCATCCCTTCGCGGTGCTGCTCGATCATGGCATCGATCTGGTTTTGACTGGTCATGCCCACCATGCCCGGGTCGATCTGGTCAACGACAGCGGCGGTGGGGCCTTGGTGCTGGTCCAGGCCGGCACCGCCTGTTCCACCCGGCGGCGGGGCGAACCGAATGCTTATGGTCTGATCCGGCTGGAGCCGCGTCAGATCGAAGTCACCATGCGTGACTGGACGGGGGAACGGTTCCGTCCCCGCCGCCCGGTCCATTTTCGCAAACAAGGCGTCCTCTGGCGGAGAGTGCCTTGATCGACCCCGACCGGGAGATGGCCCGGGCTCTGGCCCAGGCGCAGGCGGGGCGGGTCCGTCCGGCGATAGCCACGCTCGAAAAAGTGGTGGCCGCCGTTCCGGCTGCGATCCCCCCCCGCTATAATCTGGCCTTGCTGTTGCTGACCAGTGGTCAGGCGGAGCCGGCCCTGCGCCACCTCGACCGGATTCTCGCCGCTGTTCCTGGCCATCCCGCCGCCTGTTTCTCCAAGGCGCGCGGTTTGATGCTGCTCGACCGCAGCGAGGAGGCGGTGCCGTTATTGCGCCCGCTGGCCGAACGCGGCGACCCGGACGCTTTGCTGGCCCTGGGCAATGCCCTGCGCGGCCTCGACCGGATCAGCGAGGCGGCCGAAGCCTATCGGGCCTTGCTCCGGGTCGCGCCGACTCATCCCGGCGGCCCGCTCAATCTCGGCCAGATGCTGCTCGGCAGCGATGCGGCGGGGGCAGCCGAAATGCTGACGGCGGCGTTGGTCCATCAGCCGCGCCGCGCCGAACTCCACGCTCTGCTGGGGCAGGCGCTGCTCCGCCTTGGCCGCTATCCGGAGGCGATCGAGCGGTTGGATCAGGCGTTGCATCTTGATCCGGGATTGAGTCAGGCCCGGGGGCCATTGTTGCGCGCCTGCCGGGAGAGTGCCGATTGGGAGGGCGAGGCGGCGGTGCTGGCGGAGATCCGCCGCGATCTCGCCGCCCCCCCGCGTCCGGGATTGGGGCCGCTGCCGGTGCAGGAGGCTTTGTTCTTTCCCTTCACCGGGGCGGAAATGCGCCAGATTGCGGCGGCCGAGGCGGCGTTCCGGGTGCCGGCCAGCCTGCGGCCTTTGTCGCGTCCGTCGCGGCGGCTGCCCCTGCCGGGGGAGCGGCTGACGGTGGCCTATCTGTCCCCGGATTTCCGCGACCATGCCACGATGCACCTCGCCGGGGATCTGTTCCGCGCCCATGACCGGGACCGGGTGCGGGTGGTGGCGGCTTCGGTCGGGCCACGTGATGAGTCCGGTTGGGCCGAGCGGGTGGCGGCCGACAGTGATCTGTTCCTGGATCTGCGGGGGATGAGCGACCGCGCTGCCGCTGGGCGGCTGGTCGAGGCCGAAATCGATCTGCTGGTCGATCTGTCGGTATTCACCCGCCATGCCCGCCCCGGCATTGCCGCCCAGCGTCCGGCTCCGGTCCAACTGTGCTGGCTGGGTTTGGCCGCCAGTCCGGCGGCGCCGTGGATTGATTACACTCTGGTCGATCCGGTGCTGGTTCCGCCCGAACAACGCGACCATTTTGCCGAGGCGCTGATTTATCTGCCGCATGGCTATCAGATCAATCAGGCTTGGAGTCCGCCGGCGGTGCCGCCCCCGCGCGCGGCGCTTGGTTTGCCGGAAACCGGAGTGGTGTTCTGCTCGTTCAACGGCCATCGCAAGCTCGACCGCGCCAGTTTTGCCCTGTGGCTGGAGGTGCTGGCGGCGGTACCGGATTCGGTGCTGTGGCAGTTGGCCCCGCCGCCTGAAGCCCAGGCCCGGCTTGAGGTCGTTGCGGCGGCGGCGGGGATTGCTCCTGAACGGCTGATCTGGGCGCCGCGCTTGCCCCGCGCCGAGCATCTGGCCCGTTTGCCGGCGGCGGATCTGTTTCTTGATGCCCTGATATGCGGCGCTCATACTACCGCAGCGGATGCTTTGCGGTGCGGGGTGCCCTTGGTGAGCTGTGCCGGGGATCGTCTGGCGGCCCGGGTGGCGGCCTCGCTGCTGACGGCGGTTGGGCTGGCTGATTTGGTGGCGGGCACTCCTGCGGCGATGCGGGATCTGGCGATTGCTTTGGCCCGGGATCCCGGGCGTTTGGCCGATGTGCGGCAGCGTCTGGCCGGTTTGGTACCCGAGGCGGTGCCGTTCGATCCGCCCCGGTTCGCGGCGGATCTGGAACGGGCTTATACCCTGGCGTGGGAACGGTACCGGGCCGGTCGGAAACCGGCGGATCTGGTGGTTTGACGGGGCTGCCGCCCCGTGCCCCGCCTGGAGGCTGCGCCTCCAGACCTCCCCTTTTTTTGAAAAGAAAGGGGGTTTGGGGCATCGCCCCAATCGGGTTCGGGCGGAAGCCCGAAAATTTGAGGAGCGATGGGGATGAAATGCGCCGTCATTACACCGATCGGGCCGGGGCACCAGGACCGTTACGCGTCCTGTCGCGAGAGCATCGAGGCCGCCTGGGCGCAGGATCAGGGCCGGTTCGACTCCCTGGAACTGCTGCCGATGTGGGATACCGAGGGGCTCCATGGCCGCTCCGCTCGCCGCAATGACGGCATTGCCCGCGCCCGTACGCTCGGCTGTGACTGGATCTTCTTCCTCGACGCCGATGATTTAATGTTTCCGACCGCTTTTGCCAGCGCCTCCCCCTTTCTCGACAGTCATGACGCGATCTGGGGCACCATTTATGAAGGCGATCCGGCCCAGGGCACCGGAGCGGTGCGGCCAGGTCAGCCGGAGCGGCTGGAAACCCTGGACCATCTGTTGCTGACCGACCCCTTCCTCAGCCTGCAAATGGGCCATTTTGTCCGGACGGAGGTGGCGGAAGCGGTCGGCTTCGACGCGGCAATGGATGTGGGGGAGGATTTTAAATATTACCTCGCCCTGTGGTCGTCCCGGCGCTGCCGCAAACTCGACACCCCGCTGTTCATCAATATCCGGGGCGCCCATTCAACCGGCCCCCGGTCCGGCCATGGCGGGCAGTGGCGACAGGCGGTTCAGGCCCAGATCCTGGCGGCGATGGCCGGACGGGAGTGCATCGCCGAGGTCACCTGTAACGGGATCGCCGCCCGTTTTCTCATCGCCGATCCGTTCGATACCGTTCAGAGCGCCCAATGCCGGGGCAAATTCTTCGAACAGGACGAATTGCTCGAACTGCGCCGCTGGCTGCCCGCGGGGGCAGCCATCGCCGAAGTCGGCGCCAATGTCGGCAATCATCTGGTGTTCTACGCCCGCCAGATGGCCCCGGCCCGGCTCTATCCGGTCGAGCCCAATCCCGCTAGTCTGGCCCTGCTGCGCCGCAATATCACCCTGAATGGCCTCGATCGCCTGGTCGATCAGCGCGGATTGGGAGTAGCCGTCGGACGCGATCCCGGATACGCCGGAATCAGCCTGCCCGAGGCGCACAATCTGGGGGCGGCGCGGATGGTCGCCGGAGGCACGATTCCCGTGGTGCCGCTCGACAGTCTTTTCGCCAACACCTGGATCGATTTCCTCAAGATCGATGTCGAAGGCTGGGAACTGGATGCCCTGGAAGGCGCCCGGGCCCTGATCGAACGCTGCCGTCCGGCGATCTATATCGAGATCTGGAACCGCAATCTCGATCCGTTCAAGGCATGGTGCGAGCGGGTCGGCTATCAGGGGCGTTGGATGGCCAGCTACGTCAACGCCGTCAATTTCTTCATCGCGCCAAACTGAAGGACCGGTCAGGCACGCTCGGGCTTTTGCCGGCACCATTATTAGAGAGAGGTAGTATGTCGGACCCTACTCTAGCCCGCCTGACCGTTCCCGCCCGTCTGGCCCTGATCACCCCGGCCCGCGATTTCATTGGCGCCGTGGCCCAACTCGAAGGCTTTGCTGCCAAAGCCCTGGGGCGACTGGAACTGCTGGTCGAAGAAGCCAGTCTGTTCGTGGTCGAGCAGGCCTTCGAACCCGGCGAAGCGGGGGACTATACCCTGATCCTGCTCCGCCGGCCGGGGCGGCTGGTGGTCGCGCTCGAATATAAGGGCCTGCCGATCGATTTCTCTCGCCTCCCCGGCGAGGGCGAACTCGGCCTGACCCTGATGCGCGGCCTCGCCGAGGAAATCCAGTTCCTCAATCTCGGCAAGGCCGGACGGCGGATCGAATTTTCCGCCAGCCTGCCGGTTGCGCCGATTACCGATTATCTCAGCGAAAGTGAGCGCAACCGCGAGGCTCCTCCGGCCGATGCGGGGATGATGCCGGCGCCGCGCCTGCGGATGATGGGGGGCGAGGATGCGGTCGCCCTGTCGCGCTGCATCTATCGTTCCTATGGCTACACCTATGTCGAATTCATCTATTTCCCCGATCGGGTCAAAGAGATGCTCGACGCCGGGCTGATGATCTCCTGTGTGGCCGAGGGCGAGGATCAGGAAATCGTCGGTCACATTGCCTTGTTGCTGGCCTCCCCCGAGGCCAAAGTAGCCGAATCCGGGATTGCGGTGGTCGATCCGCGCTATCGCGGCCACAATCTGTTCAAGGCGATGAAACAGCAATTGATCGGGGAAGGACAGCGGCGCGGTCTGTACGGCATCTTCAGCGAGGCCATGACCCTCCATCCCTTCACCCAGAAGGGCAATCATTCCCTCGGCGCCCATGAAACCGGCTTCCAACTGGCCTTCCTGCCGCGCGATGTCGATACCCGCAAGATCGAGGCCAGCCCCCAGGGCGACCGGGCCGCGATTGCCCTGTTCTATCTCCGCACCAACCCGGAACCGCCGCGCCGGCTCTATCCTCCGGCCCGCCATCGTCCCCTGATCGAAGACATCTGCCAGCGGATCGGGCTCGACCGTCAGATCGCTGACTCCGTTGGGACCGAAGGCGATGGCGGGGAAACCCGGCTGACCGTGCGGGTTCGCCCCGATCTCGGTCAGGCCTTTCTCCAGATCGAGAGCTTCGGCGCCGATCTGGTGGCCCAGGTCCGTCATCATCTGATCGATCTGTGCTGTAAGAAAATCGATGTGATCTATCTCGATCTGCCGCTGTCCGATCCCGCGACCGCCTGCTGCTGCGACGGGTTGGAAGGGCTGGGGCTGTTCTTCGCCGGGATGATCCCCGAACTGGATGAGCAGCGCGGCGACGTGCTGCGGCTGCAATATCTCAACAATCTGTCGCTCAATCTGGAGGCCATTGTCGTGGTGTCGCCGGCCGGCCGAGCCCTGCTCGACCACATCGCCGCCGAACGTCTCCGGGTGGGGCAAAGCGTCGCACTCTGACCGACCGATCGAGAGAAGGAACGACCTCTGATGTCCTTTACCGAAACCCAGTTCGAGGATCTGCCAGTCATCGCCCTGGCCGGGCGGATCGACAGCGGCACCGCCAAATCTTACGAGGAGTATCTGTTGGCCCGGCTGGAGGATGGGCGGCCGGCGTTGGTGCTCGATCTCGCCGGGGTCGATTACATCAGCAGTGCCGGTCTGCGGGTGCTGCTGATCGCGGTCAAGCGGGCGGCGGCGCAGAATCGCGGCTTCGCGCTGTGCCAGCTTCAGGACACGGTGGCCGAAGTGCTGGAGATCAGCGGTCTAACCGCCTTGCTGCGGGTTCAGCCGGATCTGGCCGCAGCGGCAGCCGCGGTTCGAAAAGAGTAGGGCCGATGGCCGACGCCTCCCTCGCCCTGGATTTGCGCCCCGAGGCGGCGGAGGTGGTCCGCCTGTTGGACGCTTTTGAAGCCTTTGCCGAAGCCCAGGCTCTGCCGCACAAGGCCATCTTGCAGGCGATGCTGGTGCTCGAAGAATTGGCGGTCAATATCGTCAACCATGCCTTTCCAGAGGGGCCCGGAGCGGCGGTCGAAGTGGTGCTGACGCTGGATTCGGAAGGGGTGCTGATCTGCGACTTCCGGGACCGGGGCCGGCCGTTTGATCCGTTCCAGGAGGCCCCGGCGCCCGATCTGACCAGCGACACCGCCGAACGCCGGGTCGGCGGGTTGGGGCTGCATCTCGTCCGGCAGATGGTCGATTCCACCTCTTATCACCGCGCCGACGGGATCAATCATGTCCGCGTCACCAAAAACTGCCGGGCTGGGGCAGGCGGATGACGGGCGGGGCGGGCAGGTCAGGGCAGTGCCTTTGTCTTCAGCCGATCCATCCGGCGGCGGTGGCATTGCTGGAAGCCGGCGGACTCACCGTCAGGGTTGGTCCGGCCGAGGGTATCGACCCGGCCGGGCTGGTGGCGCTGGTGTCGCGCAACGCTCCGGTGACGGCGGCGCTGCTCGACCGCTGTCCCGCTTTGCGGATTGTCGCCAAACATGGCGCCGGGCTTGATGCGATCGATGTCGCTGCCGCCACGGCGCGGGGGATCTGGGTGGTTTCGACCCCCGGCGCCAATGCCCGTTCGGTGGCCGAGCAGGCGCTGGCGCTGATGCTGGCGGTGGCCAAACGGATCGTCAGCGCTGATCGCGCGGTGCGGGCGGGGGATTTCGCCTATAAATTCCGCGCCGATTTCCGCGAACTGGCCGGATTGCAGCTCGGAATCGTTGGTCTCGGGGCCAGTGGCAGTCTGTTCGCCCGGATGGCCGGGGACGGGCTGGGGATGCGGATCGCCGCTTGTTCCCCTTCGGCCCCGCCGGAGCGTTTCGCCGCCTGTCGGGCGACGCCGATGGATCTGCCCCGCCTGTTGGCCGAGTCCGATGTGGTGTCGCTGCATCTGCCGGGGCGGGCGGGGGAGGCACCGCTGATCGATGCCCGGGCGCTGGCCGGGATCAAACCCGGCGCGATCCTGATCAATACCGCTCGGGGCACGCTGGTCGATGAGGCGGCGCTGGGGGCGGCCCTGCGCGAGGGGCGTCTGAGCGGGGCCGGGCTGGACGTGTTTGACCCGGAACCTCCGTCGCCTGATCATCCTTTGGCCGGATGCGAAACCGTGGTGCTGAGTCCGCATGTTGCCGGTTCGACCACGGCGGCGCTGGAACGGATGGGGCGGGCAGTGGCCGAACAGATTCTCGACGTGCTGGCCGGGCGCCCTCCGGCGCATCCGGCTAATCGGGTGATCCCGGGGGGGCCGACATGCCGGCCCTGAGCCGCCGCCGCTGCTTGCAGGGGCTGGCCGCTTCGGTCCTGCCGACGCTTTTGACCACCCCGTTGCGGGCCAGCCTTCCGCCGCGCCGGCTGTTGGTGGTGCAATGGCGCGGCCCGACCGAGATCGATCGGGGGCTGCGCGATCATCTCGCCCGGGTCGGTCTGCCGGTTGAGTATATCGTCCGCGATGCCGGCCAGAATCGCGACACCCTCCGCCAGATTGTCGGCGAAATCGCCGCCCTCCGGCCCGATCTGGTCTGTGTTGTCACCACCGAGGCGGCCTTGGGGGTGCTGGGACCGGTGGCCGCCCCGGTTGCGGCGCTGCCGGCCGAGATTCCCGTGGTGTTTGCCGCCGTGGGCGATCCGCTCGCCGCCGGTCTGGTGCGCGGGCTGCCTTTGTCGGGCCGCAACGCCACCGGGGTGATCCATCTCGCCCCGATTCCGGTCCAATATGAGGCGATTCAGTCGCTGTTCACCCCGCGCCATGTTGCGGTGCTGTATAACCAGGCCGAGAGCTATGGCCGCAGCGCCCTGGCCCAGATGCAGAGCCTCTGCGCCCGCAACGGGATCATGGTGACGGTTGAGTCTCCGCTGGGGAGCGATGGTCAGCCGCGCGCCGCTCTGATCCGGCCGGCGCTGGAGCGGCTGGCGGCAAGGCGGCCGGATGTGCTGTATCTCCCCTCGACCTCCTTTTTTATCCCTTTGGCTGAACCGCTGACCGAGGCGGCGCTGGCCCTGGGGCTGCCGATCTTCAGCGGCAATGAACCGATGATCCGCCAGGGGCAGGCTCTGGCCGGACTGGTGGCGTCTTTTTATGAGGTCGGTCAGTTTGCCGGCTACAAGATCGAGCAGATTCTGACCGGCAAGGCTCGGGCCGGCGAGATCCCGGTCGAGTCTCTGTCGCGCTTCTCGCTGCTGATCAATATGCGGGTGGCGCGCCAGTTGAAGGTCTATCCGCCGATCACCATGCTGCGCTATGCCGAGGTGATCCATGCCCGCTGACCGCCGCCGGGCCGGGGGCGGCGGTGGAATGCTCTGGGCCGGGCTGGTCGGATTGGCGGCGGTGGCGGCCGGGCTGCTGTGGCTGGTCGCCGGGGAGTCCACTCAGGAGCAGTTGGCCCAACTGCGGGCGACCCGGGCGCTCTATCTTGCCCACACCCTCAAGGAGCCGTTGGAGGCGGAGATTTCGCTCGGCCTGCCGCTCGATCAATTGCCGCGCGCCCAGGATCTGCTCGAACATGAACAGGCCCGTTCCGATGCGCTGTCGATCGAGCTGTTCGACCCCCGGGGGCGGGTGGTGTTCGGCACCGACCGGGCTTTTCTCGGTGATCTGGTGGCGGAACTCTGGCTGAACCGGGCGGCGGCGGCCGGAACCCAGCCCTGGTTTGCCCAGGATCCTGACGCCGATGTGGTCGGTCTGCCCCTGGTCAATGGCTTTGGCGGGGTGATCGGTCAGATTGCGATCCGCTCCCGCCCGCTGGCCCTGGGCCGCGATGAGGGCTGGCCCTGGCCGGCGCCGCTGCTGGCACTGGTCGGACTGGCGGGGGTGGCGGTCGCTCTGGCCGGGGGGCTGGCCTGGGGGCCGCGCCCGCCGGAGCCGGATTTTACGGCGGCGCAGCGGGCGGCGGCCGAGGCCGAACAGGCGTTGGCCGAGGCACTGGCCGAGGCCCGGAGGCGGGATGAGGATGCGTAGCGGAGCGGTGGTGGCGGTGCTGGGGCTGTTTCTGGCCCTGGTGTCCGCCGGGCTGGTGTGGCGTCACGATCAAGTACTGCGGCTGGAACAGCGGGCCTTGTTGCAGGCGATGGCCGGGACGGTGGCCGATCAGGTCGGGCTGGCGCTGGACTATGGCATTCCCTTTCCGGCCCTCCGCGGGATGGAGCCGTTTCTGGAGACGGTGTTGGCGGCCGATCCGGCCCTGGTTGCGGTGACAGTGCGCGATGCGGGCGGCACCCCGCTGTTTCAGCGCGGCCCGTCCGAGGCGGGCGGCCTGCTGACGGTGGCGGTGCCGATCCAGACCGCCGGCGGGATCACCGGCCGGGTTGAACTGACGGCCCGGGGTGGGGGCGGTCTGCCGCCGGGCCTGCTGGTGGCGCTGGCCCTGGTCGGGGCTTGGGCGCTGGGCGCGGCGGCCCTGCTGCACCATTTCTATCGCCTTCATCGGATTGAGCGGCCGCTGGCTCAGATTGCCGCTCGGCTGGAGGCCGCCGCGCGCGGTGATTTCTCGGCACCGCCTTTTTCGCCCGGCGGGGATCGGGCGCGGGTCGCGCTGGGCCGTCAGCTTGAGGCCCTGTTTGATCGGGTCAATCTCCGCGCCGCCGCCTTCCGTCAGGAGATGGAGGAGCTGAGTCTTGCCCAGCCTGACCCGGCTTCGCGTGAGGCGATGATCCGGTTGCGTCAGGAGGGGCTGGCCGGGCGACGGTTCCGGGCCGGGCCATGATCGAGCGGGTCGGCCAATCCCTGCGGCTGCGGATGACCGCGTTGGTTCTGCTGGCGCTGCTGGCGTTGATCGCGATCGGGGTGGTGGCGGAGACCATCCGCGAGCGCGAGGTCGAAGCAATGATGGCCGAGACCCTGCAACGCGATGCCGGTTTGCTCTGGCGGGTTACGCTCAGCAAGGACTTCATCCGGCTGGCCCAGCACAGTCGGCGGATCATCGCTGATCCGGCGGTGATCCGGGCGGTGTCGGATTCCTCTCTGGCCGCTCTGCCGGCGGCGCTGGCGCCATTCCTTCCGGCGGGTCGGGTCGAAGTGCTGGAGGCCGGCGGCGGGTTGCGCTTCCAATCTGGTGAGGAACTGGCGTGGCGCCCGACTCTCCCGGCGGAGGCGCTAGCCAGGCTTCAGGCGGGTGAGGCGGTTGACCGGCTGGAAATCGATTGGGGCCGTGCGGTGGTGCTGGTGCATGGCGAGCCACTGCCCGGGCCGGAGCGCCGCTTTCTGGTGGTCTCGACCCGGATCGAGGCGGCTTTGGCCGAGATGAAGGCCGGCACCGGCAGTGAGGCTTTTCTGGTCAATCGCCGGGGGCGAATGTTGGCGGGAACGGATCCTGCCCTGTGGCAGACTCTCGCCCCGCGCGAGGCTGGGGCAGTTGCCGCGCCGCTGCGCGAAGAGGATCTGGAGGGCCGAAGTGTCGCGGTGCTGTCGGTGCCGCTGGATGCGGCCGATGGTTTGTCCGGCCGGCTGGTGCTGGTGCGCGATGTGTCGCTTCAGGCTGGAGAACGGCGGACTCTGCAACGCCTGTCGCTGGCGCTGGCGGTGCTGGCCACCGGGCTGGTGGTGTTCGGGCTGTGGCTGTGGCTGCGGCGGATGTTCCGGCCGCTGGAGGAGACGGTGGCGGCAATCCGGGCGCTGTCGGCAGGGGATACCTCGGTGGTGGTCAGCGGGCTGGAGCGGCGGGACGAAATCGGCCGGATGGCCCAGGCCCTGGAGCGGTTTCGCAGCCATATGGGGGCTCTGGCCCGGTTACAGGCGGCCGAACAGCGCCAGGTCCGGCGCCAGGAGAGCTTTATTCATCGGGAGATGAGTGCTTTGGCCGGGACGCTGGAGCCGCTGGCCCGGGAGGAGATCCTGCGCGATCTGGCCGAGTTGGAAGGGGGGGGCTCCCGGTCTGCCGGGCTGGGGGTGATGGCCGAGGCCTTCCGCAAGATGTCGCTGCGGGTCCGCCAGCAGCAGCAGCATTTGCAGAGCCTGATCGGCGATCTGCGCGAGGCGCTGAAGATGCAGACCGCTTATCTGCAATTGCAGCAGGAACTCGACATCGCCCGCCAGATCCAGAAATCGATGTTGCCGGTGAATTTTCCCCACAATCATCCTCGGCTTGAGTTGCATGCGGCGATGGAGCCGGCCAAGGAAGTCGGCGGGGATTTTTATGATTTCTTTTTCCTCGACGAGCGGCGGCTGGGAGTGGTGGTGGCCGATGTCTCCGGCAAGGGGGTGCCGGCGGCGTTGTTTATGGCCATTTCCCGGACTCTGTTGAAGGCAACGGCTCTGTTTGGTAGTCCGCCTGCGCGCTGTTTGGCCAATTTGAATAATTTATTGGCTGAGAATAATGAGAAGGAACTGTTCGTCACCGTATTCTATGGGATGCTCGATCTGGACAGTGGGGTTTTCACTTATTGTAATGCCGGGCACAATCCGCCTTATCTGATTCAGCTCGATGGGACGGTCCGGACCCTGGCCCGCACCGGTGGGGCGCCGCTGGCGATTATGGCCGATCTGCCGCAGCGTGATGCGACGATCCATTTGGCTCCGGGCGAGGCGGTGTTTCTCTTCACCGATGGGGTGACCGAGGCCCAGAATGAGGCCGGCGATTTCTGGGGGGAGGCCCGGTTTGAGCAGGGTCTTGCCCTCTCTGCGGATCGTTCGGCCGAGGCGATGATTGAGGGGGTTTATCGCGAGGTTCGCCAGTTTGTCGGTCAGGCCCCGCAATGTGATGACATCACCTGTTTGGCGTTCCGTTGGGGCGGCGGCCGGGGGTAATGTCGGGCTCTGCCCGAACCCGCCGGGGCGATGCCCCGGACCCCCTTTGTTTTTCGTTGGGCTCTTGCCGGTATCGTTGTTACGGGTGTATCACTTCCGATTATGCCGATGATCTCCGATACTGAATCGCTGGCGGCCTTCTGCCAGCGTTTGAAAGCCGCATCCTTCGTCACCGTCGATACCGAGTTTATGCGGGAAAAGACGTATTGGCCGATCCTCTGCCTGGTGCAGTTGGGTGGTCCGGACGAGGCTCATGCCGTCGATCCTCTTGCCCCGGGACT
>Ga0209373_10001586_pt1 | contig 25887 bp, 19 predicted proteins | sample Higcelweek5metaG_FD_187173 | JGI IMG/M metagenome (GOLD analysis project Ga0209373, IMG submission 187173) | Freshwater pond sediment microbial communities from the University of Edinburgh, under environmental carbon perturbations - High... | ecosystem: Environmental > Aquatic > Freshwater >... | reverse complement strand
CTTATATTTGAATCACTCTCTACATAGCTATAAAATGGTCCTATCTCTCCAGTTGCATCCCCTAAAATTCTATTATTATATGATGTCAAAGTAGAATTTGCTGCATATAAATCAAAATATTTAGAATTATACGTGGCTATATTGACAGTCGTGAATCCACTACTACCTAATTGACCACTCATATATGATGCCATATACTCCCAATTTCCTCCTGCCATATCATATATTCCACTAATATTGCCAGTTGTACTAGCTAAATATCCAATAGATGTATTATATGATTCATTGAAACTTGAAGAATCTCCATATGTGCCTGGATATGTTGTTTGATTAGTTGTATCTAATGCACTATATCCCGTTTTATATGATGAATTATTATTAATATTAATTTCTTTATTTATTCCATAATTAGAATGAGATAAATAAGCTACAGCTCCCCACTCTGTATTTTTCATCATATGAGAATCGTTTGTTCTGTTATAATTATAGCTTGAAATGAACATATTATAGATTGTATTGTTTCTCCAACTATATGTACTAGGTTTAACTATAATTTTTGTTGAATCCAAACTTGTTATTTGCGCTGTTGTTGTACTTGTAGCTCCATTATAACCAGTTTCATATTTTCCTACCCATATTCCATTTACATTTAATGAGGTAAATGCTGGATGTGTTAAATAATTTCCGGTTGTACTTCCGTTTGATACAGTTTTATCCTTTGTTTCAAATACTATATCTATAGTTTTTGCATTACTTACTGATGGCTTATTTGATATTACATTTGTATAATTTCCATCATCAAAAATTTTATATTTATATCTTGGTATCCATACAAAATATGATTGTATAGATGATTCTGGTATTGTATCTCCAACATTATATGTCCCTGAAGACAATATTATAGCATTTGCCCACATTTTACTATTATAGTTATACCAAACACTACTTTTATCTGCATATTTTACTGTTCCATCATTTGATATTGTTACAGGTATCATATTAGTACCCAAAACTGGATCAGTTCCATTTAAAACACTTTCTTTATAAGTCATGTCACTACAGTTACTTTCTAAAGACGTTGCTTTATTACCATCATAACTAATTTTATAATTATTAATACATAATACAGCATTAGCTACTTCACTGCTATCATTAATATATACATAACCACTAGTTGGTTTAGAACCTTTAACAGTTATTTTATCATTAATTATAGATACATCGTATGATCCTTCATCCAATTCACTCGAATCATTTAATTGTGAAATAATTAAATCTTTTTCTACTGCATCTACGTAACCAAGTGCACTAGATTCTGCCGATCCAATTTTTGCTCTACTTATTACTCCTAATATCATAGGTGTCGCTATTAAAGCTATAATAGCTAGTATTACTATTACTGCTAAAAGTTCTATTAATGTAAATCCTTTTTTACTCATACATATCTCCTAACTTACTCTATTTTAAATATTAGACTAAGTTATATTGATTGTCAAGAGGCTACACAAACCATTATATAATTTTATGAAATGTTACAATTTATTTACAAATAGATTATCTTAAAGGAGAAGTTATATCATTTTTATATAATAATATTAATTCATGAAGTGGTCTTGTCATAGATACGTATAATAATTTCATATCCGTGTCTATTTTACTATCAAAATACTCTTCATCTATACCATTTATTATAACAGCATCAAATTCTAATCCTTTAGCTAAAGAAGAGTTTATAGAACAAATTCCTCCATTATAAAAATTATCATTTGTTTCAATTAAATTTATTTTAATATAATCTTTTAAATATTTATATATGTTTTTAGCATCTATTTCATTTTTAGAAATAATAGCTATTGTATTATTTTTAGTATTTAAAGTTTTAACTTTTTCTAATATAAATTCATAATCCATATTATTAATATATTTAGGATTGTTTCCATGTCTAATAACAGGTTCTGCAATTGGCAATTTTAAATATTCATTTATTTTATTAGCTTCATTCATTATTTCAATTGATGTTCTATAGCTCTTACTTAAATATAATATTTTAAAATCATCTAATTTTTTAATAGTATTCCAATCATTAATACTTCTATATGGATATATAGATTGAGCTAAATCTCCAAATATACTAAAAGTTGAATTTTTCATTATTTTTTTAAAAGTATAAAATATAAATTCATTATAATCTTGAGATTCATCTACTACTATATGTTTATATTTATCATATTTTTTAGAACCTGATATTTTATATTTCAAATACATTAAAGCAGCTAAATCTTCATATTCAACTATATTTTTTTTAATTTTTTTATAATCTATTTTTAAATAATTTAATATTACTTCTTCTTTAATATAATTATTTATATTTTCTAAAAAATTAGAATATAAACTAATTATAGAATTATTATATATATTAAAATATTTTCTAACACTACTATGTGCATTATTTAAAATTTCTTTTTTTATTATTTCTCTTTTTTTGATTATTTCTTTTTTCTTTAATATATCTTTTTCTTTATCAAATAAATCATTTATATAATCATTACTTTTATTAATTAAATTATAAGCATTATCTTTTATTTCTTTTTCAACAAGCATGATACATTTTTCTATTTTTTCAAATATACTATAATTTTTATTAATTCCATCATATATTTTTTTTATATTATTTTCATCCATAATTTTAAAACCAAATACATATAAATTGTTATTTGGAATAACTATTGAATCTAGATAATCTATATATTTATCTAAAGCTTCTTTATATAAATAAGAAGTCTTATAATAAGTTGATTGATTATCTATAGTATCTATTACATTGAACTTTTCTTCTATATAATCTTTAGATAATTCTATAAAATCAAATTGTTTAACTCCATTAACATCTAAATCAGGAAGAACACTTGATATATAATTTATAAAAAATTTATTTGGTCCAATAACCATATATTGATCTGGATTAATTAGTAATTTATTATTATATACTAGATAAGCTACTCTATGTAATGCTACTGTTGTTTTTCCAGATCCAGCTACTCCTTGAACAATAATATTTTTATAAGCACTTTCTCTTATTATTCTATTTTGTTCTCCTTGTATAGAAGCTACTATGTTTTTTAATCTTGAATCACTACTAACATTTAAATAGGGTTTTAATAATTCATCTTCTACTACTGTATCAACATCATTATAAGAATTTAAAATTCCATCTTCTATATCATATTGTCTTTTTAATTTTAAAGTTCCATTAACTATTCCTTGTGGTGATAAATAAGAAGTTTCTCCTATATTAGAGTCATAATAAAGTGTTGATATAGGAGCTCTCCAATCAACTGTAATTATTTCGTTATCTTTATTCATTACACCAACTTTGCCAATATAACAAATATCTTTATCTTCACTATCTTCAAAGTCTATACGAGCAAAATAAGGTTTTTTCATTCCATTGTTTAAATATTTTAATTTATTTTCAAATGTAATAATTAAATTTTCTATTATTTCAAAATCTAAATCTTCTTCACCTCTATTATTAGTTTCAACTAAATTAATATCTTTTTTAGTTTCTTCAAAGATTTTTTTATATTCTTTAATAACGGTTTCTAATTTTAATTTCTCCTCTATCATATTCCCTCCTATACTCTACAATTCCAATATATTATCATTTGGTATACTATTTGTCAACAAAAAAGAAAGATATTATCTTTCTTAGTCACATATAACTTCAATTTTCATTAAGTTAGTTGCTTTTTGTCTACATTTATTAGTAGCTCCACTAGCTATAATTACTGTATCACCTTTAGCTAAACCCATAACTTCTTTAGCTTTTGCTATTGAAGCATCAATAAGTTCATTAGTTGTGCTATAAGTTGGTAACACTACTGGGTATACTCCCCAATATAATGCTAATGATTGTGCTATTTTTTCATCTGTACAAGTAGCTAAAACTAAACTATTTGGTTTTAAGTTAGAAATTTTTCTAGCTGTATAACCACTTAATGTGTTAGCTATTATTAATTTAGCTTCTAATGCATTTGCACTAGCTACTACACTTGCAGCAACCATTTCAGGAATATTGTTTTTTCTTTGGAATTCATATCCTTCAGAGAAATCAACATAACTTTCAGTTTGTTCACAAATATTAGCCATGTTTTGTACTGTTTCAACTGGGTATTTACCTGTTGTAGTTTCTCCAGATAACATAACTGCATCTGTACCATCAAGTACTGCATTAGCTACGTCTGATACTTCAGCACGAGTTGGTCTAATACTTTTTTTCATAGATTCTAACATTTCAGTTGCAACAACACAAATTTTAGAATTTTCTCTACATTTTTTAACTATTAATTTTTGGAAGTAAGGTAATTGTTCCATTGGAGCTTCAACTCCTAAATCACCACGAGCAACCATAATACCATCACTTAAAGCTATAATAGCATCTAAGTTTTTAATTCCAGTTGTACTTTCAATTTTAGAGATTAATTTCATATCTTCTCTACCTTGTTCTTTGAATATTTCTCTAATAGCTAAAACATCTTCTGGTGTTGATACGAATGATGCAGCTAAGAAATCTCCTTCATGTTGACAAGCATAGATAATATCTTCTCTATCTACTTCATCTATAAATGGAATATCTAATTGAACTCCAGGAACACTTAAACTTTTTTTGTTTCCTAAAACTCCACCACTTACTATTTTACAAGTTACTCCATCTTCTTCAACAGATATAACTTCAATTTTCATTAATCCGTTTTCTAATAAGATTACATTTCCTACTGTTAAATCAGCTATAGCAGAACCATAGTTAACTGAGAATTGGTTTTCATTTCCAACAACAGTTTCTCTCATTACTCTAATTGTTTTTCCTTCAACTAAAGTTATTTCACCGTTTTCTAACATTCCACTTCTGAATTCTGGTCCTTTTGTATCATATAAAATAGCTATATTTTTACCAGTTCTTCTTCTTACTTCTTTAACTGAATCTACTACTAAAGCTCTTTCTTCTAAAGTTGCATGTGAGAAGTTAATTCTAGCAACGTTCATTCCAGCTTCTACCATCTTTTCCATTACATCTGGAGCAGAACTAGCTGGGCCAATACTACAAATTATTTTTGTTTTTTTCATATTTTTTCTCCTTTTTCATAACCACTTAATTATATCTAAAATGCCTTTTAATGTCAAACATTTTTACAATTTATTAACAAAAAAACATATCTTTAAAGATATGTTTAACTAATTAATTAATTTTAATTATTTCTGTTATATTTTGTTCTATTAAATAGCTTATATTCACAACATTACCTACTTCAATAAAAGGTAATAAATCACTTTTTTCAATAGATACTTTATATTTTTTACCTAATTCATCTACTATATAATAATATGTTTTATTATCTGTTGTAGCTTGAGTTATTTTAGTAACTGTTATACTTCTAGTAATATATGTATCATCATCTATTACTACTTTATCTGCATATTCTGCTAAATAATTACTAGCTGCTGCAGTTATTCCTTTTGAAGCATCAGTAACTACTACTTTTTGATAATCAGCTAAATCTACAAATGCATACATTTTTACTAATCCAGCATCATCTTTAAGTGAAATTAAATATGTAGCTTTTCCATTTAAGTTAATTAGTAATGGGAAAGTTGCTGAATATCCCATTTGTTGTACTTGTCCTTCTGCTGATGCCATAGCTGAAGTTTCTTCTGCACCTGGTACTGCATAATATGAAGATTCTTTAGTTCTCATATTAGTTAATATAAATCCTACATTAGCTTTATCACTCGCTACTGAAGTAATTCCTGTATATAAATATACATCATCATTCATAACCATATAGTTATAACCTTCAGTTGTACTAACTACTTCTGTTTGACTAAATAGTGAGTTAAAGAAACCACCTTTATAAAGGCCCCAGTTATTAATTTGATCAATAAGTAAATCAGCTGAATAAACATGATCAACCCAAGTTGGTACTTTATCTACACTGTATTTGTTAGATTTACCAGTTATTGGATCTAATATTATAACTTGATCTACTTCTGCTTTTAAACTTACTCCTGTATATTTCATAGTTGGAACTATCCAATATGGATTTCCTTCATTATCTATTTCAAAAGTTTTTTCTCCAAATATTGCTGTTGGGTATGCAAATCTTAATTTTCTATTTAAATCTTCACTTAAGATAGCTGAATCTAAATATCTCATACCTTTAGATAATTTAACAAGTTTTGATTCTCCAGTAACTGAGTTTACAGTAATGTAACCAATTACTCCTGATTTTTTGTTTTTTAAATATTTAAATAATCCATTATATTCTAAAGGAGTTACTCTTAATATTTCATCATTATAATTAATTTGTGTATATAAATCAGAAACAAAATATTGAGAAACCATTTCTGGCATTTGTCCCATTACTCTATCTCCTAATTTTTGACTTGAAGCTTTATCAAGAAGTGGCATATTATTAAAATCTACTTCTTTAATATCTTTAGTAAAACTACTATTATCATTTATTGTTATTCTTTTTGAATAACTTTTTGAATTAAATAGTGGTGAACATATAACATTAATTAAAGGTATTAATATAAATATTAAAATAACGATAACTAAAGGTATACTAACTATTTTATTATTACCTTCAAATCTTCCTCTGATAGTTGTATAAGCTAGTAAATAAGTAATACCAAATACAGCTACTACAAATACTATAAACACCCAAAATAATAAACTTTGAATATTAAGTGGTGGTAAAACAAAGTAATAAAATATTAACCCTAATATTAATGTTACTATTAAACTTATAATTGTTTTTTTCATATATTTTCTCCTATAATCTAATTTTATCTTTGTATGTAATGGTTCTATCCATTATATCATCTTCTATAGCATCTCTTAATATTTTTTTAACATCAAGAGGTTTTCTAATGTTTATTAATGATACTTTATTTATTCCTAATTCATCTTCTATTTCTACTGATACATTTCCAATTCCAATACCTCTTTGAAATACTGTTGAAGTTACTTTTAAACCTTTTAGTAAGTATAGTTTATAACTATTTTTTTTAAAAAATCTATGTACTATTATTTCATCTTTAGTTATTACATATTTAGTAAAGTTTAAATGAAATAAAGTCAATATTTTTTGTATTAAATTAGATGGTCTTCCAGTCCAAAGTATTTCTGTTTCTACTATATCCATTAGTTTAACACAAAAGTATTGCTACTTGTCCCCGTTCCACTTATTATATAAAGACTTGGTTTTACTACAATCACTGGAAATGCTACATAAGTAATATCAGTACTTACAGGCGTATGAATTAATACAGTTCCATTATTTATTATCCATTTATTAAGAGCTGTATTGTTTGAAATAGTCCAAACATTTTTATCTGAAAATAAAGTAGCTAAATAACTAACCCCTGCATCATATGAATTTCTAAAATCACTTATATTTATTAAACCAATATTACTTGTTTGTAATTTAGAGTTTTCTACTGATTTAATAGCTGCATAAGATAAATTAACATCATCAATAAGTCCTACTTTTAAATCATTATCTTCTACCGTTTTATTAAAAGTTAAATCAATATTTTCTAAAATAGAATTACCTACTTTAGATTTAGTTAAATCACTAAATACATCTGTATTGCATAAATAATCAGTTCCATCACACCAAGAAGATGTAATATAATTGTTCTTAATTAGTTTCATACTATAATCTGTTTTATTAATACTCATTATTCTCCAAGTATCAGTTCCAATTTTAACATAATTGTTTACATTAGTTCCTTTAAAAACATATTCTAGATCTTCTTCTACTAATCCAGTAGTATTACTTTCTATTATTTGTTGTCCTGCTGGTTTTAATACATTAACAGGTACATCTGTTGTATCTGTAACTATATATCCATGATAATTGCTACTGCTTCCTGTTAATTCATGACAATAGCTTACAATAGTATGAGATGTACTACCTACTAATTCAGCTATATCATATATATCATAATATTTATAAGTATATTGATTATTTTCTTCATTGTATTTTATTTCAACACAACCATCCATATATTCACTATTAAGTGGATTTTTAACTTTATCTGCAGATAAAAAACCTGTTTTTTTAAGTAAAGTTAAATTAATATATGTTGCATTTAAATGATTAATATCTAATTTATCAGAATTCTTAGTAGCCCATTTCTTAGCTGAAGTTTCTATATTTGAAACTTGAGTTTTATATAAACTTTCTTTAGAATTTTTAATGATAGCTGTTATACTAGGAAATACTATCATTGAAATAGTAGCTAATATAACTATAACAGATAGTAATTCTATTAATGTAAATCCTTTTTTCATAATTAACTCTCCTTACTTTCTGTAGTTACAATTTTATCAGTTAAAACTACTTCTAATGCAGAATCTATTCCAAGAGTAGTACCTACTGGTATACTTTGACTAGTAACATATCCATAACCTGTAATATTATATTGTAAATTTAAAAGTTTACAAAGAGCTATTACTTCAGCTCTACTAAAGTTACTAATATTAGGCATTTTATAGTTTGTACTATTTGTTACTAAAATCAATCTTTCTCCAGCTATTAATTTTGTTCCTTCATTAAATGATTGTTTTATAATTTTACTACCATCACCTATTATTATAGGTGTTATTTTATTTGTATTTAATTCTTCTATTACTTTATCTTTATTTTTATTAATATAAGAACCTATTTTATAACTTGGTAAAGTTTCTTCAGTAGTAGTATCTGGATACATATTTTTGTATTTAGCTATACTTTCCATAATAGCTTTTACAGAAGTATATAAACCTCTACTCTTACCCCAAGTTGGTAACTTCATAGCTGCATATACTATAATTTCTGGATCATCATTTGGATACATTCCTGCAAATGAGAATATGTAAGCATTTTCTCCTGATAAATAGCTTCCTATTGAATTACTGTATATTTGAGATGTTCCTGTTTTACCTATTACATCTAAACCAGTTACTCTATAAGGATAACCTGTAGATCCAGCATCTGTTCCTTGTATTACATTATACATCAATTGTTTAATTTTTGTAACTGTTTCTGTTGTTACTAATTGTTCACTTGCAACAACTTTACTTTTATAATAAACATCTCCATTATTTGGATTTACTATTTTATCTACAATGTGAGGTGTTAACATTTTACCGTTATTAGCTATTACAGATAAAGCTTGTAAATGTTGTATTGGAGTTGTTGTTATACCTTGACCAAATCCAGCTGTTAATAATTCTACATCATAATTAAATTTAATAGTACCTGATTGTTCTCCAGATAATTCTATTCCAGTTTTTTTACCAAAACCATATTCAGTTAAACAATCTTTTAACTGAGCTTTAGTTAAATGTCTAGTAATCAAATTTGCAATACCAACATTACTTGAATATTCAAATCCTTTATCGAAAGTTATTTCTCCCCAACCATATTTATTCCAATCACTTATAATGTCTTCCCCTACATTAAAACTACCAGACATATATGTTTCAGATCCGTCATATACTCCATTTTCCATAGCACACATATAAGTATATATTTTCATAGTTGATCCTGGTTCAAAAGGTTGACTAGTTAAGGGATTTTGATAATTAGTAATATTTAATATATTTGGATCAAATGAAGGTGTTGCAGATGAACCTAATATTTTACCAGTTTTTGCATCCATAACACTTATTGTAATCCATTCTGGATTATATGTTGTTTGTGCTTTTTGTATTTCTGTTTCTATAAATCTTTGAATATTAGAATCTATTGTTAAATATATATTGTAACCATTTTCTGCTTCTACTGATATTTCTTTTGTATTAGCTATTTTATATCCGTATTTATCTTGTTGATATTGTAAATATCCATTAGTACCAGTTAATATATTATTGTATTTACCTTCTATACCAAGTTCTCCTACTATTTTAGTTGAAGTAGTAGCTTTGTTATCATCGTCATATTCTGTAACTTCATTATCTTTTGCATATCCTATTATGTAAGAAGCAAAATCACCATTTGGATAATATCTTTTTTGAGTAGCTATAAAATCTATTCCAGCTAAATTAAGAGCTTTTATTTCATCTTTTTTAAGTTCTGTTATTCCTCTTCCTCCAGGACCTAGTTCTACTTGGAAACCAGAGTAACTAAGTAATTTAACTAAAGCATCAACTTCCATTCCAAGAACTGGTGATAAAGTTTCTGCTGTTTTTTGTATATCTTCTACATAATCATTTCCTCTAGAAGATTTACTTCCTTTTAAATAAGCTATAACTGTATAAGAACTAACATTAAGAGCTAATATATTATCATTGCTGTCATATATAGTTCCTCTACTAGCTGTTATAGTTTTTTTAACTGTATTTCTGTCTGATGCAAACTCATCTATATTTACTCCGTAAATAATTGGTGATAATGAAAGATATGCAAACTGAATATAAAGCACAAAAAAGAAAAGTAATATTACAAAATATGTTACCATTGGTACTCTCCATATCTTTTTTAAACTCTTCTTCACTTAAACACCTCATCTGCATTATATATTTATTATATCATTTTTATATATATTATTAAATATATAAGTATTAAAAAAGTACATTTAAGTACTAATTATTAACTACTATTATATTTTCATTATTATATGCTAATCCCATATTTGATACTACTTCTTTTACTTTTTCAAATGATGTTAATTCATTAACTTTCATAGTTAAACTTTGATTTGTTTTTTCTTGAGAATTAATATCATAATTTAATTGTTCAACACTCATACTTAAGTGACCTATTCCAGCTCCACAAAATATTTTTAGAACCATAGTGAAAACTATGCATAAAGATGCCGTTGTATATAACAATCTTTCTCCTTTAGTTAGTTTTCTTTTTTTCATATAATCACTTACTTTCTAAGTTTTTCAATTACTCTTAATTTAGCACTTCTAGATCTAGGATTAATTTCTAATTCTTCATTACTAGGATCAAATGAACCTATAAGTTTATATTTAGGTTGATATTCTAGTGGAATAATTGGTAAATTTTTTAATCCTTTATCTACTTCTGTTAATTCTCTAAATTTACTTTTACATATTTTATCTTCTAAGGAATGGAATGTTATAACACATACTCTTCCTCCAACATCTATTAATTCTAAAGCATCATTTAGTGCTAGAGTAAATACTTCTAATTCTTTATTAACTTCTATTCTAATCGCTTGAAATACTTTTCTAGCTGGATGTTTATCTCTTTTATATTTTTCTGGAACACTTGATTTAATTATTTCAACTAATTCAAGAGTTGTATTAATCGGATTTATTAATCTAGTTGATTCTATTTTTCTAGCGATTGAAGTTGCATATTTTTCTTCTCCAAAATCTCTAAATATTCTAACTAAATCATGATAGCTGTATTCATTAACTATCTTTTTAGCATTAAGTGGATTATTAATATCCATTCTCATATCTAATTCAGCATCATTATGAAAACTAAATCCTCTATAGTCATTATCTAACTGAGGACTTGATACTCCTAAGTCAAATAAAATACCATCTATTTTATTAACATTTCTTTTTTTTATTTCTTCTTTTAAATTAACAAAATTACTTTGTATAATTTCATAATTAGAAGATATTTCATCTAATCTTTTTTTACTAGATTCTATAGCTTCTATATCTTGATCAAATGCATATAGAAAACCTTTATTAATTTTTTTTAAAATATGACTACTATGACCTGCATACCCTAGAGTTGCATCAATAATAATACTATTTTCTTTTAAATTTAAATTTTCTAAACATTCATCTAGCAATACACTTTTATGCATAATATCCCCCTATAAGTTAGTGTTAAATAAGTTTTCAGCTATATCTGATAAATTGTCTTCATTATTAATAATGAAGTTATTCCAATTATCTTCACTCCAAATTTCTAATCTATCATTAACCCCTATTATTACACAGTCTTTATTTAAACTAGCATACGTTATTAATATATTAGCTAGATTAATTCTACCTTGCTTATCAAATGAAATTTGATTAGCCCCTGATAAGAAAAACCTCATAAAATTTCTGGCATCTTTTGTATTTGGTAATTCTTTATATTTATTTATAAGTTCTTTCCAATCATTTAATTTATATAAATATAAACAATTTTCTAATCCTCTAGTAACAATGAATTCTTCGCCTAATTCTTCCCTTATTTTAGAAGGAATAGTTAGTCTTCCTTTTTCATCCATACTATGATGATATTCACCCATAAACATAAAATCACCCACTTATTGCCACTTCTTACCACTTAGTACTTTTATTATATAATTTATATAATTCTTTGTAAATAGTTTTATTGTATAATTGTGTAAAAAAAAGAACAATAAATTGTTCTAACTAGCTAGTACATCTCCTATAATATCAAATATATCTATTATAGTATCTACTATATTGTATATAAAATCTAATAACCAATTTGTAGAAGCTTTACTAGCATCTATAACATATAAAGTTCCATCTAAACATTCTTTTTTTACAATAACTGTTTTATATCTATTATATCTTCTTATTATTGGTTCTCCATCATAGTTATTATCAAAAAACAAATACATTTTTGTTTTATTTATATATATTGAATCCCTAATAAATGTTCTTTTAAATTTATCTACTTCTTTTAAATTACCTATTATATAATCTATTTTATTTTTTTTATATTTTTTTCTTAATTTTTTTATATATACTGTTTTACCTTTGCTTTTACCAGTACCTTTAGTCTTTTTTTTATTTGTTAATAAATCACAGTTTAATATATTACTATTTTTACTTATTTCATTCATTAGTTTTTCTTCTTCAATACCAAAACATACAACATTACCTGTCATTAATTTAATATCTTCACTTAATTCATTTAATAGTTTTTTCATTTTATCACCTATTTCATTATACTAAAAAAAGGAAAAAAGCACAAACTATTTTCCTTCTAATATAATTTTAGGATTTGTTTTAAATAATACTTCACTATATTCAGTTCCATATTTTTTATAAACTATATGATATGCTTTTTCAAAATCTTTATAACTTCTTGATTTTGAAGGATGTGTATCACTAGCGATTACATCTATTAAATGTAATTTTAACAATTTATGAGAGAAGTTTCTTACTTTTCTAGAAGATTTACCTCTTACTAAACTAGATGCATCTAATTGTAGAAAAACTCCTATTTCTTTATATTTTTCTATATATTTTAATTTTCTATAGCTTCTATATAATTCAGGATGAGCTAGAACAGGAATAAATCCTGTATCCATTATATCTTCTAATAAACTAATTATAGATTCAAAACTCATATGTTCTTCTCTTTTAAATTCTACTAATACGTATTTATTTCCATTTAGTGATCTTAATCGTTTTTTTTCTAATAATTCTGATGTATTAGATGTAATTAAGACTTCAGTTCCTAAATATAATTCAATACCTATTTTTCTAGCATGTTCTCTAAATTCTAAAAAGTTTGTTTTTATTTTTATTATTTTTTCTGTACTTCCTAAAGAAATATGTGGAGTACAAATTATTTCTTTGATACCAAGTCTATGAATATCATTAAGTGCTTTTAAACTATCAGTTAAAGATTTAGATCCATCATCAACATTTGGAATAATGTGAGTATGGATATCAATTACATTATCCATTATAGTTTGAATAGTAGTAGTCATACTTATATCCATATAATTTCTTTTGACGTTTTATATTAACTTTAGTTAAAACAACACCTAGTAAGAATGCCTTACTTGCTTTTATTTCATCTATACAACTTGATATAACTTGATAATCTGTTCTTTCAGCTTCTATTACATAAAGTGTTCCATCACTTAAATGTGAAACTAATAATCCATCTGTCATAGAAGATATTGGAGGACAATCTATTAATATTAAATCATACTCATTTCTAACATCTTCCATTAGTTTAGCAAAACCTTTTGAGTTTATTAATTCTGATGGATTTGATACTTTAGATCCAGCTGCTAATACGTCTACTTTAACATTTAATTCTTTAGCTTCAAATGTTTGTACAGCTTCTTTAAAGTATCTTGTTCCTCTAGATAATACTATATCTGAAACTCCATCTTTTCTAAATAATCCAAAGTTTTTATGTATTTTTGGTTTTCTTAAATCACAGTCTATTATTAAAACTTTTTTATCTAACATAGCAAAAGATAAAGCTAAGTTTGATAATACTTCTGTTTTACCTTCACTAGGTACTGTAGATAATACGTTTATAATTTTTAAATCCAAGAAATTTAAATTTGTTCTTAACATTCTAACTGATTCCGAAACAACACTATTAGGTTCTGTTAATATTCTTAAATCAGGACCTACATTAGGATGTACATATTTTTTCTTTTTATCTGCATTTTCAAAATCTATTGAATAATCAGGTATTACTCCTAAAGTTTTAACTTTTAAGTATTTTTTAACATCATCATGATTTTTAATTTTAGTATCCATTGATTCTAAAATAAATGATAATAACATTCCAAGCATTATACCAAGAGCTAATCCTATTATTGATATTTTAATTGTACTAGGGGCTACTGGTTCAGCGTTAGCTATAGCTTCATCTATTACAACGATATTACTTATTCCCATATCTACACTCATTTGATTTATAAATATAGTTCCAACTTCATTAGCTATTAATGCAGCTTGTTCATAATATTCTGATCTTACTTTTATAGTAATCATTTCTGTATCACTAATTGATGATACTGTTATCATTCCTAAAATATCTCCATATTTTAAATTCAATTGTAAATCATCTATTGTTTTTTGTAATATTTTTCTACTTTTAATTATTTGTTTGTATGTACCAACCATTGATTGATTGGTTAATATTCCTTCATAATTAACAACATTTGATTTTACTTCTGGTTCTATATATAATGTAGTACTACTTTCGTATTCTAAAGGTGCTGTATATCCATAAAATATAGCAGCTCCAAGTCCTACGATTGCAAATAATAAAATTAATAAAAACCATTTTTGTATTGTTGTAAATATGTATGAAAAATCAAATTGTTCTTCGTTATTCATAAAATCCCTCTTCTATTCTTATTCTTATCTATATTATATCAAAAAAAAAAATTAATAAAAAGGATTTTACTAATTTTTTATTATTTTTGTTTAGATTCAATTAATTCTTCTTCAGCTCCAGTAAAGAATTTTTCAGGAAATAGATTTCTATTTACTTTGTCTATTTCAATTTTTAATTCTTCGGTATAACAAGAACTATAAGATAAACTAATTATTTCTTCCCTTTCAGAATCATTTTTTGCTTTTCCAATAAAATTTTTAATCTTAAATATTTCTTGAGCTGCATAATGTTGTTTATCTAGTTTTCTTTTTTCTTTATTTTTATCAACAAATTCTTTTTCCCTAATAAGTAAAGTTGTATTCTTATCTTTCGACATAAATTCCGCAGCTTCTTTAAATTCTGAAAAAGGAATATTTTCTATTGATGTTTTTATTTGTTCAGTTATCTTTTGTCTTAGTATATTATTGCCATTACCCAATCTTCCACTATTAAATAAGGCTAATATATCACTATGTACCATATCTAAATCAATAGTGCTAAGCATCAAAAATGATTTAATTAATTCATATTCTGATTTTTTAGTTACTAAATTTTCTATTATTCTTTTATATTTAATTTCTAACATATCTAATTCTAGTTCTCTTTGATTATCTAAATCAATATCTTTATCAAAGCCCTCACCTAAAAATCTAGAAACTTTATATTCTGAAAATTTTGGTGAGTTTAAATCAAATTCACCTTCTCTTAAAACAATAACACCATTTACATTAACTTTAAAAATTCCGCTAACTATAGGTTTACTAGGATTCTCTTTGTTAGGAACAGATACTGTCACAACTTGACCATTCGACAATAAAAGTTTTGAACCTCTTGGATACATAGGTATTTTTTGTAGAAATAATTTATATAATTCTTCACTAAATTCATTGTTTTTAACTTTCTCTAACATTTCAGTTAATATAACATGTGGTGTTTCATTATTTTTAATTTTTTCTTGAAGCAAAGTATAATAAGAATCACATAATTGCAAAATTTGTGTAATCATATTTTTATTATCTTTCGCTACATATTTTAAAGGACCAGTACCTTTTTTATTTTCTTTATATAATAAGACTGCATTTCTTACTACTGAATTTTCATATTCTTTAGCTATTGAATTATATGAATATATAGCTTCCATATCATCTATATAATGAGTAAATGCTTCATCTGGAACTACATAACCTCTATTCGCATGATTAAATTTGTTTTTTAATTCTGCTAATTTTTTTTCTTGAATTTCTGGTGGTAATTTTTTATATTTAGCACCTATTTTATATATCATTGATGCAACTGAAACTTCTTCTATTTTAATAGGGGCAATATTCTTACTTTTAATTGAATTATTATATTGAATAGCTACAGCTACAGCCGCTATTGCGACATTTCTTACATGTTCATCTAGATCATAATACCCACCAACTACTGTATTAATATCACAATCTAAAAACAAAGCAGATTCTATTTTTTTCTTAACTTCTTCTCCTGTTTTTACAATATCAGAAATAATTTCACCGTTAATTTCATCACTTGAATTTATTTTAGAAATTTTATCTTTATAAGCCGCTAACTCTGACTCAGAAAAAGTTGAATTTACATTAGTAGGAAGTGCCATTGATTTGTAAACCTTTACAGTCATTGAAACGTTTTTAAATCCTTGATCTTCATTTGTATATTTCCACGTTGTTTGTATTTGATTTATCTCTTCTTCTGTTAAAGCTCTGTCGCTTACTTTTAATTTTTGCTCTTCTTGTTTATTATCTCGAATTCTAGTTTTTTTCAAAACCAGATTAGCTGATAAAACCATTCCCGGTTTCAAATCTTCAACTTTTACAATTTTAATTTCTACATCGTTTGGCATTTTATCATCTACTTTCAATTAGTATTATCATCTTATTAATTATATCATATTATATTAGTTTTGTTAAGTCAATTTCTTTTACATTTTTATACAAAAAAAAGCATAAAAATGCTTATTTTTTAGGAATTAATTTACTTACCCCACCCATATATGGTTGTAAAGCAACTGGTACATTAACTGTTCCATCTTCATTTACATTGTTTTCTAAGAAAGCTATTAAACCTCTTGGAGTAGCTAAAACAGTATTATTTAATGTATGTAAATAATAATTACCATTTTCTCCTTTAGCACGTATTCCTAATCTTCTAGCTTGTGCATCACCTAATGTAGAACAAGATCCAACTTCAAAATATTTTTTTTGTCTTGGACTCCAAGCTTCAACATCACATGATTTAACTTTTAAATCAGCTAAATCTCCACTACAACATTCTAGAGTTCTTACTGGCACATCTAAACTTCTAAAAAACTCTACAGTATATTTCCACATTTTATTATACCAATCCATTGATTCATCAGGATTACATAAAACTACCATTTCTTGTTTTTCAAATTGATGAACTCTATATATTCCTCGCTCTTCAATACCATGAGCCCCTACTTCTTTTCTAAAGCAAGGAGAATATGAAGTTAAACTTATTGGTAATTCTGTTTCTTTAATTATTTGATCTTTAAATTTACCAATCATAGAATGTTCACTAGTTCCAATTAAATATAAATCTTCACCTTCTATTTTATACATCATATTATTCATTTCTTCAAAAGACATAACTCCTGTTACTACTTCACTTCTAATCATAAAAGGAGGAACACAATAAATGAATCCTTTATTAATCATAAAATCTCTTGCATAAGATAACATAGCTGAATGTAATCTAGCTACATCTCCCATTAAATAGTAAAATCCATTTCCTGCTACTCTTCCAGCAGATTCTTTATCTAAACCATTTAATCTATCTACTATATCTGAGTGATATGGAACTTCAAAATCAGGAACCACGGGTTCTCCAAATTTTTCTATTTCAACGTTTTCAGCATCATCTTTTCCTACAGGTACAGAATCATCTATAATATTAGGAATCATCATCATCTTAGTTTTAATTAAATTTGATAATTCTTCTTCTGATTTTTCAAGTTCTAATAATTCATTTGAATAAGTAGATACTTCTTCTTTAATTTTATTAGCTTCTTCTACTTTACCATCTCTCATTAAAGAACCAATTTCTGCACTTTTTGTATTTTTTAAAGCTCTTAGATTATCTCCTTTAACTTTTGAATCTCTAAATTCTATATCTAATGCTTCTATTTCATCTACTAAAAATAATTTATTAATTTGAAATTTTTTTTCAATATTTTTTTTAACTAGATCTTTATTTTCTCTTATTAATTTTATATCTATCATTCTATTCTCCTCTTACACAATCTATATAATCTTGTGCCTTATCTTTATAACTTTTATAATATTGATAACTAGAAGCTGCTGGTGATAACAAACATACACCATTTTTTTTAGTTACCTCTTTAGCTTTTAAAACTACATCTTTCATTGTTTCTATAAAATAAACATTTTTATTTTCAATTGATAAACCAATTTTATTACCTGTAGTTGGCATACAAATAATATTATTAATATTACTTTGATTTAAATATTCAATAATACTACTATAATCTATTCCTCTATCCATTCCACCTATTATTAATGTATCTACGTTACCTATAGCTTCTATAGATTCTATAGTAGCTTCTGGTATAGTAGCTAGAGTATCTACATAATATTCTACATTATTAAATATGCCTATATTTTGCATTCTATATTCTAATCCTACAAACTCATTAACAGTTTTCCTAGATAATAAATTATCTAAACCTAATATTTTAGAAACACTTAATGCAAAAACAATATTTAATAAATTATGATTACCTTTTAATTTTCTATCTTCATTTATATCATATAAATTATAATCTTTAAATAATATTAAATTATCATTTTTAAATATATCTGTTTTTTCATTTAAAGAAATACCTATTTTTTTAGAATCATAATTTTCTATTTCCATATATTTTTTCAAATAAGCAGAATCTAAATTATGTATAGCATAATCATTAGAACTTTGATTTTTAAATATATTTAATTTACTATAATGATAATGTTCTAAAGTTATAGCATGATCTAAATGATCTTCATATAAATTTGTTATTAAACTAATATGTGGTGCTTTTTTTAAGTATTCCAATTGATGACTGGACATTTCAATAACTAATAAAGTTTCATCATCATAGTCTTCTACTAAATCTAAAACAGGATTTCCAATATTACCTAATAAATATACATTATCTCTTTGTTTTTTTATTATATTATAAATTAAACTAGATGTTGTACTTTTACCTTTAGTACCAGTTATACCTATTGAATTTTTACTAAATACTTCTAAAATTAATTCCATTTGTGAAGTTAATTTATTTTCAATATTACTAATATCTATTTCATTTAGTGAAACTCCTGGAGTTTTAATTATTAATTCATATTTATCTAAATCATTTAAATAATTATCTCCAAGTACAAATATAACAAATTTATCTTCTTTTAAAAATAAATTTTTTTCTAATAATAATAAATTTTTATCAATTATTGTAATTTTTTTATTAGGTAGATGTCTACGTATAAATTTATAAGTTGAAATACCTTCTATTCCAAAGCCTAAGATAGCTAAATCTTTATTTTCAATATTATCTATTATTTTATTATACATATTTCTCTAACTCATTTCTAACTAATAAATTAAAATGTTCATTTAAATTATTAATCTCATTATATTTATGTTCAAAATCATAAGTTAAATCTAAATCATAATTATCTTTATAATATTTTAATAAATAAGGTAATTCACCTTTATAATTAGATATTGTTTTAGATATTGCATATCTAGCTTCTTTATAAGAACCTACACATTCAAAAGGTTTAACTCCTGTAACTCCTATTAATTCATTAAAAGTATTTAATAAAGATTCTTTTTCAAATAGATCTTCATTAAATATATCAAGCAATTCTTCTTTTATTAAAAAAGGATTTAATATAATATAAACAAATAAACATTTAGGACAATTATTACACCACGACCAATCACTACCTTTAGATCCTACATTACAACTTTTAAATATATTATGATATTTTTTATATTTTGAAAATAGAAGTGCTATTTGATATTCATTAAGAGGTCTAAGTAAACTAAAATAATTTAAATTAATATTAAAATATTTTTTTACATAATCATCAAAATCTTTTTCAGCTTCAAAACTTTTTGAATATTGATGATTAATATTAGTTCCAATAACTGTTCCTTCATTAGCACTTTCTTCATTAGATAAAATAATAAATTCTTTATTCATTAAATATCCTACTAAATAACTTTCAAAAGCAAGTAAAGAAGAAAAAGGTGTATGTCCATTTAAATAACCTAAACTATTTAAATTAATTAATTCTTTATCAATAGTTCTATTAATTATACAAATATCTTCTTCATTATAACCAGATTCTTTAGCACAATCTAAATGAACTTTTTTAGGATTTTGAAGAAATATTGTATTTTTTTCTTCTTTTAATATTTCTAATGTTACATTAGAATCTTTTCCACCACCAAGTAGAACTAAATTACCAACTCCATTATAATCTGTTTTTTTATTATAAGTTATTTCATGATCTATTTTAATACTAGCTAAATCATCTATATTTATATCTATTTTATTTAAATATAAAAATTCACCTAAACCATTAAATATAAGTTTTTTTAAATATTTTATTTGTTCTTCATTTAAATACCCAGCTTTAATAATTATATTTTCTGATATTGTAGCTTTATAATAACTTATCATTTCTATTAAACCTAAATGAAATATCAAATTGTTTCTAAATTCATTATCAATATTTTTATTAATTATATCTTTTTTATTTATTTTAGTTACCGGATTAAAAGTAGCTAAACCTTCTATTTCAAAGTTAAAAGCAATTATTAAATAATTATCATCTTCTTCTACTTTATAGCTATTATAAATAAAATTTTTATATTTTTTTCTTAAATCTTTATAATTCATATTTATCTCCTTTAACAAAAAAAAGACCACTCATAGGAGTCAAATGACGGTGCCATCCTAGTTTAGTCTTAATTTAAATAACGGTTTTACCCGGGAATTATTAATTCCTCTCAAAAGTAGATTCATATAAGTTTATTATTAGTTCTCATCAACCACTAACTTTCTTTAAATAATTACTTATATTACTATTCTTTCTCATTGATTTATATATTTATATTACCATAAATATAAATTTTATTCAACAACTATATTATAATAGTTTTTTAAAAACTCTTTATAAGCACTATATTCTAAATCTAGATTACTTATAAGTTCTATATTTATATTTTTGTTTTCTAATATCTTTTTACAAATATATTCTAATAATTTAGGATTTCTAACTAATATAGGTCCTAATAAATAAGTTCCATAAAAGTTTTTATAATGATATCCTTCATGTATTTTATCTTCATTATTAGGTCTTTGATTTGTAAATAAATAATGATTATCTACATTTTTAATTTCACTTCTTTTATTAATAAATCCAATTATTTCTTCATCAATAAAATCAGTTTTATATAAAGGTTGATCTACTAAATTAGTAGATCCTGTATAATAATCAAATATACCTAATGTTTTTGTTTTTTTATTTTTAATATATTTACCAAAAAGTTCTATAGAGTTACCAGTAGATAATACAAAACCTTTATCTTCAATATAATTTTGTATTTTTGTTTTTTTATTTTTAATATATTTACCAAAAAGTTCTATAGAGTTACCAGTAGATAATACAAAACCTTTATCTTCAATATAATTTTGTATTTTTGTTTTATATTTATTTATATGTTTAATACATATATTTTGATTTTCTTCTGTACCCATTCCTATATAAATTAAATCTATATTTTTTAAATTAATTTCATCTTCTATAGAACAGTTTTTAATATTTACTTTTATATTGTTATATTCTAAATAGTTTTTTATAGCTTTTATATTACCAGACTCACCATATAAATTTAATAAATCAGGATATAAATGTAATATATTTATTTTCATTTATTATCCCCCCTTAAAATCTCATTAAATGGTTTAACATAATCAAAATTTAATATTCCATATATATTTCCTTTTGAATTTTTAATTGTATCAAAAGATTCTTCTAAATTATTAAATGTATGTATTTTATTTTGATCAATACCTGACAATTTAATACGAGTTGCAATATCAAATCTATGAATTCCAACACATATAACAGAGTCTATATTCATATTATTTAATAATTCAAATTCTATATCATAAAGCCATGATAAATCATCAAAATCATATCTTCTACTTATTTCTTTCCAACCAATAACTACAACTTTTAAATCATTAAATCTTTCTATATATAAAAGAGATTGATTAAAAGTAGATGAGTTTTCATTTTTATTATTTAATACAGTAACTTCTCTATTTTCAAAGTTATATTTATTAAATAATTTAGTATTTAATTTATCTTCATTTTCCTTTATTATTCCAAGCTCTGCACAAGTAGTGAATGCTGCTAATTCATTATATACAGAATATAAAATATTATTATCTAATGATAATTTATATTTATTATTAATATTTATTACATTTTTTTTATAATCTATATTACCTAAATAATCTATAATAGGTTTTTTAAAATCACATTTAGAACAATAGTAATCTCCTGTATTTTCAAAATTATAATAATTATAAACTAGACTACTATTACATATTGGACAATAAGACATATTAAGAACATTAAACTTATTTTTTTCATAAGAATATATATTTTTATCTAATCCAAAATAAGTTACTTTATTTTTTTTATTTGAAACTAATTTTTGTAAATAAGCATCTTCTCCATTTAATATTAAATGCATATTTTCTTTAATAGATTCAGATATTATATTTAAAACTATATCATGATGTCCTTGTCTAGGTGGTTGATCTCTAGTTATATTAGTTACAACTAAATAATCAGTTTTAATTTTATCAAAAACATATTTAGTATATCTTTCATCTATTTCATAAACTAAATAATCTTTTTTTATTTTACCAAAAATATTAGCATTTTCTATCAATAAAGTAAGAATTCCATCTGATAAGTTAGATCCTATTTTATTATGGGCTACAGTATATCCTTTACTTCTTAAAGTATCAGCTATTACACTAGAAGTTGAACCTTTACCACTACTTCCAGTTACTGCAATAACAGTACTTGGTAATTTAAAAAATTTATAAATATTTTTATTTATTTTTCTAGATACCATTCCTGGTAATGAAGAAGATCTACCTATTGGTTTACCTATTAATATTATTATTTTACCTATTATTATACTTATAATATTCATATTATCACATCCATATAATAAAATTATAACATATTTTAAGCAAACAAAAAAGAGAATTTATCTCTCTTCTAATTGTTGTACTCTAGATGTTTTTTTATATTCAACATGTGTTCCACTCATTCCTGGAGTTTGTCTCTTATACATAGCTTGTGTAGTTATAAAAATCATATTTCTACAAAATTTTTGAAAGTTTTGTAAACTAAAATCTTCTTTTGTTTTATACCAAGTTGGGAATGATTTTATATAATCATTAGCTTTGTAATTCCAAGTTTCAACAATGTTAAATACATAAACATATGGATACATATCATAAAAATAATTAGGATTAATATCTAAATTATTTTTAAATTCATCTTTAGTCATATTTTCTAATCCTATTTTAAATCCAGATACTTCTCCTAACATAGAATTACCTACAGGAGTTCTATTTGGTAATAGTTTAAATAAGATAGATGAAAACAATATTAAAATTAAACTTACTAAATATATAATTAAAGTTAATAAATCACTTATTATTGGAGTTATTCCAAAAAATAAAGTTATTCCTATTAATATTCCACCTATTATTATTTTAGACATTAATTTATTTTCCATTATAAATACTATATATATTCCAAGTATTAAAGTTAAAGCTACTAAAGGTACTAATAAATAAGTATTAAACATTAAGTAACTAGAATGTATATTTATAATTAAACAAGATACAAATAGTATTCCAATTAATATTTTTTTAAATATTTTAATATCTTTAAAAAATAGCATTTCTCTATTTTCTTGATTATCTAAAGTTTCTTTAGATTTAAATAAAGTATCATACATATGATATTCTATATCTTTAGTTTCTATTACATCATTTTTTTCAAATAATTTTTCAAACAATAATTTTTGAATAGCATTATTACCAGTATAATTTTTTAATTTGATTATTTTAAATGAATTAGGTCTTTCTAATTTATAACCATCATCATCCTCATCAAACATTAAACAGCCTTCATTAGCTAGTTTAATTAAAACTGATACTATGTCATGTTCTTTGCTATAACCATTGTATAAAAAGCCTATTTCAGCACTATCATAGTTCTTTGGTACAGATACAGTTATTTCTCCTGTAAATTTATTTTTTCTAGCATATTTAAACCAACCAAAGATTCCTATAAATAAACTAATTAGTGGTAGTAATATAATTATAAACATTGAATAATTATAATTATCACTTGTATTTTTAAAATATCCATTTTTTAATTCTACTCTAATTGAAAATTTTTGATGTGGTGTTAAAAAAGTTGATAAAGTTCCTTTGATAACATTATTTTCAATTTTATAAGCTACATCATCTTTACTTATTTCATATGAATCATCTATTAAGAATTTAACTTTACTTTTATCAAAGTTAGATGGCATTTTTATTTCAAAATTAACATTTGAAATATTAGCATTTAATGTTCCATCCAATATATTAATATATAATTCATCATATTTATTTGATAAGTCTTTACCTAAATTATAATTGTATGATAATTCAAATTCATTTACTTCTTCTTTTAAAGCATCGTTTTTTATTGTTAATGTTTTATTTTTGTAATTATATTTAGAAGTTGATTTTACTTTTGAAATATCCATGTAGTTAAGTATTTTACTACCGTCTGGTCTAATTATAATAAGTTTATCACTTAACTTTCTTTCAATTGAATCTATTTTATTCATAAAATAAATATTATATTTTTCTTCTATTTGCGCTATTCTACTTTTTGTAATATCTGCTGACATGTTGTATGTAATTATTTCATAATCCAAAGTTTCAGCTTTTACTGGAGTTGAAACAACAAAAAAAACAACACATAAAAAAGTAATAAATATTTTCTTCACATAACCACATCCCTATTATGAATAAATTATAACACATTTGTTTTTTATTAACAATAATTTTAAAATAGAAAAGAAAAAAACTGACATTTGTCAGTTTAATTAATTCTACTTTAAATTAAGCTATTGCGTCTGCTGCTGTTGTAGCTGCTTCAACTGTAGCTGGTGTTGTGAATATTTCTGGTTTAGTAGTTGCGCTGTAGCTTATAACTACTGTATTATTTCCATAGTATACAACTGCTTTAGAAGCGTGTACATTTTTGAAATATAATGCAGATGCAACAACTGATCCATCAGTTCCTACTGCAACCCATCCGTCAGATGGTTTTTCACCTTTTAAAGATAATTTAGATAGTTCAGTAGCACTGTAAACATAAACTCCTGTTGGAATTGCTGTGTAAGTTGCTGGACTAACTTCTGCTAAGATTGTAGCTTTTTCAACTGCATCAATATATCCTAATGCACTTGATTTTGCTGCTCCTTGTTTAGCATCATCAATAACACCTAAAATCATTGGTGTTGCGATTAACGCGATGATTGCTAAGATTACGATTACAGCTAATAACTCGATAAGTGTAAAACCTTTTTTCATAAAAATTTC